>ENA-OQJB01000815-OQJB01000815.1-human-gut-metagenome-genome-assembly--contig:-NODE-815-length-11936-cov-3.512829_pt1 | contig 11936 bp, 6 predicted proteins | sample MGYA00242599_ERZ504765 | MGnify/ENA primary metagenome ERZ504765 (study PRJEB26092, sample SAMD00036354) | human gut metagenome | host: Homo sapiens | study: EMG produced TPA metagenomics assembly of...
TCTGTAAACTAAAACGGTCTTTCCACAAACCTAAATCAAGTCCTAAATTCGTTTTAACCGCAGTTTCCCAAGTAACATTGTTGTAGCCAATCTTAGATTCAATAATACCGGGCCATCTAATTTGATCTTGTCCAAAATAGTACACTTGTTCCCAATTCTGATCCATCTTTGTCAAATACAAAAAACGATCACCACCAATTTGGTCATTACCAACTTCTCCATGTGAAAATCTTAATTTCAAATTGCTTACTAAATTATCTTTCCAAAAAGATTCTCCAGAAACTAACCATCCTAAAGATATAGCAGGGAAGAAGCCCATTCGCTTTCCTTTCGGAAAGTTCTCTGATCCATTATAGCCCGCATTAAATTCTATAAAGTATCGCTGTGCATAGTCATAAGTCGCGCGCATCGCCAAACCTTGACTTCGATAAGGTAAATTCATAATAGAAGTCCCAGCAGACAAATTATCATATTGTCGACGATTTAAAAGTAACATACCTGCAACAGAATGTTTATCGAATGTGCGTTGATAATTTACCGAAAAATCCATATAGATAGCACGATTTGAATTTTGTTCGATACTATACCCCATTGCCTTATCGTCCCGGTGTGTAATATATTGATCTTCTCCAGTTTGTTCATTCTTGCCAATATATTGCTTTATACCAAATTCCTTATATCTCAATGCTTTGTTTGCGTGATAAAAGTCAAAAGAGAAATGCCCCTTCACCGATAGTCCTTTTGTTACTAAACGAGATAAGTCCCAGGTTAAACCTGCTGTAGATTGTATAGTAGTCAAATGCTCATCAGAGTAACCCGTTTGCGTAGATTGTCCCCATGGATTAGAGCCGATATACGTAGGCAGACCACTGATACTTCCATCCGGATTCGTCACAGGAAATGCAATAGGTCCAGTATCACGTAAACCATTAAAGATACCTGCTGCACCAGCACCCGGATAATTACGGTCATCAATAATACCACCAACACCCAGCTCTACAACCAAGTCTCTAGTCAAGTTTATATCTACGTTAGAACGATAATTATATCTGGAAACTTTTGCATTCGTATTATGAGGATTACTTTTATCCGTTTTATATATACCTGTCTGCATTGAATATCCCAAATTCACGTAATACCGTACTATTTCATTACCGCCAGTTACACTCAAATTGTTTATTGTCTGATATGAATTTTTATTAAGAACCTTATCTATCCAATCCACATTCGGATATAAATAAGGATCTGAACCTGTACGGAATTTCTCCAACTCTTCATTAGACCAACGAGGAGCCTTGCCCACATTAGCCAATCCCTCGTTCATTAATGAGGCATATTCATAACCGTCAATATAATTACGCTCGGCCAAGCTGGAAAGAATAGCAGATTCTGTTCGGAACGAGACTTGAGGCTTACCTTGCTTACCTCTCTTTGTATTAATCAGAATAACGCCATTAGCACCTTTCACACCATAAACAGCAGTTGCCGAAGCATCCTTAAGTACAGACAAACTTTCGACTTCATCTGGATTTACTGAACTTATAGACCGCTCAATACCATCTACTAAAACCAAAGGTGCCTTTTCTCCCCAAGTTGCAATACCACGAATATAAATAGACGCAGCATCAAATCCTGGTTCACCAGATGTCTGTCGTGTTATAATACCTGGCATGCGACCAGAAAGCGCATTTGGTAGTGAAGTGGTTGCAGTTTGCTTAATAGCTTTAGGAGCAATGTTGGATATAGATCCTACTACACTGACCTTTTTCTGAGTACCATACCCTACCACCACAACTTCTTCCAATTGAGTATCTCCCTCTTTCATTATGATTTCCAGATTCTCTTTTCCATTAACTGGCAGTTCAAGATTTCCAAAGCCAACATAAGTAAACAACAATACACCGTCACTAGGAGCTTCTAATGTAAATTGTCCATTAGCATCAGTAATCGTACCGATAATTGTTCCTTTTACTACAACATTTACACCAGGAAGAGTAATACCAGCCTCATCCTTTACGATACCCGTAACTTTAATCCTTTGAGAAGGAGACATAAAAGCAACATTGTCAGTGTCAAAGGAAACAGATTCACCTAATACATTCAAGGGAAATGCCAAACACCCTATAAATGCATACAACTTAAAATTCCAAAGAAAACTCTTTTGAACTTCTGTTCGAACGCTTTTGTTTTTCATAATTTTAAATACCATATTTTTAGTTCAACAAAGAAGTAGATATAGCAATTTACCCATACCTATTACTAAGAGCAAAAGTAGACTATAGAACAGTATTTCGATGAAACAAATGTCTCATTAAATACCATAAACATCCCCTTAAGGAGAAAAAAATAGAATTTTTTTCCTATACAGAACTAATAGGAACTTTGTTGTTTCTTATCAGAATACACAATATATTCCCATGAACGCAATAATGCATTAACATTCTGTTTATCAACCACTACCTTGATATTATGTTTACCATTGGGCAATTGATAATTCCAGAAAAGATCTAAACGACGATAACGGAAACTTGTTGGAAACTCAGCTTCCTCTACAAAATGATTATCAATATAAAGTTTTGCTTTTATAATATCATCCGGTTGACTATAGTCCCTACGAATCGCCTCACCCCTAATTACAAAACCAACCCCATCTATGTCAAAAGATAAAGTATCAATATCTGTACAGTTCAATCCTTTCTTAACCAGCGGATACACTCCTTCAAAACATTGTTCTAAACGTACAGCAGTAGGCTTTTGTATCGGTAGCATTACCTGATTGTCAGACACCGTCCCTCCATTTTTCTCTATCATTAGAAGAGCATGTCTATAACTAATAGCATATAAATCATCTAAACTCAATGAAGTATATTTAAATTTCTTGGCTTCTGCTCCTCTCAAACCTTGCATCCAATATTCCGGAATCTGACTATAGCCCAGCATCACACCTAAAATACCACCGGCAGAAGAAGGATTACAATCAGAATCTTGCCCAGCACGTGTAGATATTTCCATTGTTTTAGTAAAATCTCCATTACCATACAACAAACCAAGAACAATATAAGCTGCATTTATCTTTGCATCAATATCTAATGGTGCAAAAACTCCATCAGGACATCCAACTTCTTCCGAATAATGTTTCTGCAATTCAAACCATGTCTGTTTCCAATCATCCGGGTATTGTTTATGCCATTTTATTACATCCGAAATACATTGATAGAATGTACTTTCAATAGGTATGGTTTTCAAAGCTTCCTCCACAATATACTGAATATCATTTGATATAAAAGCCAAACTATACATCGCACCCACATATACTCCACCATACCAACCATCACCATAACACATAATATGTCCAATCTTATCGCTAATCTCAGAAGCAGAATTTGGCATACCAGGATTCATCAAGCCAGCAAAATCAGCTTCAATCTGATAATCTATATCATCCGCATGGGGATTAAACAACCAATGCCCAGACTCCTTTACCCCATGTATAATATTGTATCTAGCAGCCTGATTAGCATGCCACAAATTATAGTCTGCCGTCGCAAATGCAATGGCAAAAGAATCAATAGGAGCGTCTAGTCCAACTCTTTCCAATACATCTACAAATGTCAAATCCATATAAATATCATCATACAAATCGGGCCAAGAATCCATTAACTCTTGTACATAGCCTTCATGCCATGGGATAGACTGATAATCTTGTATAAATGTTCCCTGATATCTGAACTCAGTATGACTGCCAAAACTAACTCCAATGGTTTGTCCTGCCCATCCTCCTTTTATTTTATCCAAAAGTTGGCTTGTAGACATGGTATTTGTAACTGACGAAGATTGTTGGTGGCAAGAAGTCATTGTTCCTCCAGCCAAAAACAAGATTAATACAATAACTAATTTTTTCCGGTTGTTTTCATAATATTATCTCATAAGTATTCTGCAAATCCAATAGCCTATAGTATTCTATTGCGCATAAATTCAATTACTTCTTTTTGATAAGGAATCGAAACTTGCGCTCCAATTCTTGTGACAGACAAAGCAGCAGCAGCTGTTGCAAACTGTACACAATCCTGTAAATCCACTCCTTCCACCCACTGAGCTACAAAAGCACCACAGAACGTGTCACCAGCTCCTGTCGTATCTACTGTATTCACGACATATGAAGGAATCTGTTTCTCCATCTCATCCGAAACAATAACCGAACCCTTTTCTCCCAATGTCAGAATTACGACTTGTCCTACTCTTCTCAATAGACTTCGAGCAATGCCTATCGGTTCCGAAAAGTCTAATGACTGTCCTGCTATAAGCATAGTCTCTGTCTCGTTCAGAATAAGAATATCCACTTTCTCCAGAATATAAGAAGGTATCTGCTTGGCCGGAGCTGGGTTCAAAATGATTTTAGTGTCAACAGTATGAGCATACTCAATCAATGAAATCACCGATTCATAAGGAATCTCCAGCTGCAGCACCAATGCATCCGCTTCTTTTATAACTGGAAGAATAGTATCCATTCTTTCTCCTCGCAATAAATATTTGCCCCCGGAGCCACAGCAATGCAATTCTCTCCATTTTCCGCAACAAAAATAAAAGCAATCCCAGTAGAGTGTCTCACACACTTCTGAATATAATCCACATCAATTCCACTATCTACAAAAGAGGTTATAAGTGTATCTGCATAGGCATCATCTCCCAAACAAGAAATAAATGAGACATGTCCTCCTGACCGGGCAGCAGCAATTGCCTGGTTAGCTCCTTTGCCTCCATATGAAAGGCAATATTCTGCATCTCCTATTGTCTCACCCGGTTCAGGCAGGTGACTGACGCGGGCAATCAAATCAACATTTGTGCTACCGACCACAACTATTTTTTTACATTTTTCCATTTTATCATTAGATATATAAATTACCATTTAAAGTCCCGCATAAATAATCAAACCGATGCCAGCCAAGAACAGAATGAACATACATGTCAGCAAAGTTCTGTTTATTTTAGGACCTCCCACAAATTCTTTCCAAATAAATACACCCCAGAATGCAGCCACCATCGTAGCACCTTGTCCCAATCCATATGAAATGGCAGCACCAGCTTTTTCCGTAGCCAACAAACTGAACAGATTGCCAATGCCCCAGATTATACCACCCAATATTCCTACAGCATGTAAACGGAAACTACCTGCAAAATAATCCTCATAAGATGCAGGTGTACCGACAAAAGGATGCCTCATTGCGACTGTATTGAAAATGAAATTACTGGTGAAAATACCAATAGAAAAAATCACCATTGCTGTATAGGGAGTCATCTTACCGACTTCAGGACATTCAAAATTCTGCAAATCCATAGAACTTGCAATAAAGCGGAAAAAGAAAGACATCATAATACCTGCCACTATAGCTATCAAAATACCTTTTGTTTTTTGTTGCTCCCCACCTTTCTCCATATTCTTATAGGCCCAAGCATTAAAGACAATCGCTACAATCACCAGCAGAACTCCTAAAAAAAGGAATACCGGATTACCTTGTGGTGCAGTAAAATAATTAATGAATACCCCCAGAACCAAAGCCAGCCCTACTCCCAATGGAAAGGCCACAGACATACCTGCAATAGAAACAGAGGCAGAAAGTAGAATATTGGAAAGGTTGAATATGACACCCCCGATAAGAGCCGAAGCCAGATTAGATGCGTCAGCCTGCAACAAATCATCAACAAAACCTCGTCCCAATTCCCCTACGCTCCCCATTGTAAACGCAGCCAGAAGTGACAAAAGTAACACACCTATTACATAATCCCAATAGTAGAGTTCATATCGCCAGACACGACTGCCCGCCAGCTTCTGGGTATTGCCCCAAGACCCCCAACACAGCATTGTTATAAAACAAAACACTACTGCCAACGAATAATTTTCAATGATAAACATAGTATTAGAATTGAATTATTAGAATTAAATACTCAAACAGCTACTGACCACAAAATTAACCTGCAAAAAGGATTTAGCATATAATAAATGTCCCAATAAATAATACAAAAGTCTCAATCCCATTCCAAACTATTTCACATCTTATATCCTGAGACTATTTTACCTTTTCTACAGTCAAATAGTCCAATCCTATCAATGAATTAACTGCCTTTTCATTTTTATCCAGCTGTACAAGTTTCAAGAAATTCTCCCCTTTCTTCAGCTCCAATATACCTAGTTCAACTGTCATCATGCTCAACTTTGAATTATAAGTATCAACAGAGGGAAGAACCGGACTTTCATTTACCTCAACAGAAAAGCGACCATAATCTGGGGCAATCGTAAACCTGCACTTTACCGAATATTTTCCTCCCTCATCAACCACAAAACCTAAATTAGCACAATCTCCTTTCCTACTTTCTCTCCATATAAACTGTACTCCATTACTCCAATTCATCTCAGGAATACACTGTGTTCGTTCCATGCCACCAGTTACAGAAATATTCATAAATTCCCCCTCCACTTTTCCATTTTTATCAACAGAGTTACTCACTAGGTCATTCTTATGCTTCGCTATATCAATTACAGCTATCTTTTCTTCCGGTTTCCGGTTCGTTTTTCCTCCCGGGAGCATATACCAATAAGTAGTCGGTGCGTAATTAACATACGTCGCACTCTGATGCCAAAATTCCATATCGAAAACAAGAGATTTCTTAAACGTTATACCATCCAACCCACGATATCTCAAATTTGCCACGTGTCCAGGTTGATAAGCTCCCGTGCCATCTGGTTGGGCAATAAAAGGATGCTCAAAAAAATTTGGCATACACCAGGCATAACCATAATAATCCTCCGTCCCGGTCCCAAAATGTGACGGGAAACTTTCTCCATCAATATATACCTTTTCATCCCCTTCGCCCCACCAATCACCAACTGTATTAAAGATTGTTATAGCATCACCAACATAAACACCTTGCCCAATCAAGGTTACAAAATTTATGTCTTCTGCATCCAATGTCCCATTGATACTCTTATGTAACCCCGTATATTTACGATGATATTCCATCCAGCCTGCACCGAAATACATGGTTCTCTCATTCCATTCCCAATCAGACGAATAAACAGTAAGAGATGTACTCACTACTTCAGTTCTCAAATTCTCCAGAGAAATTTCACATTTATCTTTATACGGCATCACCCAATAACAAGTCATCATAGAATCTTTGCTTACAGTAGTATAAAACGAACTATAAGGCGAAAGACGATTACCCGTTCCATAAAAATCACCAACCGGACACCAAACTGTCTGATTACCATCAAAAGTAATTCTAAGTATCACGGAACGTAAAGCTTGAGCCAAATCATCAGCAGATAGTTTAAGTTGTATACCACGTATAGCTCCTCCACCCTCTAGAACAATCCGATTCTCTCCCGATAAATTCGTAATAGCCTTATCCCCAGATACTTTTTTTGATATTTTCCTTCAAGAATAGGTTGTTCCATCAGTTCCCTCTGTGTACCATCAAGTACATCAGCTTCCTTTTTCAAATCATCCAAAGTAAATGTTTTTACAATACTTCCCTTATCATATGTGCGATAGTTTACACTATAAAAGAAGTTCTCTCCGGGTGGACGATTCCCTGCTGCAGTGATACCAGGAGTTTCATAAGTAATCTTGCAATGCTTCGCATAAGGAATCGGTAAATACAAATCATGTCCCCGTTGTTTATAAGGAGTCAAAGGAGATACAGACGTAGATATAGGCGCATCTGCCAGAAAGTGACCACTGATAAGACTCAGTACCTCACCTTCAATAGCTGGTATATCCGAATCATCCAAATAAAAACGTAATATACCGTTATCATTATAGTTGGCCACCGTAATCCATATACGTACTACAGCACCAGGTCCTTCTGCGTCAAACATAACAAATTCCCTACGTCCATCCTTTTCTTCCGTACGAAGAAACTGGCTAAAATCCCAATTAGCAAACCAGTCATAAGAACCTTTCACTGCATGATCTGAGAAACGGTCATAACTGCTGAACTGCCGCACAGTGTAATATGGAGATGGATAATCAACCAATGACTCACGGTTGGTCATCTCCTGCAACAAAAAAGTTATCTCATTACCATTAGCAAACGAAGAAAGTATAAACACCTGCATCAGCAAGACCAAAAAGAATTTACTACATGTCATTATTTGTCATGATATTAAAATTATACCAGATATTTTCTATACCAATACATAAGCTCCCTTACAGTCCATACATAGTCTTAGTCAGTATCCCGACGTCAAACGTTGGGGTGTATTCAAATATTTATGGACTACCGGATCTTCCAGTGCCTCTGGAGTATTCACAATAGACATCGGAATATAATACGAATCAGCCATATCAGTGAGCTGCTCAACAGACTGTTTCCCTTCACGGTATGTCAAATCAAACTCAAAATTCATTTCACCGGGAGAATCTACACAGAAGTTAACTACCCATAAGTTATTGTAAAGCATACCATAAAGTTCATTTTCTTTTTAGGAGCATCCTGCAATCGCATCCCCATATGATGTCCTCCAAAACTGACAATTGGAACGTCTCCTGACGACCAGATCCGTGCACCATCCTCCGCTTCATATTTCACCCAGCTGTCTATAACAAAAAAGTCCTTGCATGAGTTAGGTATTTGTTCTTTGTACAGCTCATAAGGAATTCCTCCATTGGTAGCAACCGGTTGTCTACAATCCTGAGGAAAAGGAAACTTAGCATAGAATACTTCTGGTGCTATTGATGAAATTCTGTCAAAGAAAATATTAACCTTCGCTCTCGGAACCTCTTTGAAAATCTCAACCTGACGGTTCATATTCTTCACCCTTGGATGTTCCATATCCTGCGAAACAATCCATGAATAAGGTGTTTCTCTCACTTTAGCCTTACTTTTCGGTTTTGCCCACTCCATTCTAGTAATCTCATTGAACTTCTCTATACGTTGTGCTTCATCCATATGCATATAGATATCACCTTGAGACCATCTGTCCATATCATTGAAGTGTACTACCATGAAGTCGGCAAGCCCTTCCGTAAACAACGGTTCATCCATACCTTTCCAGCGTGCAGATGTCACCCAACCGTTCTTATCAAAAGATAACTCCGGCAAATCTATTTTCTTATCAATAATCTCTACCTCCGAGGTATCAAGTGCAAAACGAGTAAACGAATTAGCCGGCATATCAGATACCCAAAACCATGCCTCAGTTCCTCCGGGAATCGCCTCACGACTAGTATTAAGATTCTCATCAACTACCCAGCGCCAAACATAATCTCCCTCTTTAAACAAAGGATATGACTTTCCATTCTCCAAGTTTCGTACAGATTTATAGTCTACCTCCCTAAAACCGGTAACATCCAGTTTAACCCATCCTGTATAAGATGCATTTGCCGCATTAACAACATACAAACCAGCATCTGCCTGCGCGAACTTATTACGTGCCAGTTGTGCCAGTAAATATTTTCCCCGCTCCCACGGACGATAAGCAAAACCATTCTTTTCATTCAACTGTCCTTGCGTATATAAACTATAAGGTGCCTCTGAAGTCTCATTAGAACCATATGTATGTTCAAAATAACGGCATAACAAACGGTTAATCTCTTTCAATTCATCTTTAGCTCCACTATTCAGTTCTCCCCATACTGGCGAACTGATCGCTTTTGTATGGTAAACAGCACGACGTGCCACTTCCATCTCGCGTGGCATAGCTGCACCACCAAAAGCCCACCAATCTTGCCACTCACCTTCGAAAGTTCTCAATTGATTTCCAATCTCCTTTTCTATATTCCTCATCGCCTCACCTGCTGTTTTCATACGCAACATAGGCTTGAAACCCATCTCATTCCATTTTTTGATAAAAGCAAGCAACTGTGGCATAGGACCATCATTATCACATCTCCACTCATTGGTAAAAGTCAATGTAAGAAGGGGTAATCGACCCTTTTTCTCTCAAATCCTTCAAGCGTTTCACACACACATCATATGCTCCATGCATAGATACATCATCAGTCTGTAGAATATTACCATTGCGCGGCCATGATGTTTGCGTATTGGCATATTCCCGCTGTTGTAAACGCCACTCCTTTTCCGCAAAGAAAAGATAACCTTGCCAATAAGGATATCCTGACCAAACCAAAAGTTTTCTATCATCAGGCATTTTCCACCAAAAAGCACCAGGTTGCTCTACCGGAGAACCACCCCAATGCGGATTAATGCCAGTCCAGATATAATGTATGTCACGGTCAAGTAACCTTGTTGCTGCTGCACGTGGGAAACCATTCACATCATGTTGCATACCCACTTCAATATCCAATTGAGACCACATATCTTTAGGAATCCAGTCAAACATCTCATCCCATTGTTCCTTATTGGCATAAGGGTGTATATGAAAAGGCATAGCATTGATTCCAATCTGTTTGTTTTCAATCATGTCTAGCATTGATTCCCGTCTGTCCTCAGAAGCTGAATTCCACCATGAGTAAAATGGATCTAACGCTTCTACTGTCCATGCAAACCGATTCTCCGGAATTTCATCTTTGGTCTTCAATGCCAAATCCAATGCCACATCAATAAAACGTTTATGCAAATCAACAGCAATCAATGCATGGTCAGTATAGCCATAATCAGTATGTGTGATATGAACAATATCAATATACTTAAATCCTAGTGTGTCTTTTCCCTCTACACTGCTCTCTACCGTATTTTCCGTTGTGTTTTGACAACTGCAAACCAAGGCGCCCAAAAGGAACAGTGCACCGATAAATAGTTTGTTAACTATACATTTCATAATATTCCGATTTTTGATATTTATTTTTTATTGAAAATACATACTTTACCCTGAGACCTTCCACTTCAGTCCACAAAATCTTTAGGTAATACCCCAAATTGTTTTAAGAAACATTTGGAAAAATAAGAAGGAGAATTGAACCCTACCATATAGCAAATTTCATTGACCCGATTTTCACCATCCTTCAACAATTGGGCTGCACGCTTCAGGCGTTCTATACGCAAATATTCATTAGGAGTCAAATCAAGTACTCCCTTTATTTTCCGATAGAAATTAGAACGGCTCATATTCAGCATTTCAGCCATATCCTCCATACTGAACTCCGGACTATGAAGATTAGAAAGAATTATTTCATTCAGCCTTTTAATGAATTCCTCATCAGCCTTTGTCAACGCCATTGTATTGGCAGCCACAAAGGGAGACTTGGCAAAAGTTTGACGTAGCGTTTCTCTATTCTTAATCAAGCTGGCAATCGCAGCCAAAAGATATTCCGGTGAGAAAGGCTTCTCAATATATGCATCAGCTCCTAGCTCCAACCCCTCTACTTTAGACTGTATATTAGTTTTAGCTGTCAATAGGATGATGGGGATATGACTATAATCCAATTTGGATTTTACAGTCTTGCATAACTCAAAGCCATCCATTAGTGGCATCACGACATCACTTACAATCAAGTTCACAAAATTTTCATCCAATATACGCAAAGCCTCTTCTCCATTGACAGCTGTCAGAACGATATACTCATGCGACAACTGCCTACTTACGAAAGAAAGCATTTCCGGATTATCTTCAACTACCAATACAGTATATCTGTTTTCATTATTTTCTTTAAGCTCCTCCCACTTCGCCTGAAGTTCTGCAGAAGGTTCCATATTACTGACATCCCCAGATTCCATCGTAATAGCATTATCTTGGGTAAGTGGCAGAGTAAGGCAAAATATATTTGCGTCTTCTCCCTCCACCATTCGTAAACTTCCCCGATGCAGTTCAGCCAAAGAACGGGAAAGTGCCAGTCCAATACCTGTGCCGGAAACCACCTTTCCATTTTCCTCCCCATTAAAGCGTACAAATGGTTTGAATATTTCCTCCTTCATTGTATCCGGTACGATAGGCCCATCATTCACTGTCCGAATATGGAATATTCCATTCTCCACAG
>ENA-OQJB01000818-OQJB01000818.1-human-gut-metagenome-genome-assembly--contig:-NODE-818-length-11879-cov-4.610194_pt1 | contig 11879 bp, 10 predicted proteins | sample MGYA00242599_ERZ504765 | MGnify/ENA primary metagenome ERZ504765 (study PRJEB26092, sample SAMD00036354) | human gut metagenome | host: Homo sapiens | study: EMG produced TPA metagenomics assembly of...
CTGCTCCGCGATCTCGCGCACCTCCAGTCTTGTGCAGGCCGCCCAGCGGCAGACGGATATGCGTCCAGCTGCTCCTGAGTGAGGTTGTAGAGCACGTAGCTCTGGTCCTTGCCCTCGTCCAGCCCCTTTTTGAGCAGGAAACGGCCGGTGGCCTCGTCCTGCTCCACCCGGGCATAGTGGCCCGTGACCACATACTCCATGCCGTGTGCCCGGGCCCAGTCCAGCAGATGGCGGAACTTCATATATTTATTGCAGTCGATGCAGGGGTTCGGCGTGCCGCCCGCCTCATACACGCGGACGAATTTTTCAATGATCTGTTCCCGGAAGTCGGCCGTGAAATCCAGCACCTCGTACGGGATATCCATGGCATACGCCACCTCTGCCGCGTCCTCGATGTCCTTTTCCGAGCAGCAGGTGTGAAAGCCGGACTGTCCCAGCGTTTCGTTGCGGGTGAGCCGCATGGTGATGCCGGTGCAGTCATAGCCTGCCTGCTGCATGAGCCATGCCGCCACCGAGCTGTCCACGCCGCCGCTCATGGCAATGAGGGCACGCGGCTTTGAATCAGGGGTCTGTGTGGTCATAAGTTCTCCTTTGGTGCATTCAACACACTAAAACAGTAGTATAATAGTAACTCTGAAAAAAGAGCTTGTCAAGACGCAGCGAGCTGCTGCACTGCGGCCAGCAGGGCTTGCCGCTCGTTGGGATATTCTTCCCGGATCACACCGTCCAGCAGCGCTTCCAGCACTTTGCGGATGCCCGGCCCCGCCGGGATGCCTGCTGCCATCAGATCACGGCCATTCACAGCCAGCTGGCTGACGCGGCAGCACACGCCGTCCGCATCCAATCGTTCGGCCAATTCGGAAAGTGCAGCAAAATCAGCCGCGTGTTCCGGCTGCAGGGCTGTGCCCAGTGCTGCCAAACGCTGCACGGTACACAAGTTATATTTGCCCAGTAGTCGGCGGGCGTAGATAGTAAAGTCGGGTGTGACGGTAGTTTCTCTGAGGACCGTCCGCTGGGGTGGGACCCTGTTGCCGAAGGCAATAGGGCGGGCGATGGAATGGCCTGCAACAGCAACGACCGCCGCCAGTGGCGGAAACAGGAAGTTGCTGTTGGGACAGCGGCCAGCAGGATGCGAGTGCTGCTCAAAGCACGAAGCATCCGCTGGGTGCCGCAACCCGTACTCGTGTCCGAAGAGAAAGCTACCGTCACGCCTTCTGGCTTCCCGCACCAACACCGCAGCCTCTTCAATCAAGGCATTGGAGCAGCGCAGGCGCCTGAGGGTGCGGCGGGTGCCGCCCTCGCCAAGGCTCAGCAGCAGCGCCGCCAGCCGGATGGGCAGAGCCTGCTCCCCCGCCGGGCAGGCATCCACCACCGGCTTTGCCGCCGCCAGTGCCTCCGATGAAAGCTCCGGCAGAATAACAAGCAGTATTTTTTTGTCAAGATATGCCGCAGGGGCGGGTGCGGCCAGCAGTTTTGCAAGCTCTTCCTCGATGCGCTCCACCGATACGCAGTCCAGATGGGCACACAGCTCCTGTGCCGCCTGCGCCGTGGGCGGGTCGATGGCAAAGCCAAACCGGGCTGCGAAGCGGTACAGCCGCAGGATGCGCAGCGCGTCCTCGGTGAACCGCTGGCGGGGCACACCCACCGCCCGTACGATGCCGCTTTGCAGGTCGGCCTGCCCGCCAAAGGGGTCCACAAGGCCCTCTTTTTCATTGTAGGCCATGGCGTTGATGGTAAGATCCCGCCGGGCCAGGTCCTCCCGCACATCCGGCACAAAGTGCACCTCGTCCGGGTGGCGGCCATCTGTGTAGGTGCCTTCTGTACGGAAGGTGGTGATCTCGTAAAGGGCACCGCTCTGCTTCACCGTTACCGTGCCGTGCTGCAGGCCGGTGGGGATGCACCGCTGCGCGCCGAACAGCTCCATCACCTGCTGCGGCAGAGCACTGGTGCACAGGTCCCAGTCGTGCGGTGTAAGGCCCAGCAGACTGTCCCGCACGCAGCCGCCCACCACGTAGGCTGCATAGCCCGCCCTGTGCAGGGTGTCCAGCAGCTCTGCCGCACCCTCGTCCATCCGGATGGTCATGGCTGTGCCTCCTCGTACTGCAGGGTGATGCTTTTGCCGTCAAAGCCGCACTCCGCCGCCGGGAAGATGCTCTGTGCCTGCGCGGCATACTCCTCCGGGTCGGTGATCATGGGGGAATAATGGGTCAGCCAAAGCCGCTTTGCCCTCGCCTGCGCGGCAAGGGTCGCGCTCTGCCCAAAGGTGCTGTGCCCCCACTGACGGGCCTGGTCTTCCTGCTCCGGAAGGGCATAGGTGGCATCGCATATCAGCAGGTCTGCGTCATGCGCTGCCTGCAAATAATACGGGCAGGGGGCCGTATCGCCGGAAAATACCACGCTCAACCCCTTGCGCGGGGCGCCCAGCACCTGCGCAGGCTGCACCGTTCTGCCCTCCACGGCAACGCTCTGCCCTTTCTGCAGCATCTTCCATTGCTGCACCGGCACCCCCAGCGCCCGGGCCTGCTCCGGCGAAAATTTGCCTGCACGGGGCAGCTCCAGCCGGTAGCCAAGGCTTTTTACCCGGTGCTTTGTGGCAAACGACACCAGCCGCGCACCGGCAGGCCAGCCCTCGCTCAGCGCATCCAGCGCCAGCGGCTGGCCCGGCATAAGCACCTGCGGCTTCACCGGATAGGGCAGCGGGCCGGTCAGTGCCCGCACCGCCGCCCAGATATCCGGCAGGCCCTCCGGACCCAGCAGCGCAAGCGGCCTTGTGCGGCCCTGCGCCCCCAGAGTCTGCAAAAGGCCCGGCAGGCCAAAGATGTGGTCGCCATGGTAGTGGGTCAGGCAGATGGCATCTGCCCGCATCAGGTTCACGCCCGCACGGCGCGCTGCCGCCTGCGTGCCCTCGCCGCAGTCCCACAGCAGGCCGTGGCCGCCGCAGGCAGCAAACGCCGCCGAGAGTGCCCGGTCCGGCAGTGGCATAGTAGCCGCAGTGCCCAGCAGTGTAATGGTCAGCATAAAATCGTTCTCCCTACACAGTAGATTTCGATATTTTATTGTACCACAGCCCAGCACGTTGCACAATCACTGCTGGCCGCGCATAGCATGGGCCAGCACAGCAAAAAGGGGGCAGCGGGATGAGACGCAAAAAAGGGGATCCTTTTTCCGGCAGGCCGCACAGCGGCCTTGGATGGGTGCTGCTGCTCGCCGCACTGGCCCTGTTTCTGCTGGCCGGTGCGCCCGGCTGCATGGCCCAGCGGATGGCGTGGTCTGCCCGGGGAACCATGATCTTTCTGCCCAGCGGGTTTTGAAAAAATGGGAGCATCCTGCTGCACAGAACGCTCCCATTTTTCTTTTTACTTTTCCATCCGAATAGGGCAGCTGGCCGGTCAGGGTCAGCGTTTCGGCAAGCTCGTCCTCCGAGCGGAACCGCCACGCCGCCGCTCCCACGGCCACATAGCAGGCATTGGCACGACCCTCCGGTGTAACGGCAAGGATCATCGTTTCACCGTCGCCCACCGCCGTTACCATGCCATCCGCACTCACAGTTGCCACGCCCGGATTGCTGCTGAGCCATGTCATCGTCCGTTTTTGGCGCCTGCAGCCTGCGCGGTCAGCTTCTGACTGGCTCCCACTGCCTGCAGCAGCATAGCGTTTTTGCTCATCTGCACCCGTCCGATCTCCGATGTGACCGTTACCGTGCAGCGCAGCACCTGCCCGGCTGTGGTCAGTGCGCTGATGACGGCCTTGCCGGACCCCTGCGCCTTTACGGTACCGTTTGTGCTTACCGATGCCACCGCCGGGTTGCTGCTGATCCACTGCCGCACATAGGTAAACCCGCCTTTGTTCTGTTCCAGCTTCAGCTGTTTCGTCGGGGCAGGCTCCTGCTCTGTAATGGTAAGCGTCAGATCGCTGGTGTTCAGCACCAGGCGGCTGGCTGTGCTTTTGCGCACCGTGATGGTACAGGTGGTCTTTTCGCCGCGCTCATTGCGGGCCGTGACGGCCGCAGTGCCCTCGGCATGGCCGGTCACCCTGCCGGTGCCGTCCACCGATGCCACTGCCGGATCACTGGAAGTCCAGATCAGAAAGAAGTAGTCGTTGGGTGCCTGCACATTCAGGTAGGCCACCGGGGCCGGGTCTCCTTCGGTGATATCCAGCGTCAGTTCGGCAGTGTCCAATGTCATGCCGCTGTCCGGCAGCGGCTGCTCCTGCGCAGCATAGGCCGACAACGCCCCGGCTGCAAACAGTTCTGCGCACAGCACCACTGCACAAACACACGCTTTGAACCCCTGCTTCATGGGCTTTGCCCTCCCCGCCTGCTTTGCTGCAAGATCCTTTAAATATTCCTGTCTCCGTATTATTTTACACGCAGTGCAAAACCGGGTCAAGTTTTTTGCCCATTCTGTCGGGCAGCTGAGCCTTATTTTGTGGAGAATAATAAAATCCGCTTTTCAATTTTGTACAAAACGCCGCCGCACCCGGCAAACCGGATGCGGCGGCGCTGTTCTGCTTTTGAATTTTCAGCTTAGTAGTTGATCTTTTTCAGCTCAAAGTAGCTCTGCGGATGTGCGCACACCGGGCACTTGAGCGGTGCGGACTTGCCGATATAGGTGTAGCCGCAGTTCCGGCACTGCCATACCTGCTGCTCCTCGCGGGCAAAGACCTTGTTGTTTTTCAGGTTTTCGGCCAGCGCACGGTAGCGCTCCTCGTGCTCCTTCTCGATCTGTGCCACCATGGTGAACAGTGCTGCGATCTGAGGGAAGCCCTCTTCTTTGGCCTCCTTGGCCATGCGGGGGTACATCTCGGTCCACTCGTCGTGCTCACCGCCTGCTGCCATGTCCAGACAAGTCAGGGTATCGGGGATCGCGCCGCCGCACAGCAGCTTGAACCAGATCTTTGCGTGCTCCTTCTCATTGCCGGCGGTCTCCTCAAAGATCGCGGCCAGCTGCTCGTAGCCTTCTTTTTTTGCCATGCTGGCAAAGAAGGTGTACTTGTTGCGTGCCTGGCTCTCGCCTGCAAACGCTTCCATCAGATTTTTCTCGGTTTTGGTACCCTTCAGTTCCATGATGCTCTCCTTTCAAAAACGGATCTTCTGTCAGGATCGACCGATCCCGGCTCTATCATTCAGCCCGGCGGTAATTTTTTCGCCTGCGGCTCAGGTTCTGAACAGAGTATACCATATTTTTTGATAGAAATCAAGAATAATTCCTATTTATTATGAGAATATTTCTCAGTTATGCTGCTTCAGTGCACACACAGCAATGCTCAGGGCGCTCCACGCTGCCTGATACATCAGCACCGTTGCCACCGAAAGCTCCCAGATGCTGCCTGCACTGGTGAGCAGCGCTGCAATGATAATGGAGAACAGCACCGAGACCATCTGTACCGTGGTGGCGCTGCTCTCGGCGTTCTGGGCCTGATCCGCAGCCTGCAGGCCGCCGGTCAGGCTGGCAAACGCCTTGAGATGGATCATGCAGCAGGTGTCCTCCGGGTCTTCCGGTGCGGCCTTGATGGCGTTGCACTGCTCCTGATCCAGCACGGTGATCATGCCTTCCGGCAGGCGGTATGCTTCGGTAATGTGGTGTGCAGTCAGACTGGGGTCCTGGCATGTGACCAGCAGGCGGATGTTCTCCTTTTGCAGCACGGCAAGGCCGCGGGCCACATTGCGCCCGCCCACATATTTCAGCACGAACATAGCGTGCAGATTGCCGGACACAGCCAGATACAAAATTTGCAGCTCGCCGTTCTTCGAGTGTTGCATCTCGTATTCCTCGTCCGGCAACGGCACGCCCTCCTGCTCCAGATAGCGGCGGGTACCAATGAGGATGCGGTTGTTATCGCACCAGGCGGAAAAGCCCAGCCCATGGTGCTGCTCCAGATCCTTGACCGGGAACAGGATGTCTGTGCGTTCCTCAACGATCTGGCGGAACAGCCCCTTCAGGGTGCCGTGGCTCTCGTTCAGCACGCTGGCCGCGTACAGGATGGCGCGGTCGATGCGGCCGCCCTTGAAGATGCGGATATCCTCCAGCTGTGCGCTGTCGGCGGTGAACAGGTCGTCTGCATCGATCTGCAGCGTATCAATGCCGCCCAGCTGCTCAATGGCCTGCCAACCGGGCACGACTGCACCCACAGCCGCAGCCGCACGCTGCAGCCGTAGCGAGGCAACGCCCGCGATCAGGGTAGAAGAAAGCGGTGCGCCCATGCACAGTACAGCGGCCATGGCAGCCGCAGCTTTGTTCCAGCCGGCACCTGCCAGCAGGAACAACACGCCGCTGAGCAGGGCAACGCCCAGCAGGATGTACGAAACTTTGCGTGCACGGCGCTCGCTTGCGCGTTCGCTCAAGCTCTGCTCCACAAAGCCGTCAGCTTCCTTCATCGGGCGGCTCAGCAGCACCCAGGGGTCCTTCTGTTCCAGATCCCGTGCAAGGGCACGCAGCAGGTCTTTATCCTTGGCGCGGTAGGCGCCCTCGAACTCCACACCATTGGTCACCAGCTCATAGCCGCCCTTGACAGCAGCCAGCATCACCCGGCTGCCCAGCAGCGCAAGGAACAGCCCCAGCGCGGCCATGCCGCTGAGCAGCGAGATGCCGGTGGTGCCGCGGTAAACATTTGCGTTCAGCATGGCTGTGACCGCCTGCACCAGCGCTGCTACTGCGGCCAGCGCCGGCATCGTCTCGGAAGAAGACCGTCCGCGCAGGCCGTTCAGGCCGTCGCGCAGCACCGGGAAGCCCACGCACAGGCTTGCTGCCAGCAGCAGCAGGTTTGCACCATAGAATGCCGCCGGGGCAGCATCCGGGTCCAGCGCCGCCATGGCGGGCAGCAGCCCATCCGACACCAAACCAAAATGCAGCAGCACCACAGCCAGAATGCCGCCCAGCACGCAGCGCAGCGTCAGCTCTGCACTCATACGGTGCAGCTTATCCGCCGTGGCCTCCGGCTCGGTCAGCTCCGTTTCAGCATGTTCCTCCGGAGACACCGCGTCCTCCGCCTCAGCTTTCAGTTCCGGCTGTGGCGCAGCGGGTGCCTTCTCCGGTGCCTGCTGCGGCTTTTCACCGTCCAGCGGCAGCAGTGGCAGGCTCATGGTGTCCTCTTTTGCGGCAGGCTCCTCTGCCGGGGCCAAAGGTGCCTGCGGTGCGTCCTCGCTCTGCGCCTTGCCAAAGAAATCGGCCACCGGCTGCTCCATTTTTTCCGGCTGCGGCACAGGTTCCGGCTGCAGCTCCGGTGCCGTCTCCTTTACCGCTGCAAACACAGCCGCGGGCAGCGGTGCACCGGACGGTTTCTTTTTGCTTTCAGCCGGTTCAGTTTCTGCTGCCGGGGCTGCTTCGGCCCTCGGTGCAGGCTTTTCCGGCTTCTGGTCGCTCAGGCCGTTGATCATCGCCTTGAGCTGTGCCATCTCCTGCTGCTCCTGCTCTTCCTGCGGCAGCAGCACCTCCGGCGCATTCTTGGGGTGCCGGAGAGGCTTTGCCGTGCTGTGCTGCTCTGCGGGCCTTGCCGCCGGGACAGCGCTCTGCCGGGGTGTTTCCGGCTTCACTGCCGCCGGGGGTTCCGCCGTTTGCGGTGCAGATTTTTCCTCCGGCTTTTTGGCGGGTGCTTCCGGCTGTGCATCCTCTGCTTCCTTCTCCAGAAAAGGCCACGGGGCCAGTTCCTGTTCCGGGTCCGCCTCCGGCTTCAGCATCAGTTCCAGATCCGCTTCCGGTTCCGGCTGCGCATCCTCACCCAGCCGCACCTCACCGGTTGGCATTTCCTGCGGCTGCTCTGCTGCAGCTTCGTCAGTCTCCTGCTTTTCCTTACCACGGCCAAACAGGCCAAACCGTTTCTGCGGCTTTTCCTCCGGCTGGTTTTCGTCCCTCCGGGTCATCTCCTCCGGGATATCCACCGCCGTGGTGCTGAAAAAGGAGCGGAACTTTTCATCCGGGGTCATTTCCCGGCCATTATTTTTATCTTTCGGCATTCTTGTCCCTCCTGTAATTCAAATTGAGGTTCCGGCCCGAATGCCGGATCATGCCTGCTGTGCTGCGCGCTGGGACTGGATCTCGTACAGAATAATGCCCGCAGCCACCGACACGTTGTAGCTGTCCACACCGGTGCCCGGTGCTGCCATATCCAGCCGCACCACGCCGTCGCACAGCTTTTTCACCAGCTGCGAAACACCGCTGCCCTCGCTGCCCAGCACCAGTGCAATGGGGCCGGTCAGGTTGTTCCTGCGCAGAGACACGCCGTCCATATCGGCGCAGTAGACGAACACACCCTGCTCCTTCAGGCGGCGGATGGTCTCGCCGATGTTGGCCACACGAGCCACCGGCAGGCGTTCTGCGGCACCTGCGCTGGACTTGATGACGGTAGGCGTGACCGATGCGCCGCCGCGCTTTGGGATCACGATGCCATGCGCACCGCACAGCAGAGCACTGCGCATCACGGCACCCAGATTGTGCGGGTCTTCAATGCCATCGCTCAGCACCAGAAAAGGTGCCTCGCCCTTGTCCTTGGCTGCTGCCATCAGGTCGTCTACCGTCACGTATTCGATCTCGCTGGCAAATGCCGCCACACCCTGATGGCTCTCGGTGCCGGTCATCAGGCGCAGCTTGTTGGGGTGCACCCGCTTCACCGTGGCACCCGCTTCCTTTGCCAATGCGGTATAGTAAGCCGCCACGGCCGGAGCCATGCCCTCAGCAATGAGCACGGTGTCCACGCCGGAACCGCTTTTCAGCAGTTCGGTCACCGGATTTTTGCCATAAACAAGGCTCTCGTTCTTCTGCAGCGGCTCTTCCGGGCTGCGGCGCGGACGGCGCGGCTGGTTCTTTTCTTCCATGATGATTTTCTCCTTCCGTTGTATCACCGGAAGGTGCTGTGCACACCCTCCAAAAGGCACGCCGCACTCTGGGCCGCGCACCGGTATGATCTGAAGCTGATAACTCATTTTGAAGTATAGCATAAGCCGACCTTGTTTGCCAGCAAATTACCGTTTTTTATCCGCGTCCTGCAAAAGTTTTTCTGTTCGTGGTGCCGGAGACCGTTTCCGCTTTTTTGCAGAAATGTTCTGCCGCCCTGCATCAGCTTTACCCGGCTGCTGGGTAGATATCCCTCTGTTTTGCCGGAGAAAAAAGTTTTCCACAAAAACGCGGTATACAATCCGTAGAAGAGCGATTATTTTTCCACATGTTGAAAACCCTGTGGAGAAAGTTCAAAAGTCCAGCTTTAAAGCCTGTTTTGCCTGTGGAATTCCACACTTTCCACAAGGTTTTCCACTTTTTGGTTCGACCTTTTTTGATTTCCTGCGTACAATTTGTAGAATACAAGTCGGAAATATGACAATTTTTTGAACTGCATCCTGTCCGCTTTTGCCAAATTGCCCAATATCATTTTGACGAATGTGGATCTGTGTTGAAAATCCGTCCTTCATCAAGCTTTCTGTCTTTCGGCCGCTTATTGCACATTATATGGAAATTTGTTGCACTCTATCGAATATACGCGCTTCTGGCAGTAACCCCCTGCACCCTGCCAGAAACAGAATCCCCGCATTGTTACAGGAAAAACACCGGTTTGGATTGATTTTGGCCGCTGTTTGGGGTATACTAATTCTGTAGGTTCGTTAAACCGTGCACAAAGCGGATATGAAACGAGCAAGACCCCAATGATTTTGTGGAGGTAATGAATAATGTTGGTAAATGCAACCGAAATGCTGATCAAAGCACGTGATGGCCACTACGGTGTGCCTCAGTTCAACATCAACAATCTGGAGTGGACCAAGTCCGTTCTGACCGCCTGCGAGGAAATGAAGAGCCCTGTGATTCTGGGTGTTTCCGAGGGTGCCGGCAAGTACATGACCGGTTTCAAGACCGTCGCTGCCATGGTCAGCGCAATGGTCGATTCCATGGGCATCACCGTTCCTGTTGCCCTGCATCTGGATCACGGCACCTATGAGGGCTGCAAGGCCTGCATCGAGGCCGGCTTCTCTTCCATCATGTTCGATGGCAGCCACTACTCCATCGAGGAGAATGTGGAAAAGACCAAGGAGCTGGTTGCTCTGGCACACGCTAAGGGCCTGAGCATCGAGGCCGAGGTCGGTTCCATCGGCGGTGTCGAGGACGGCGTTGTGGGTGCCGGCGAGATCGCAGACCCCGAGGAGTGCGCAAAGATCACCGCTCTGGGCATTGACTTCCTGGCTGCCGGCATCGGCAACATCCACGGTGTCTACCCGGCAAACTGGAAGGGTCTGGACTTCGAGGCTCTGGACCGCATCCACAAGGCCACCAATAACATCCCTCTGGTCCTGCACGGCGGCACCGGCATCCCCGACGAGATGATCGCAAAGGCAATCAGCCTGGGCGTTTCCAAGATCAACATCAACACCGAGTGCCAGCTGGTGTTTGCTGAGGCCACCCGCAAGTACATCGAAGAGGGCAAGGATCAGCAGGGCAAGGGCTTCGACCCCCGCAAGCTGCTGGCTCCCGGCGCAAAGGCCATCGAGGCCAAGTGCAAGGAGAAGATCGAGCTGTTCGGCTGCGCAGGCAAGGGCTAAGCGGAAGCTCGTATCGTAACCGGTACACCACCCAATAAAGTATGCGCCCCCGCTGCACCGTTATGCACAGTGCAGCGGGGGCGCTTTTTACTTTATATGCGAGCACTCAGACGCGGGTCTTTTCCATATCTCCAAAAATGTATTGCATACAGTCCTGCACCCAGAAGCAGGCAAAAAATCGAATAGCTAAGGATCGGAAGCCGCAGCAGTACGATCTTACCCGCGATCTGGGTAAAGAACCAGCCCGTTCCATACAGAGTCACGATATAAAGCACCAGCCATGTAGCATATTTCAGCCAATGCTCTCGTGGCGGAAAGCCTACCTGCTCCATCATCCGGCGGAACAGTGCGCAAAAAACCGTCACTGCAACAACAAGCTGCATCAGATAGCCTACAGAAAGTTCAAAAAACCAATCACCAATTACCGGGTAAAGCAGCAGCCCTTCCACGCCCCACTCAAAGAAGAAATACAGCGGTGCAACAAACCAGAAGTAATCCGCAGCTCTCAGTGTTTTCAAACATGGCTTGACCTCCTCTACAAAGGTTTTTGCATCCGAAATCGAATCGAACAGTTCCTGATTTTCTGCATTGGCTTGGATGGAAATATCAAGCAGATCGCTGCACACAAGTTCAATGCCGCAGAAATCCCAGCTGACCCGGCGAAGATACCAGATCACATCTTTCAGCTGCTCCTGGCTTTTTTCGTTCAGCAGCTTTGTACGCATCCGATTTGCCTTTCGCAACGCAAAATACTTATTCATATGGCTCCTCCTTAAAAATTTTCTCCACCAGCTGGCAGAGCTGATACCAATCCTGCCGAAACTCAAGAAGTGCCTTTCGACCTTCTTCAGTTACAATATAATATTTCCGGCTCGGCCCCTTAGGGGAAGGTCTGCGTTCTACTGTAACCTTTCCTTGCTGCTCCAGCCGCAGCAGCAGCGGATAAAGCGTGCTTTCACTCAAGTCAGAAAACCCGACCTGTTTTAGATGCATCACGATCTCATAGCCATAGGTCGGCTCTCTGCTAATGAATTTCAGAACACAGAATTCCAAAACGCCCTTGAGCAATTGTGTGTTGTTTTCCACTGGATACCTCCTTTTGCCTATTATGTAATACATAGTAGCTTATCTATATTGTATTGCATAGTAGTATTTTTGTCAAGTCCTGTCCTGTTATCATTTCGACCAAAATCCGCTCCATATTTTTGTGCAACAAAAAAGCCCTGAGATTTCTCTCAGAGCTTTCTGTTCAAGTCGGCGACTACCTATTTTCACGCGCCGTTTCCAGCGAACTATCTTCGGCACAAGTGAGCTTAACTTCTGTGTTCGGAATGGGAACAGGTGGAACCTCACCGTCATC
>ENA-OQJB01000823-OQJB01000823.1-human-gut-metagenome-genome-assembly--contig:-NODE-823-length-11787-cov-4.180617_pt1 | contig 11787 bp, 8 predicted proteins | sample MGYA00242599_ERZ504765 | MGnify/ENA primary metagenome ERZ504765 (study PRJEB26092, sample SAMD00036354) | human gut metagenome | host: Homo sapiens | study: EMG produced TPA metagenomics assembly of...
CCTCCCGTATGTTTTTGTTTAGGGAGCCTGTTGTCTGTTCTATTTTTCTAGTATTTAAATTAAGGGTTAAACGTATTATTAGTACACTTCTATTTTCAGCTTTTTCCGTCTTTATATCTGCACTGTCAATGTACCGCCATCGTAATACGGGAAGAAATCCGGTAAATATTCCATAAACGAAAATGAACCATCAACCCAAAACTGCAATGAATGACCCCGCGTTGCAGCTTGCAGTTTCTTCAGTCTTGCAGTTGGGGGCTCTGAAAACGATGTTTTCCTGCAAAGCTGCAAGGACTGCAGACTGCAAATGGTCTTTCGGATTTGCAGTAATCAAAAACGAAAGCATTATGAGTGAGTACAGATTCCATCTTCAAAAATACAGACCGGGCAGTAAAACAGTTTGCCCAAAGTGCGGCAGAAAGTCCTGTTTTACCCGATATGTTGACGGGAATGCGCAAATTACATTCCCTAACCATGTGGGCAAATGTGATCATATCAACAGCTGTGGCTACCATTATACCCCGAAGAAGTATTTTCAGGATAATCCAACCATCAAAGAAACCATGATTGAACAAAACAACAGAAGCGACACCCCATCAAGAGCCGTCAAGCCAATAGCGAAGCCATTATCTAGTTCTGCACCACAGACTTCTTATCTTCCCTCTGATTGGGTTAGCCAGTCCATGCAGAAGTTTGACGTCAACCCTTTATACCGATATCTAACCAAAGTGGCAGGCAAGGAGAAGACTGACAGGCTGTTCAATCTTTATAAGGTCGGTACATCCAAGATGTGGAACGGGGCAACCGTTTTCTGGCAGATAGACATCAACGGTAATGTGCGGGCAGGCAAGATTATGGGTTATGATGCTAAGACCGGGCATCGAATCAAGCATCCGTTCAATCAGGTAAGCTGGGTACATTCGGTCAAAAAGATACCGGACTTCCATATGAAGCAATGTCTGTTCGGTGAACATCTGTTGGCTGATGCCTCATCCTCGACAAGGACTGTCGCCATTGTCGAGAGCGAGAAGACGGCTTTGGTTGCCGCCCAGTTCATTCCGGACTTCATCTGGCTTGCTACAGGTGGTATGCACGGATGCTTCAACAGCAAAGCCATGCAGGTGTTGAGAGGCCGGGAAGTGATTCTATTTCCCGACCTGAAGGCTACGGAAGAATGGCGGCGCAAAGTCCCGATGCTGCAATCCGTCTGCAAGCGTGCCACTTGTTCCGACCTGTTGGAGAAGATGGCGACCGATGAACAGCGCAGTCAGGGATTGGACATTGCAGATTTCCTTCTGATGGAAGATACGCCGCAGATGATCCTACAGAAGATGATAGAACGCAACCCTGCATTGCAGACCTTGATAGATACATTCGACTTGGAACTTATGGATGCAATGCAGGAGTAGAGCGACAAGAGAATCGGACAGCTTGCTGTCTGTGTAAAAGGGTTTGTAAAATCCCGTAGCTTATTAGGGCATTTTCACCGCTTTCACTCTCCGAGTGGCAGTCAAAAATCCCATAAGCGAAGGGATACCCTCTCGACACCCGGTTGTCTGCGGCACGTAGGACGGGATTTTACAAACCAATAATCAGAGTAATAACAGCATAAACGAAAGATATATGGGTAATACACAATATGCAGTCTGTCACCTGCAACGTGGCAGCGGTAATGACTCCGGTATGTCATGCCATATAGAAAGAAAGGATGCCAGGGGAAGAAGTATATACCTTTCAATGCCGATGCGAACAGGACACATCTTAATCGGGAATTGGTTAAATTTCCAGATGGAGTAAAAACAGGACGGAAGCCATACAATTCAGAATAGACCATGCCGGACTACATCGTAAAGTCGGCAAGAATCAGACGAAAGCTATCCGCATCATCCTGACCGGAACACATGAGCAGATGATGAAGATTGCCGATGATGGCAAGTTGGATAAATGGATAGATGCCAATATGAAATGGCTAAAAGACACTTTCGGAAGTGAGAATCTTGTATCATGTGTGCTGCACTTGGATGAGAAAACTCCGCACCTACATGCCACTATCGTACCTATTGTAACCACTGAACGACTTCGTAAAAAGCGAGAGGGCGAGAAAAAGTATGAAACGAAATCCGGGGCACGCTTATCGGCAGATGATGTGATGCGGCGCACCAAGCTACACGAATATCAGAACAGTTATGCCAAGACCATGAAACCGTTCGGGCTGCAGCGGGGCATTGTCGGCTCCACCGCCAAACATCAGGCCAATTCGGATTATTACAGGCAGCAGGTCATCCGTTATGAGGAGGACATAGCCAAGTTGCAGGCAGATGTGGAGAAGGCGCAGGAGGGCAGGAACACCATCCTCTCGTGGTTCGGCAAGGGAGACCTTGCCAGAGCAAAGAAAGAACTCTCGAACAAGGACGAAGAGATTGCCAGGCTCAACAAACGGCTCAAGGAGCTTCAGGCAGAAAAGGCATGGTTGCAGGAACAACATAAATCAGAAATCGGAAAACTACGAAATGGCTATCAAAAAGAAATAGACAAGGCCATTCAGCAAGCTGAAGAGGCAGAACAGCAGTCAAAAGAGAAAGATACAGTCATAGACAGGCTGCGAAAGCAGATAAGTTTGCTTGACCGCAAGGCCAATCCTCAGCATTACAGCCTCTCATCCGGTGCCAATCTTGTACGTATCAATGTCTCAAACTATCGGAATCCGTCGCTCCATATCTGGACACGGGTCGGAGAGGAACTTTTTGAGAATATCAAATTCCAGATAGACTATGATACGGCCCAAAAGCATTTTAACGGCGAAATCACGGACGAGGAGTTTGTCAACGCTGTATTCGATCCGCAGGAACAGGTAAACGGAAAACAGGCGGAATTGCTGGGCGCTGTTTTCACCCTTGCCGCCGGAGGACCGGCGGAGGTTCATGTCGGGACAGGAACTGGTGGCTCATCGTCTGACCTTCCGTGGAATGATAACGTAGCAAAGAAGCATACTTCGATTAAACGAAGATAGTTGATTTATAGTAAATATATTTATTGCAAATTCATATCTATACATACAAGTATTTGCTATATTTTATGTACTTTTGTAGTCAAAAACTGACAATTCTTAATCGAAAAAGTCAGTACAGAAATAAAGATCATTTAGTTTACATAAATAGCATTGATATTTTGTAATGGGAGGACTTTTAACATTCAGAGTCGGAAACTTTGACACAACAGCAGAACGTGAGCAGTTTCGGTTTCTCTGTGAGCAACTCAAAACTCACTATGAGGATTCGAATGAATTCTGTGTGTTCGCAGGCAACTATAATATTGGATGTGAGTTAGATGCCCTCTTTATAAAGAAGGACGCTATTATTTCTATAGAATTCAAAAATTATGGAGGTAATGTTGTTGCCAATGAAAATGGAGAATGGACATGCAATGGTAAAATTATTAAGGGAGGTTCGAGAAAGACTGTTCTTCAACAAGCTAGGATAAATCATTCCACGGTAAAGAAAGAACTTAAAGTCTTAGGTGTTGTAAAGAACCAAATCAAGGACGTGCCACACCTTATTATTTTTCATCAACCAATAGAGTTGGAGAACAATTTAAGTGCCACCAACAGGTCTTGGCTTCACATTACTGATAGCGAACATTTCATTGAAAAGTTGGATGACATCACTTGTCCTCACACCGACCTTGCCCCACTCGGAATCGTTAAACTTGCGGAAACTCTCAACCTAAATCCTTTCTACCTGACGGAATTCAGCAATGCTACTTATGATAAACCAGCAGAGCCAATTGAGAAAATAGAGTTGATCGAAGATATAAAGAAGTACGAGCCCCACACTGAAGAGAAAAAACAAAAGAAAAAAGAGGTAATGTTAAACTTTGATTCTTTTGTTGTCGAGGACGAAAATAGTATTGCACTTTCGAATTTTGTGAAAAGGATAGTAAAATTATCGCTCAAGCTCGACAATTTTACAGTCAAGGTGCTTGACAGCACAAGGGCATCTTCATCTTTTGCAGCACACGGAATAAGGTTAACTCAAGAATATGTTGTGACAATAAATGCAGATGGCATCGGTGAACATTGTGCAAAACTCGCAAAGTTCATTAATCATGCTGTTAAAGCCATTTCACCTTCTACAATCTTTTGGGAAGAAGGCGAGAGAATTGCAACCGAAAGTGACAATTCATCTGGCGTTGTCGAAGAACATCAATCAAAAGAACTATCAAATACTAATTCGAACGTTTGTTTCCGAAAGTCAAAGACGATTCTGCCACATTGGCTTGACAAAAAGATTTTCAATGACCATCAAGCTATTTATGCTCCAGAGCATGAGCGTTATGAGTATAATCTTGATCTCAACGAAGAAGAACTTAAAGTCTATCTTGGTACTTACTTTCCTCGCAGTTATGCAGAAATGTTTTGTATTGCTGATAATCTTTTGCAGAATAAATGCCTGAAGAAAACGTTGGAACAAGATGAGATTAGTGTATTGGATTACGGTTGCGGTACGGGTGGGGAAATTCTTGGCTTGATTACAGCAATTGGAAGACATTTACCTCATACAAAGATAAGCATCACAGCAATAGATGGCAATGATGGTGCTTTAGCCATACTCAAGGATTTAGTAGAGTGTAACCCTAATAAAAATATACAAGTCGAACTAACTACATTTAGCCAAACATTAGGCTCTATTGAAGACGTGGAAAAACTTGCATTCGGAAAGAACGATTATCATTTTATCCTCTGTGACAAGATGGTTTGTGAGTTAATTTCTAAAGAAGTCCTACCAATAAATGCATACGCAATAATGGCAAAGAAACTTACGGCTTTTCTTCATGAAAATGGTTTGCTTATAATGCTTGATGTAACAACTAAAGACGAACATTCAGGATACTTCTATCCTCAATTGATGAATAATACAATAAATGACTATGTTTGTAAAAGCAGAACCATTGAGACGCTTCTACCGTTGTCGTGTGCTTGTCATGATGGATGTAGAGACTTTTGCTTTATGCAGCAAACATTCAGCGTAAGTCATTCTCACAAATCAAATGACGAAAGCAGGGTGTGTTATCGAGTGCTGTGTAAGAAACCGCTTAAGACAGCTATCATGCAAGGGATGGAAACAGCAAACCTTATCCACGTCATACACCCCACCAAATACAAGCAAAATGATGGTTTGGCAATTTGCAGTCGATCTAAAAACAATAAAATAATAATTGATAGTTTTAACATAAATCTATAAATCTAATCATGGCTAAGAGAAGTTTTTACGTTAAAGATTCCGAACTTGATGATTACCAGGTAAAGGTGATTAACAAGAAAACAGATAACTCCTACATTGTTAAAGGGTGTGCTGGTAGCGGAAAGTCCATTCTTGCCTTGTGGAAGGCAAAACAAATACAAGATGAGCATAAGGGTACCTATCTTTACATTGTGTTCACTAAAGCACTAATGCAATATATGGCTGATGGCATTTCACAGGTAGGTATTCCACAACGAAATGTTGATTATCATTGGCATTGGCAGAATAGAGCTGGATGTCCAAGTGCTGATTATATTATTGTGGATGAAGCACAAGATTTTTCCAAAGAGGATATAGAACTATTCCGTTCTAAGGCAAAAAAAGCATTATTGTTGTATGGTGATTCGGCTCAACAACTTTATACTTTTATTAAAGATAAGCAAACTGTTTCAATGGAGGATATACAGTATTTTACTAAGTTCCCTGTCGAACAGCTTGTGTTCAATCATCGATTACCCAAAAAGATAGCCCGTCTTGCACAGTATCTAAATTCCGAAAGTGACGAACTTGAAGAGCGTTGTACTGAAGAGGGTGTTGAAAAGCCAAAGATTATCAAGTACAATAACATTACTGAACAGTATGATGCCATCATTTCGCTTATTCAAAACAAAAACATGGAGGATGTCGGCATCCTATTTAGACACAATGATGAAGTAGAGCGTGCATATGAATATTTCAAGAATCATGGTCTTAACGTTGAAGCTAAGTATGGACAGTTTATGGATCTAGATTTTTCTTCAGACAATCCAAAGATGATGACCTACCATAGTTCTAAAGGACTTCAATTTGAACATGTTTTCATTCCTGAATGTACTGTTGAAGACGATGCAAACCGAAATCCACTATATGTGGCCGTAACAAGAACCTATCGTGCTTTGTATATAATGCACTCAGGCAATCTTTCCAGTCTTTTTGATGATGTACCTACTTCGCTTTATGATACGAGTCTTACGAGCGGTCCCAAATTAACACTATGAGGTTTGTCAACTCCTAAAAAACGAGGATAATTATGAAATTATACATACCAACCTGTACTCTGAATTTCAATAACATATTGTCTTCAGAGTCAATTTCGCCCTTAGGATTTTACGCAAGACGCGGCTTTGGTAACAAACGCTTCTATCCTGTCTGCGCGAACGACAAAGACCAAGTAATAATATTGTACAGTAAATATCCAAGGTTCGAGATTGAAGAAAATGACCTTGAGAACTATCCTATGGTTATTGAGATAGAAACTGATGACTATAAAGATGGATTCTTTGAGAAGGCTAAGGAACATGACGGAGTAGAGGCCTATCTCTGCTATCATACCATCAACCTTAACCCTTTTCATTGTCGTATCTATTTTAATAGTTATCAGGAGCGTCAGGGTGTATTGTCAAAGGCAGAACAAAGTCTGGAGAATAAGTTCTATAAGCTTTATGCTCCTAACATAGGTGTTAAACCCAAAGAGAAAAAAACATTTTTTGGCGTTGCCAAAGATTTATTTACTCAATCTGAAAAAGATGATTTCTTATGGAATCCTTTATATGTAAATTTCAAGATCAAGAATGAACCTATAGATGTTAGTAGAGACGTTCTGCTAGACAGAATTAAAGGTTTCATTTATTGTTATCTAATAGGTGCTAATAGCTCGGTCAGCAACGAGGTTGGCAAATTGAAAGCTTTATCAAGAAAACTTCGTAACACGCTTTCTGCTGTTGTAAATTCTCCTGATAAAAGACCCACTCAGGCACAAGACGATGCTATCTTGAATGGAATCAGAGTGTTTAATGAAATCTATTCTTCAATAGATGAAGATACCATTTGGAACAAAAATTTATTAGAGTTAAAATTGTCTGACAATCCGCAAGGTCTTTCTACAAAAGATGCCAAGAATCTTTTGCACTACTGGGGTGTTTATGACGCATTCTGTAACAAACTTCCTCTTCGTAGAGTCTATGATGCAAACGAATTGTGGAGTTGTTTAGAGTATGTTTCCCCAGAGACGTTTTCTCGTGTCACAGACAATATGAATAGCGCCATTCGTAAATTGGAAGCAAAAGATAATGCTCAACGTGAAAAGTATGCCATTGAGGAATTGCTGAATGTTGATGATAATCTGTCTTTGCATATTTGGACACATCTTACCAAAGTTCTTTCTATAAGAACCTTATTTGCTCCCAGTTTATGGCAGAGTACAAATCTGTAATGGAAGAAAATGGCGTAGAAGAACCTTTGGCACAGGCATATAATGGAGGTATGATTCTAAGGAACATGCTTGGAGATAAATGGGACTCAAATCCTGCATCTGCTTATGTTGGAGCATTACTTAATCATTTTCAGGAGAACTCCGCCTTTGACTTATTCGCTATTGAAAATGATGTACTTTCATCGTTTGCTGCATTCTGTCAGAAAGGCGATAACATTGATCGCTTGGTAGAGTACCTTGTACAAGTAGGATTCTGTAATTATAAGTTAGCTTATGGCATCTATGGTGCCACAAGAGGTTTTACGTCTCTGCCAAAGACATTTACGTCTGTATTGATTAATGGCAATAAGGATTATTATCAATCATTTGCAAGTAATGTTTGGCGAATGCTTAATGGAGTAGAAATAAAGGATGCAGTCTTACCAAAAGCGAGCAATAATACTTCAGTTATTGTAGAAAGTCAGTTGGGATCTAAGATTATTGAGAATCTAAATAATGTAGAGTCAAAAGTTGTAAAACAGCAGAAAGTTGTTGAGGCAATAAATAAGGCTGTTGAACTTGAAAATATAGTTCAAAGTCCTAAAGCTTTTATGTATATTTTTAGTAGTTTCTCACGTATTACTACAACTAAAGCGTACAAAGCTCTTGATGCTGTTAATTTTGCAGGAGATGAGGGCTCTTATACACCAGAACAATTCCGTAGTAAAATTTATTCGATTGTAGGTAAGGAAGGCTTAAAGACCCAAAAAGAAAATATTGATAAAGCTATAGAACTTGAGAGTAAAAGGCAAGATCCAGAAGCGTTCTTGAGCATCCTTGACAACTTCTTGAAACCAACTGATGCTGCGTATAAGAAGATTGAGAAACTAATTTCAAGTATTAAAAGTTTAAATACGACTTCGCATCCACAACCACAAGGAAATAAAGTTATTTCGCAGGGTGGTGTTGAAAAGCGAAACCTGAAACCAATACATCCAACATCATCTAAATTTGTAGAGGATGCAAATGTTAACTATTTTATCCTTTCAAGAAACTACCTACCTATAAAAATGCGAGAAACGCTTTCCAGAAAGGTAATAACATTTCAAAAAGGTTATGCTCCTGGTGGTAAATACTGTTCTAATCCATTGGATAACCCTACAGATAATAGATCAACCATTGATCATTTTAAGCATTGGTGTTTTTATGATAAAGGTGGTTATCCTCCTATCGTAGAGGGAACTTATGAGAATAAACAGTACTTTGAGCAGTTAATGCAAGATTTATTTAATCGTTATGCCAATAGGTAAAATTATTATCACGAACGATACAGGTGAACAAGTAGAAGCTACAGCTCCTGTCATTGTCTCTGCAAGTCGTTCAACCGATATTCCTGCCTTTTATGCCAAGTGGTTCTTCAACCGCTTGGCTAAAGGGTATTGTGCTTGGTATAATCCGTTCAACCAGCAGAAAATGTATATTTCGTTCAAAAACTGCAAGGTGGTGATTTTCTGGACAAAAAACCCAAAGCCGATTCTCCCATACCTTCATGAGCTTGACGAAAAAGGAATACACTACTACTTTCAGGTTACACTCAACGATTATGTAAAAGAAGGTTTTGAGCCTAATGTTTCGTCTGTCGAAAACAGAGTTGAGACATTCAAGAAACTTTCTGATATGATTGGTAAGGAGAAAGTAATCTGGCGTTTTGATCCTTTAATAATTACGCCAAACATTGCTCCTCGTGACCTCTTGACGCGCATTTGGCGCATTGGAAATAAACTGAAAGGTTACACAAATAAGCTTGTATTCAGTTTCGTTGATGTAAAAGCATATCGCAAGGTTCAAAACAATCTTGTTAAGGAAAGTATGCTCTTTACAAAGGAGAATGTGGAGAATGCCGAAGCCAACCTTGCTCAACGAATAGAAATTGTAGAAGGTCTTCAAAAGATTCGTGAAGCTTGGCACAAAGATGGTTGGGATGTTGAAATCGCCACTTGTGCTGAAAATATTGACCTTGAAAAATACGGGATAGAACACAATCGTTGCATTGATGGCGAATTGATGAAACGCATTTTTGCTGACGATAAGGAACTTGTCTATTATCTACATACATTGAAATTACCAGAAAAAGACTTGTTTGGTAATTTGCCACCAATACCAGAGAAGGTGCGTAATGTAAAGGATACAGGGCAACGTAAGGTATGTGGATGTATGGTCAGCAAGGACATCGGCATGTATAATACTTGTCGTCATTTCTGTGTCTACTGCTATGCCAATACAAGTAAAGAATGCGTCATCCGAAATGCTGAGAAACATAATGATGAAAGTGAAAGTATAATTGGGTAATTATGCAAGAGTCAGAACTACAACAATATCTCCTTCGCAACTATCCACAAGAGAATGCTCGTTGCGAATGGAAGGAATTCAAGAATTTGAAGAACTCGTTCTGTGGGGATGAGAAAAACGATGTCATCTCATATGTGTCGGCTATTGCCAATATGGAAGGAGGCCATTTAGTGATAGGGGTACATGACAGTTCTTTGGAAATTGTCGGGACGGATACCTATAATTATGACTGGCAAAAGGCAATTCTTCGTTTAACGGAACGATGTGTTAATCTTTCGACAGAAGGTCTCGATATTGAAGAGTTTGTTACCGATGACACTAACAAGAAAGTTTGGGTAATACATATTCCCAAGCATCGTCCCAAATTGCCTGTTTACGCTCATAACAAAGCATGGCAGCGAATTGAAGATTCTCTTGTAGAGTTGACCACTGAACGCATGAATGTCATTCTTGATGAGCCAATATTTGGTGAAACAGATTGGTCTGCACAGATTGTTCCTGATGCAACGATAGATGACCTTGACGAAGTTGCTATAGCTAAAGCCCGCAAAATGTTTAAGAAGGTACATAGCCGTATTCCCGAATCCGAGGTAAATGCTTGGGATATTCAGACATTTCTTGGCAAATGCGGACTAACAAGAAATGGAAGCATCACTCGTGCCGCTATCATATTGTTAGGCAAATACGAATCAGCCTTTAAACTGCGCCCTGTTGTCGCTCAGGTAACCTGGACACGCAGGGATGCAAATCAAGATGTGGTTGACTACGAACATTTCACTGTTCCATTCATACTGACAGTAGATGAAATTCTCTCAAAGATTGAAAATCTGACTTTGCGTGAAATGCCTGGTGTACGCTTTCCCAGATACAATGAAGCAGTATGATGACTACACTATACGCGAAGCACTTCATAACTGTATTGCTCATCAAGATTACACGATGCAACAGCGTGTCAATTCGTTGAGAATCCGGCTATCTATATTATTCCAACGCCGGTACTTTCATCCCCGGAACTTTGGAAAATGCTTTGAGAAATGAGGAATCTCAGACCTATTTCCGCAATGAATGCCTATGCAAGGCAATGGTGGACTTCAATATGATTGATACCGTAAGTCGTGGCATCAAGAAAATGTTTAATGAACAATGGCGCAGACACTTTCCGATGCCGGACTACGAGATTGATGCGGCGAAAAAGAAGGTTGTAGTACGCATATATGGTAACGAGATCAATAAGCGATATACGGATTTATTGAAGACCGACAACACTCTGTCATTATGGGATTGCATATCTCTCGACGCTGTACAGAAAGGCAGATTCATACATGAAGATGTTGCAAAAGACTTGCTGAACAGGGGACTTATTGAGGGCGATGCTCCCAATTATACAATTTCTTTAGGAGTTGCTAAAGCTACTCGTCAATTGCAAGGTTACACCAAGCAAAAAGGACTTGATAAGGACAAAATTAAACAAATGGTTTTGCAATATCTTAAGAATGCAGGATCAGATGGCGCCAAACGTGATGGCATCTACGAATACATCAAAGATGTAATGCCGCAAGCTAAAACACGGGAACAGCAATTGAGGATATTAGGAGACATTCTTAATGCTCTAAGTGTAGATAAACTTATTTTTGCTAATGGGCGAACTTGGTTCTTGAAAGAATAACCACAACAGATATAGCGGTTTTCGCTAATTATAGCGGAATTTATAACGGATTCCGTCATATTATAGCGGATAATGACAGCCTATTCCGTCAAAAATGTTTAAATCCATCGAATTTCGACGAAAATACATACTGAACTGAAAAGAATAAAGACCATGTTATTAGGAGACAAATAAAAGAGTTGAGAGAAGAACACGGTGTGCTACAAAGGCAATTGGCAGCTTTGCTTGATATAGACACTCCAATGTTTAGCAAAATAGAGCGTGGCGATAGATATGCCAAACGGACACAAGTAATACAATTA
>ENA-OQJB01000829-OQJB01000829.1-human-gut-metagenome-genome-assembly--contig:-NODE-829-length-11679-cov-3.864093_pt1 | contig 11679 bp, 7 predicted proteins | sample MGYA00242599_ERZ504765 | MGnify/ENA primary metagenome ERZ504765 (study PRJEB26092, sample SAMD00036354) | human gut metagenome | host: Homo sapiens | study: EMG produced TPA metagenomics assembly of...
AATAGTTGCACTATCTGTTTATACGAGGCACAAAGATAAGAACATCCTGCCATACCAAAGGGTACAACAGGATGTTTTTTAGGGTATGATTTGTTATTTTTTCAGACAATCCAACTCTCATCTCTTCAAGAGGCTCATCGGTTCCTGAAGTTTCAGGATGTTGTTCGTCTTCTGCGTTGCGGCAGCTACTTCAGCCTCCAGCGTAGCCTTGATGTCGCGTGAGGAAGCCCCGACGAGGAACTTGTAGTTTCCGGGAGTTACCACCCATGCCGATGCAGCCTCATCGTAGGAAGCCAGGTCGGCAGCATTCACTTTCAGCGTCACCACAACCGCTTCGCCCGGTTTCAGCTCCTTGGTCTTGGCAAAAGCCTTCAGTTCCTTTTCGGGCTTGTTGGCAGCAACATCGGGAGCGGATACATAAAGCTGAACCACTTCCTTGCCTGCTACCTTACCGGTGTTCTTCACTTCTACAGACACGGTATAGACACCGTTGTCTGCCTTGACAGCAGCCTTGTCGTAAGCAAAAGTGGTATAGGAAAGACCGTAACCGAAAGGATAGGAAACCTGCTTGCCAAAGGTGTCGAAGTAACGGTAACCCACGTAAATGTCCTCTTCGTAATTGGTATAGTCCACGTTCTTCACGTCGTTCTTCTTCCCGCCTTTGTTCATGAGGTCGGTGCTCACACGCATGTCTATCGGGAAGTTGTCGGAAGAAGCGGCATCTTCAAACTTCACCGGGAAAGTCATTGTCAGCTTGCCCGAAGGAGAAGCCTTGCCACTCAGCACGTCAGCCACACTGTTTCCTCCCTCCTGGCCTGCCTGCCATGCACAAAGAATGGCATCGGGAGCAGATTTCCAAGAAGCAGTTTCAATCACACCACCGATATTGAGCACCACCACTACCTTCTTTCCGGCAGCGTGGAAAGCATCGGACACAGCTTTCAACATGTTCTGTTCCTCTTTGGTGAGGTTGAAGTCGGCTACCATACGGTCAAGGAACTCACCGGAGGTACGTCCCAGCGTCACCAGTGCCACATCGGCCTTGGCAGCCTGCTCGCGGATGACTTGTGCGGAAACAGCCATCTCAGCCGGACGGGTATCGGGCATGAACCACTCTTTCTTATCTTTGGACAGACGTTCTTTCTCGGCTTTCAGGTAAGCTTCATAGCTATTCTTCAGCGCTTCATCCACCACATAGCCGGCATTCTTCAAGCCGTCCAATAGCGAAACGGTATAAGCGCGGTTCACGTTGCCCGAACCTGTACCGCCTGCAATGAAATCGTAGGAAGTGCAACCGAAGAGTGCCACGTTCTTCACGTCGGCAGCCAGCGGCAGAGCACCGTTATCGTTCTTCAGCAATACCATGCCTTCCGTTGCCGACTGGCGGGTTACGGCAGCATGCGCTTTCAAGTCGGGCTTGTTGGAGTATTTATATCCCTTGAAGTGGGGAGTCTGGAGAATCATCTCCAGAATACGCTTCACATTCTGATTGAGGATGGCTTCATCTAACGCTCCGTCCTGCACACCCTTCACGATGGCTTCGTACTGCTTGGGCAGACCGGGCTGCAACATGTCATTGCCTGCCACCATCTGTGCCACGGCATCCTTGCCGCCAAACCAGTCGGTCATCACCATGCCCTTGAAGCCCCATTCGTCGCGCAACATGGTTGTCTGCAACTCCTTGTTTTCCGAAGTGTAGACACCGTTCAGGTAGTTGTATGAGGACATCACGGTCCAAGGAGCGGATTCCTTCACGGCAATCTCGAATCCTTTCAAGTAGATTTCGCGCAAGGCGCGTGGAGATACATGCGCATCCGTAGCCATACGGTTGGTTTCCTGGTTGTTCACAGCAAAGTGCTTGATACTGGTACCCACACCGTTGCTCTGTACACCACGTACGTAGGCGGCGGCAATCTTACCCGACACCAACGGGTCTTCAGAATAATACTCGAAGTTACGTCCGCAAAGCGGATTACGGTGAATGTTCAGCGCCGGAGCCAACAGCACGTCCGCACCGTATTCCAGCACTTCGTTACCGATGGACTGACCTACACTTTCCACCAGTTCCTGGTCCCAGGTAGAGGCGAGCAAAGTTCCGATAGGGAAATGAGTACAATAGTACGTAGCCGAATCCCCCTCACGCTTGGGGTCGATACGCAGTCCGGCGGGACCATCAGCCAGCACCACAGCGGGAATGCCGAGGCGTTCAATCGGGTATGTGGTTCCTGCCGCACCCGGCACTAGCTTTCTCGTTGCACCGATTACGGCACTGTCACCCGAGAAACCTGCCATACCGGTACCCACTACCAGATGCGCCTTTTCTTCCAAGGTCATGGCGCCAATCACCTCATCCAGAGAGGACTTTCCAAGCTGCGGCACACCCGGTCCGCAAGCTGACAAAACAGCCATTGCTGCTGCCATGGATATGATATTCTTCTTCATAATCTTATTTAAATATCTTCGGTGCGAATTCTGTCAGGTAAATACGCCAGTTCTTCCAGATATGACCTTCTCCGGTTTCATAATATTCATATTTGTAACCCTTCTCGTCCAACATCTTGCGGTAGTCGTTATTGGCCTGGAACAAGAAGTCTTTATTACCGATAGCGATGTAATAGAGTGACGGTTTCTTGGCAAACTGGGTTTTCAGTTTGGCTTCAAGGTTGTCATAAATCGGAGACTTCACATCTTTGTTGGGCATGATGGCAGCCGAGAACAGCCCTACATAGTCGAACATGTCCGGATATTGCTTGGAGATGTGCATGGAGTGGAAACCTCCCATAGAGAGACCAGCAATGGCACGCCCCTTCTTGTTGGCCTGTGTACGGTAAGTCTTATCAATGAATTTCACCACGTCGGGGAAAGCTGTTTCGAAAGAGCCTTCCATCGTCTTGGGCAGATTCATGTTGGGAGCGGCAAAGCCCAGTGAAGATTCACCCGGAGCTGCTTCCAATGCGGCGTTGCCGTTGGTCATCACTACAATCATCGGCTTGGCCTTGCCTTGGGCGATGAGGTTATCCAGAATCTGTGCCGTACGTCCCAGTTCGCTCCATGCGTTCTCGTCGCCACCCATGCCGTGCAGCAGGTAGAAGACGGGGTAGCGCTTGCCGCTTGTCTCATATCCGGCAGGCGTATAGACAGTCAGGCGGCGGTCCATACCCAGCGTGGGGCTGTTGTACCATACCTTAGATACCGTTCCGTGGGGAACCTTATTCACCTTGTAGAGGTCGATGCGCTCGTCACCGCCGATGATGAACACGTTCGTCACGCTTGCCACGTCGCGAATCATATAAACATTGGAGGGATCGTTGATTTTCAGGCCATCTACCAGGAAAGTATAGCTATAGAGTTCCGGTTTCAGCGGTTCGGGAGTAGTGAATTCCCACACACCGTCCTTGTTCTCTTTCAAATCTGCCACACCCGGACCATCAAACTCACCAAAAGGAGTCTTGATTTTCTGCGTAGGCAGGAAGTCGCCGGTTACTTGCACCTTTACGGCTTTCGGCGCCTTCAAGCGGAAAGTTACTGTATTGTTGTCGTGTATCTCAGGTGATACCACGGGGGCACCGCCCCAGAGAGCTTGTTGCGCGAAAGTCATCGCACACATCAGCAACAGAGCTGATAAAATAGAAATTCTTTTCATAATGAGTTTGTTATTTTGTTATTAAACAGATAGTCTATAATCCTGCACTTCGGATTGGCGAAGTGCAGGGGGAATCAATCGGCACGAAGTCACTTGAACAACTTCGGCGCGAACTCCGTCAGATAGATGCGCCAGTTCCTCCAGATATGTCCCTCGCCCGTTTCCAGATACTCGTACTTGCAACCGTTGTCATCGAGCAGTTTGCGGAAGTCCGTCACGCTCTTGAAGACAAAGTCACGGTTGCCGCAAGCGATGAAATAGAGTGCCGGTTTCTTGGCAAACTGCGTCTTCAGTTTACCCTCGAAGTCGGTATAGACCGGACAAGTGGACTTATCGTTCCTGGAAGCAGTGCCCGAGAACAGGCCCACATAATCGAACATATCCGGATAGTACTTCGAGATGCTGCAAGAGTGGAAGCCACCCATCGAGAGGCCTGCAATGGCACGGTGCTTCTTGTCCGGCAATGTGCGGAAGTTCTTCTCCACGAATTTCACGATTTCCGGGAAAGAAAGTTCGAAGCCTCCTTCCGGAGCGGAAGCACGTTCCTTCGGACTCATGGAAGGGACAGTGAAACCTTTGGGCGATTCACCGGGAGCGGCATCCTGCCAGGCATTGCCGTTGGTCATCACTACAATCATCGGTTCTGCCTTGCCCTGCGCTATCAGGTTATCCAGGATTTGTGAAGTACGGCCCAAGGCAATCCATGCCTCTTCGTCACCTCCGGCGCCATGCAGCAGGTAGAAGACGGGATAACGCTTCTTGCCGTTCTCGTAGCCGGCGGGTGTATAAACCGTCAGGCGGCGGTCCATACCCAGCGTGGGACTATTGTACCACATACGTCTCACTGTTCCGTGAGGCACTTTGTTCACCTTGTAGAGGTCGGCACGGTCACCGCCGATGATGAACACATTCGTCACAGTTGCCACATCACGAATCATATAGACGTTGCCGGGATCCATTATTTTCAGCCCGTCCACAAAGAAAGCATAGCCATAAAGTTCGGGTTTCAGCGGTTCGGCAGTGGTATATTCCCACACGCCGTCCTTGCCCTCCTTCATATCGACGATGCCCGGAGCGTCATACTCGCCCCTCGGTGTCTGGATGGTGTGCGGCGGCAGGAAGTCACCCGTCAACTGCACCTTCACGGCTTTCGGCGCCTTCAGGCGGAAAGTGACCGTATTGTCATCGTGAATCTCCGGCGAAACTACCGGAGCACCGCCCCACAAGGCTTGTTGCGCAAAGCTCATTGCACACATCAGCAACAAAGTAAATAAAAGTGTAAATTTCTTCATAATCATTTTAATTGTTTAAGGAGTTGGAGAAAGTTGAAGGGAATCAAATCTCATTTCTCAAAGCACCGGCTCACAAAAGGCAAACACATATACAATGCCGAATGCCAGTATTCACTGGTGTGCCCTCCGTCGCGCACGCGGAACTGGCAAGGAATGCCGGCATTGCGCATCGCCTGGAAGAACTCGATGTTACGGTCGAGCAGGAAATCATCGTCACCGCAATCCACAAACCACTGCACGGTGCGCAGAGCAGCTTTACGGGCCTCATCAGCCTCCAGCACATACTTGATGCAACTATGCTCCTGCACCGAACGGGTCAGCACAGCCATCTTGTTTGTGGGGTCGGGGTCTTTTCCCGCCGCCTCACCACTGACGGGGATGTTCATCAAGGCACTCATGGCGTATGCCGCACAATAGAGGTCGGGATAGCGCTGCGCGTAGCTCGTGGTTCCGCCTTCCACCCATCGAAAAGGCCCGCAACGGCACGATGCTGACGGTCGCCCACCACACGGTAGGTCTTCTCGATATAGGGCATGAACTCCTTGTAGAAGAAATCCTCGTAAGCCCATCCCGGCATATTGAAGTAACCGTTCCAGCACGTGGCCGGATTGCCTCCGGCGTTGGGGCTGACGATAATCATCTCGCACGCCTCACCCGATGCCGTCAACTGGTCCATCACGTCCTTCACACGCTGGTCCGTAAACCAGCTGGTATTCACCCCCGACATGCCGTGCAGCAGGTAGAGAATGGGATACTTCCTGTCTGCCTCCTTGTCATAGCTCTGAGGCAGATAGATGGTATAGGCGCGGTGCGTCTTCAGCACCGTGCTGTAGATGCTGTCGGTCACGACCTTGCTTTGTGGTCCCCATGCAGGATTCTGTGCATTTGCCATCCACAACGAGCAGACGGCAAAAAGAGAAAGTATCAATCTTTTCATGGCATAGATTTTAAAAATGTACTACAAAATAAGTGCTTTCCATTCTAAAACGGATTGATATATATCAGTTTTTTCAGGTGATGCATATGCACACCTCATCTCTTCACCATGGGATGCACAGCCACCGGCACTTGTGCCCGCATGGCATCGTGCACTTTCTGCTTGCGTGCCTTTGCCACCTTCTGCACCGTGGTGCAACGCACGTCGGCCGAAGAGGCGGCAGCCATCCATTGATATTCACCCTTGGCCAACTCCCAAGAGCTGCTTTTCTCGTTGAAGGAGGCCATGTCCATCACGTTCCACTCCAATGTCAGGGTCTGGCTCTCGCCGGGTTTCAGCAGGCGGGTCTTGCCGAAGGCTTTCAGTTCCTTGGCGGGCTTGTCCATGCCGCCCTCGGGAGCCTTGACATAGAGCTGCACGGCTTCACGGCCTGCCACCTTGCCGGTGTTCTTCACGCTCACCTTCATGCGGCAGCGGTCACCGTCGATGGCAGCCTCTTCCACCGCATATTCAAAGGTGGTATAGCTCAGCCCGTGGCCGAAGGGGTAAGATACCTCTTTACCAAAAGTATCGAAGTAACGGTAACCCACGTAGATGCCTTCCTCGTAGAGGGTGAAATCGACGTTGCGTTCCGGCTCTTTCGGCTTCTCCTCTTTCTTGTCGGACTTGAAGTTCATGCCGGTACCCATGGCGAACGACGGCATCTTGAACTCATAGTCGAAGGGGAAATTGGCATCCGACGGCGCGTCGCCATACTTCACGGCAAACGTCATGGGCAGCTTGCCGCTGGGGTTCACCTTACCCGTCAACACGTCGGCAATGCAGTTGCCCACTTCCTGCCCGGGCTGGAAAGCGCATACCAAGGCATCCGCCAGCTCTTTCCATGAAGCGGTCTCTACGGGGCTACAGATGTTGAGAACCACCACCAGCTTCTTGCCTGCGGCACGATAGGCGGCAGACACTTGCTTTATCAGAGCCAGTTCGTTCTCCTTCAAGAGGAAATCTTCCACACGGCGGTCGCAGCCTTCACCACTGACACGTCCCAGCGTAAGCACGGCGATGTCGTTGGCTTTCACTTGCGCGGCCAGTTCCTCGGCAGTGGGCAGGAACTCTTCGGCACGGGGCAGCGGAGTGAACGCGAAAGGAGGACGACCGTGGGGGAAGAGGCGTTTCTGCTCGTCGGCCATGTGCTTCTTGTAGCGGTTCAGCAAATCCTTATCTACCGTATAGCCCGCATTGCGCAAGCCTTCTACCATAGAGACCGTATAATATCCGAAGCCCGTACTGCCGAATCCCATACCGGCAGGAACCATGTCGTAGGAAGTAGTGCCGTAAAGGGCTACCTTCCTGATGCCGGCAGCCATAGGCAGCGCATTCTTGTTATCCAGCAGCACGATGCCCTCGGCACCTACCCGGCGGTCCACTTGCGCGTGGGCTTTGAGGTCGGTCTCGTTGGGATAATTGTAACCGGCAAAGGTGTGGCTCTTCACCACAAACTCCAGCACACGCTTCACGCTGAGGTTGAGGAGCGCCTCATCCAGCGTGCCGTTCTTCACGGCTTCCAGAATGGCGTTGTACTGGCGTTCCTGCCCCGGCTGCAACATGTCATTACCTGCCGCGATGGAAGTCACGGCATCTTTTCCAGCATTCCAGTCGGACATCACCAGTCCCTTGAATCCCCATTCATTGCGGAGGATATCTTCGGTCAGTTCGCGGTCTTCGCAGGTGTATTTGCCGTTCACCTTGTTGTAGGCGGTCATCACGCTCCAGGGCTGAGCCTCCTTGACGGCTATCTCGAAGCATTTCAGATAAAGCTCGCGCAAGGGGCGCTGCGTCAGTCGGGAGTCGTTGTTGTTGCGGTTGGTTTCCTGGTTGTTCACGGCGAAGTGCTTCAGGCAGGTGCCGGTACCTTCGCTCTGGATGCCGTTGATGTAGGCAGCGGCTATCTTGCCCACCAGCACGGGGTCTTCGGCATAATACTCGTGGTTTCGTCCGCAGAGGGCGTTACGCACCAGGTTGACACCGGGGGCGAGGAGCACGTCCATACCGTAGTCTTTCACTTCGGTACCCAGAGCCCGGCCTACATGGTAAGCAGCATCAGGATCGAACGTAGCTGCCACCGTGGTGCTCGAGGGGAATTCGGTGGCGTGATAGGTGCGGCTGTCGAACTCTCGTTTGGAAGCCATCGCCAGGCGGTGCGGTCCGTCGGCAAGGAAAGCCGATGGGATGCCCAGGCGTGGAATGTCGTAGGTACGTCCGGCGGTACCGGGGAACTTGGAGTCACTGCCCATCGACATGCCGCAACCGATGACGAGGTGCACTTTCTCTTCAAGGGTCAGGGCGCTGACCACTTCGTCGATGTTGTCGGCACGCAGCACGGGCGAACCGGTGGTGGGCACCGGCTGTGCATTCACAGCCAGCGCCACGCAAAAGGTGAAAAGGGGAGTTAAGAATCTTTTCATGTCTCAATGCTGTTATTCTTCAAATGTATCGCTTACTTTCTTCAAGAGTTTGGGCAGACAGCCTTTCCAGAAAGCCCAGTCGTGGATGCCGTCACGGGTGATGTACTCGTTGGCGATGCCGCTGCCGTCCAGTGCCTGCTTGAAGCTGTTGGCAGAGCCGAACAAGAAGTCGCCTTTGCCTATTTCAATGGTGATGCCCGGCAGATCTTTCGTGCCCAACATCTCATATAAGTTGGGAGCACCCTCTATGGCGGTGGCAGGACTGCACGCATAGACATAGCAGAACATTTCGGGATGCAGAAAGCTGTAATACAGCGAGCCGAAACCACCCATAGACAGACCTGCAATGGCACGTGTGCCACGTCCGGCTTTCACCTTGAAATTGCTTTCGACGTAGGGAATGAATTCATCAAAGAAGTAGGTCATATACTTCATGTTGTTTCCCTGATAGTTGTCGCAATAGAAAATATTCTGACCGTCGGGGCTTCCGTTGGGACAGACAATAATCATCTCCTTGCCACCCGCAGCCTCGGCTGCACTGGCGTAGGGATTCAGCATACCCTGAGCCATCCAGTCGTTGTGGTTGCCGTCGGCACCATGCAGCAGGTAGAGCACGGGATATTCCTTCTGTCCGTCATAGCTTTTGGGCAGATAGACGGAAAATGGCATCTTGCGTCCCATTACGGCGCTTTCCATCTGCTGGTCGCGCATTTCGTAACCGGTGCTTTGCAGCACAGTAACAAACATATAATTCACGTCAGCAGCCGTACCGGGGACTTGTGCACTATTCACATCCATGCCCAGCGTAGTGTTCAACCCCTTGCCGGAGAATGTAAAGAGGGTTTCGCCCTCCATGCCCGTAGCAATGGTAATGTTCAGCGTACCTCCAAAAATATACTGCTTGGCACTGTTAGCTATGAAGTAGCTGCCCCAAGACCAGCCGCCCCACTCTGCTGGAAGCGCATTACCCTGAGCCATAGAACCGGCTTCCGACTTACCAGTCACACTGTAGCTGCCTGCCAAAGCTTCCAGCGGCATGTTTTCCTTGTTGATAAGGTCGAACTGTGCCACCCCGTTGCCGTCAGGGTCACTGACCGCAAATGAATACTGCGATACACCGGGAACAATGCCTATCGGCTGGTTGTTTGTATCCAGCAAGTAAACGGGCGATGTGGTAAGAACCGTGGTGTAGCCGCTGGCTTCGGGGTCGTCTTCACCAATCTCAAAGGAGATAGAACCTTTGTAGTCGCAAGAATATTGCTTGCCGGTCTTGCTCATGAAGAGACCGTCGATATAATAAGTATCGCCCAACAAGGTGACCTCCACGTCACCGGAGGCAATGGTGTCCTGTTCTACAATACTATATAGCAATCCGGCGGTAAGAGGTTCTTTCGGCTTAACTTTATCTTCTTCTGACTTAATATCGTCTTCATCTAACTTTTCAAGAAGCTTTGCTTTAAAGACTCCATTCTGCAACACCCAGTCCTTAGAGCCTAAGCGCAAGTCCCATTCGTTACCGGCTTCGTCGGCAAACTTAAGATTGAGTTGTTTCACACCTTTACCCAACTTGTCCGTGGACTGTTCTATGATTTTCTTATAGACACGTCTCTCCATGTCATACTTTCCGGACAAGCCATCCAGCGCATCTTCGCTACATGCCCCAAAGAAACAGAGCATCAGCAGGGCAGTCAATTGAAATATCTTTTCATCGTATGTTTCATTATTAGTTATGTATAAAAGGTTACCAACCCTCATTCTGTACCATATTGGAATTCAGTTGCATTTCCTTCAAAGGAATAGGCAACAGATTATGCTTGGCCTTGAAACCATAGAGGGTATTCTCAAAGAGATTAGTCGCACCGGCTACTGTAAATGCCGGAATCTCTTTGCCTTGTTCGCCCATCAACGCCTCAGCATCTCCCCAACGTACAAGGTCTTGAAAACGCACACCCTCCATACAGAGTTCAAGACGTTTCTCTTTCTTCACATCATCAAGGGTCACAGCAGAAAGCGGTGCCAGACGGGCACGGTCGCGCACTTCGTTAATGTATGCCAATGCACTTTCCTGGCTTCCCCCCATCACATGCGCCTCGGCAGCAAGGAGCAACACCTCTGCATAACGCATCACACGGAGGTTGATGTATTGCATTACCTGAAATCCGGAGAAATCATACATACAGTCTTCCCGCAACGCACGTTGCTTCCAGTTGAAATAACCTTCGTGACCTACCAACTGTGCACCGGCATTCAATTGCACACCGTATTCTTCCATCTGTTCGTAAGTGCGGATAGAGCTTTTCAAGCGATAACCGTCCTCTCCCTCCATGGCAACAAAAGCATCATAAAGCGATTTACGCGGATTACAGAAACCATACGTACCAGTAGCTATTTCCTCTTTAGCGGCACCAGTCAGTGTCATACGGTCTGTACGCCATCCCACCATGATATGATTGAATGCATACACTGTCCAAGCCTGTTCAGGGTCGTTACGCTTCTGTACCTCCAACATCGCTTCACAGCAGTTGTTTGTGCTTACATGGAGCAGTTGGTCATAATCACCCCTGTAAAGGGCATATTTCTTGGAAGCAATGACTTTGTCAAGTATATCGGCTGCCTCCTTATACTTTTTCTGGAAAAGATAAGCCTTACCCAGCATAGCTTGCGCTACCTCCTTAGTGACACGGATACCGGTTTCGGCATCATCCGCGTTCCTTTTTGACGGAAGTGCATCATAGCCCAAAGCATCGTTCAAGTCTTGTTCCACAAAAGCCCACAACTCTTCGGGCGTGCTGTTGCCTTGATGGTACTCTCCCGGTTCAAGCAAGTGGTCCACCTTAGGAGCTGTACCGAACAAAGTTACCAATTCAAAATTTGCCCATGCCCGGAAAAATTTGGCCTCAGCCATCACGGTTTTCTTTACCGGCGTATCAGGTTCCATAAGCTGTATAATCAGATTGGCCTTATAAATAATGCTATAAAGACCGGAATAAACACCGGAAATCATACTATGGTCTGTATCAAAACTGTATTCATTCAGTTTTTCCATTTCCGAATTGTCGCCACGGCCTCCACCACCAGCCCACAGTTCATCGGACAAGAGGTTTTTAGTCATCTGCCAATTATAATGAAGTCCCACAACCTGACTGTTCGTACCCCATGAATTGTAGAGCGAAGACAATGCCTGCATGGCATCCGCATCTGTCTTATAAAAATCTTCCTGAGTTCCCATGTTGCCGTGCTTCGGGATATTCAAACGGTCTTCGCAACTGGTTCCCAGTACCGTAAACAAACCGAGCAATGCTATATAAATATATTTTGCTTTCATATTCAGTATCAATTTTAGGT
>ENA-OQJB01000830-OQJB01000830.1-human-gut-metagenome-genome-assembly--contig:-NODE-830-length-11592-cov-3.150109_pt1 | contig 11592 bp, 13 predicted proteins | sample MGYA00242599_ERZ504765 | MGnify/ENA primary metagenome ERZ504765 (study PRJEB26092, sample SAMD00036354) | human gut metagenome | host: Homo sapiens | study: EMG produced TPA metagenomics assembly of...
TATTGAGTGAAGAGGTATGGAAAATATTGAAATCCGGGCAGCCGCATAGGGATTGCCCGACTTTTTTTAAGATGGATATTCAGGTGTGGGGTTGGCAGGTCAGTCCACGGGCTCGCCGCCATAGCGAAGGCGGCAGATAGCCTCGTGGATTTCACACATGATATGCAGCCGTAGCCGCTTGCTGATATGTTGGCTGTCGGAACGCATGAAGAGTTTTTGAACGATTTGACCGTACACTTTTTGGACGAGAAACGAAAACCAAAGGAATTAAGACTCCATAAGGTGGCACCGTTGGACGCGAAATTTCGGGCGGAAATCGGGGACTGCAAGACCGCCTCACCGGATATATTCCGATACGGGATTTGCACGAAGCGGTGCGACATGGCACCCACACTGAGAAAGTTCAACAGGCTGGGAGACTTGCGACTGGTCTGTGCGCCGCTTCTCAATGAGCGATGGATTGTCTCGCCGCCGGTTGCGCGACCGGATAATGCCCGGTTTCCGCCGCCGGAAGTGAAGACGAGGATACCGTTTAAAAAGAAAAAACAGAGTATGAACATTTAACTCTTTGATATATGGAAAATGAACAGAATGGAACGCTAAAAGACGGCAGTGTATATGTAGTCATGGGATTATGTTACAGAGATTCCAGCGTCTGTCGGAAGTGGTGTATTGCCTGTGAAATGAAACAGAACCGTTCTCGAAGGATGATACCTATACCCGCCGGCTCACTCCGGAAATGTGGGAGGAAATAAAGTTATCACCCGTAGTGGTGGCTGATATGCTGGATGATTTGAGGCACGGGAACAAGTTCTATACGGGCGTTGAAACGGATAAGGGGGGCTTCTTTTCAGCCGGAACTATGAAGGGAACCACCAATATGGGGCCTTTATGGAGGAGAATATCGAGAGATGTTTCTTTGAGCCGGACTTTGAAGGAAAGTCGCTGACCGTGTATGAACTTCGGGGATGGCCTTCGCTGATGGCGGGGAAGATAAACCTCTGTTATGATGATAACGATACCCTGTTACTATTGGAGAAGATTCCACCGGATGCCTTCCTTGATAAATCGGCTCTTAAAAGCGTACAGACAGAGGTGTATGACCTTTCACTCACGTGGGAGAATTATGCCCGGCTGCCGGACAATGAGAAGGGGATTGGCCTGTTCCAGAGCGTGGATAACTATGACCGGATGACCTTGCTTCATATCATGGACAAGGGTTATCCGAGGGACGGACTGATGGATGAGTATCCTGATAATTTCAGTTTCTATGAGAAATTTGAAAGGATAGAAAGAGCATTACTGGGCCGGAACAGATGGAATGTTTATGACGAGATGCAGGACAGAGCAAAGAAACTGGTCGGAAAACTGTTGCGCGAGCAATTTTCCGATACACGGCAGAAGGTGGAGATAAAGGAAAAAGTAGTTTTACGGAACAGTAAAAGTATAAGGATATAAGGGATAACGGAAAACAAGTGAGGGTTGGAAGGCGCATTGCCGGCGGATGTCGGTGATGTGCCTTTCACCTTTATATCGGGATTCTGAAAGTTTTTACTTTGAGTAAATATGGGGAAAGAAATGACATGACAATATTTCAGGGTATGTTTTAGGGGACAATGTACGCCAATGGGTGACTTTGATTCCGGAAGTTTTGTCGGATGTGGAAATGTGCTTTACTTTGCTTCACAAATAGTAAAATCATAAATCAAATTTATTATGGAGTTAGTTGTAATTGAGAAAAATGCGTATTTACGGTTAAAACAGCAGGTTGAGGATTTATTCACACAGATTGAAGCTGTTAAAAAGAAATTTGGAATTGTTGAAAGGAAAAATGAATGGATGCCCAGGAGGTTTGCTTGGCTTTGAATATCTCCAAACGAACTTTGCAAAGCTATAGGGAATACGGAATTATTCCGTGTTCTTTTATAGGTGGCAAATATATGTATAAAGAGAGTGATTTGGTCAGAGTATTAACTCAAAAAAGCAAGATAACATATGGATGGAGTAATCACAAAGCAGTCAGAAGAGTACATAATGATGATGAGAATACTTAAGAAATGTTCTAAAGAGGTACTTGAATTTCAAGATTTGCCTGTTCCTATCGCCAATGAGGTTTATATGACTGGTGAACAGGTATGTGGCGTGTTGCATATATCAAGCAGAACTTTGCAAAAGTTACGTGATGAAAAGGGGATAGCTTATACTGTTATAGGTGGTAAGTTTCTTTATCCTCTTTCTAAAATTGCAATTGTTATTGGAAGAAAATTATAAAAGTTATGTTCGTTAAATCAAGCGTTTGATTTGTATTTATGCCATTTTTTTACTACCTTTGTAAAAGTAAGAGTGTAACAGGAAGAAAGTTGCAGCATATTTGCGGTGAATTATTCGGTGTCATAGGAGTAGAGGCTTTTGGTAAGATGCTGATAATGAGTAGGGGAAATAAAAGTTAATCGTTCCCTGTCTCTCCGCAGAGCTCCAAAGACAAAAAGGATTCAAAGTATGACAAATCCCGTAAAACCTTGATTTTACGGGATTTTTTATTTCTCTTCTCGGACATCTATCAGTAATTCGGGTTATATAATCAGTAATTTGGATACCTATATAATAAATAATACCCGCTACTTTTGTATCGCTATAACAATTGGATTTATATGTTTCAACTAAATAATATATCGTATGAAAAGATTGGTGTTGTTTATGATGGCAGTTATGCTGTTGTCTATTACTGTTAACGCACAGAAAAAAGGTGGTAAGACACTGGTAGCTTATTTCTCGGCAACGGGAACAACGGCAAGGGCTGCCAAGTTGGTGGCAGAAGCTGTTGATGGGACCCTCTACGAAATACAGCCTGCGAAAAAGTACACGGCTGCTGATTTGGACTGGCACGACAAAGCTTCGCGCAGCAGTGTGGAGATGTCGGATTCCAAATCACGTCCTGCATTGTATTCTAAATTGGGAAGTCTCGCGGAGTATGATACCATTTATATAGGTTTTCCTATTTGGTGGAATTTGGCTCCAAGAATCATCAATACATTTATAGAAAGCGGTGATTTTGCAGGTAAAACGGTTATTCCATTCGCCACTTCGGGAAGCAGCAGTATTTCTAATGCAGAAAAGGAATTGCAGACGAATTACCCCGGCATAAACTGGGGAAAAGGCAGGCTGCTGAATGGAGCGAGCCGGGAAACTGTCAAGCAATGGATTAAGAAATGAATTTCCAACCGAAACTTAAAGAAGTAGAGATGAAGAACATGGTAAAAAACATATGTGCGGCGATGGTTATTAGCCTTTGTGCTGCAGGACATTTGTCTGCAACAGAAAATAATCCTAATAATGATAATAAATTTATGGAAGAGAATTTGAATCTGACTCAAGAGTGGGACAAGACATTCCCACAGAGTGATAAAGTAGACCATAAAAAGATAACTTTCCACAACCGTTACGGCATTACACTTGCCGCCGATTTGTATGTACCCAAGAATGTGACGGGTAAATTGCCTGCCATTGCCATCAGTGGCCCATTTGGTGCCGTGAAGGAACAAGCTTCGGGCTTGTATGCGCAGACATTGGCAGAACGTGGATTCCTGACGATTGTTTTCGATCCATCCTATACGGGAGAAAGTAGCGGCCAGCCCCGTTATGTGGCTTCGCCGGACATCAATACGGAAGATTTCAGTGCAGCGGTCGATTATCTTTCCACCCGTGACGATGTAGATGCAGAGCGCATCGGCATTCTCGGTATTTGTGGATGGGGAGGCATGGCGCTTAATGCAGCGGCTATCGATACTCGCATCAAGGCTACAGTTACGGCAACCATGTACGACATGAGCCGGGTCAATGCTAACGGTTATTTCGATTCTATGAATGCCGATGCACGGCATGAATTGCGGCGCCAGCTTAATGCTCAGCGTACGGAGGATTATAGAAACGGTACATTTGCTCTTGGAGGAGGTGTAGTAGACCCGTTGCCTGCCGATGCTCCACAATTTGTGAAGGACTACCATGCCTATTATAAAACACCGCGCGGCTATCATAAGCGGTCACTCAACTCTAACCACGGATGGAACAAGACTTCACCGCTTTCGTTCATCAATATGCCTATCCTTTCATATAGTGATGAAATCCGTAGTGCAGTGTTGATGCTGCACGGTGAGAAGGCCCATTCACGTTATTTCAGTGAAGATGCTTTTAAAAAGTTGCAGGGTGATAATAAGGAACTGCTGATTATTCCCGGTGCAAACCATGTAGACTTGTATGACAATATAGAGGTAATTCCATTCGGCAAAATAGAGAGATTCTTCAATGAAAATCTTCGATGACCGCCTTTAATGTGTTAGGAACCGGACGTACTTTTCTTTAGCCTGGTTCAGCAACTCCTCTTTCAGGCAGATGTCTTTCCGGAAAAGCGAATGCTCCGGGAAGATTTCTTTTTTCTTGGACGCCTTGTTCCAATTTCCTACTACATGCCCCTTATAGAGAAGTACCGGAAAGAACAATCCGTTGTTGGTGAAAGCTTTGGAATAGTCCTCTTTGGGTAGGACGTCCGTCCGGTCCTTGTATCCTATCAGGTATTCGTCGTAGGAGGGAAGAAGGTGCAGGTTACCGGTCGCCTTTCCAGATGTCCGGCAGGAGTCATGGATGTACCATGTCTGGCTGTTCCATTGTTCGGACATCAGTTCCGGTTCTATCAGAGAAATGGCTTGCCTTGCTTCCGTTAAAGGCAAACCAGACCACCAGGAGAAGTCTTGCAGGGTAGCAGGGGCATGGCTGCGGAAATAGGCTGTAGCCAGGCGGGCCAGCGCTTCTTCTTTCGTCAGTTCGGGGGTAGGTGGAACTCTTTCGTCCAGAAGGGCATAGGTGTGTTGCCGTCCATGGCATTCTCCGCTGCACACAATTCCTTCGACTTCGGCACGCGACATAAAGCGGGTCATGTGGTAGTTGTCTGCAAGCAGTCCCGAACGTTCAAAATGTTCCGCAATCTCTTGTTTCGTCAGGCTTCGCTTCCCGCTGAGGATATTCCCAAGTAGGGTGTAGCTTCTGTCATATTGCTGTTCCGTGATTTCCAGACCATGTCCTTTTGCATAGGAATCATTGGCAGATTTGATGCGTTGTGCAGAGAGTTTCAGCATCCAACGAATGTCTTCTGCTGCTACCAGGTGCCATGTGGGACGCATTACGTGGGTTCTCAGTATTTCCCCTTGATGCAGGGCTTTTTCCACGGCTTGAATTCCCGGTGACTTCAACCGCATACCTACGGCCCATTTCACCATTGTATAGTCTTGTGCCTGCATGGCGCCCATCCAGGAGACCAGTTCTTTCGGGTGGCCGAAGAGTGGAGTGGACAGTTGCTGGTTCTGTAAGCGTATTTCAGGGATTCTCATGTCGGTATGGTATTCGTTTGTATCAATAGGAATCGCAAAGATAAGAAAAGCAGGTCATCGCAGGGTATATCGTGTCCGCAATTATATTCTTTTGTTTCTTTTAACAGCTACTAATATAGCTATCTTTTATTTTTGCAACACACAAATTTGGAAAATATTCATAATTAAACAACCATAAGAACTTTTTTATGACTATGAGAACAAATTGTATTTTATTGTTAGTTATTTTGTTGGGAGCCTTTCCCTTAAATCGTGTACATGCCGATGAATCTGGAAGCATAATTCTGTACACTCCTTACACAAAAATTTCCGTGACGCCCGGAGCGTCCATTGATTACAGCATTGATTTGATTAACAACACGGACGGGGTTACAAATGCAAATCTCTCGGTCAGCGGATTGCCGGGCAGTTGGAAGCATGAAATCAAGTCAGGCGGCTGGACCCTCAGCCAGCTTTCTGTACTGTCCAAGGAAAAGAAAACGTTCAATTTGAAAGTGGAAGTTCCTCTAAAAGTAAATAAAGGAAGTTATCATTTCACAGTATTTGCCGGAGAAACCAAACTGCCGCTGGAGGTGATCGTGGCCCAGAAAGGAACTTACCAGACCGAGTTCACTACCGACCAGCCCAATATGCAGGGCAATTCCAAGTCCACCTTTACCTTCAATGCCACTTTGAAAAACCAGACGGCCGACCAGCAGCTGTATGCGCTGATGGCCAATGCCCCCAGAGGCTGGAGTGTCGTGTTCAAGCCTAACTATAAGCAGGCCACTTCTGCCCAGGTGGAAGCGAACAGCAGCCAGAATGTGAGTATAGAGATTGTCCCTCCCGCCAATGTGGAAGCCGGCAATTACAAGATTCCGGTACGTGCGGCTACTGGTACGACTTCTGCCGACTTGGAGCTGGAAGTTGTTGTCACGGGTTCCTACGAGATGGAATTGTCCACGCCCAGAGGATTGTTGAGTACCGAAATCACAGCAGGAGATGTGAAGCGTATCGAGTTGGTGGTCCGGAATACCGGTTCTTCATTGTTGAAAGATATCCAGCTTTCTGCCAATAAGCCCGTGGACTGGGAAGTGTCTTTTGAGCCTTCGAAGATTGATATGCTGAAGGCGGGGGAAACGGCCAATGTCGTAGCTACCATGAAAGCATCCAAAAAGGCATTGCCCGGAGATTATGTGGCTACCATGACGGCCAAAACTCCTGAAGTGAATACAGACGCCCAATTCCGCATTGCCGTGAAAACCCCGATGATATGGGGATGGGTGGGCGTTTTGATAATAATCGTTGCCATAGGTGCCGTATGCTATCTGTTCCGTAAATATGGAAGGAGGTGAGCATGGACGAGCGAGTGATTGCATTGACAGACTTGACCAAGCAGTATGGGCGCTTCACTGCCGTAGACCGCATTTGCCTGACTATCCGTAAAGGGGAGATTTTCGGATTATTGGGGCCAAACGGCGCCGGCAAGTCAACTACCATCCTGATGATGCTGGGACTGACGGAACCCACTTCCGGCTCTGTGGAGATTTGCGGTATCGACTCTACCAGGCATCCTATCGAGGTAAAGCGGAAAATAGGCTATCTGCCCGAAGATGTGGGGTTTTATGATGACATGACCGGTCCGGAAAACCTTATATATACTGCGCGTCTCAATGGCATTTCGGATGCCGAAGCGAAAGTCAAGGCGCTGGAGCTGATGGAGCATGTGGGGCTTGCCGGACAGATGAAAAAGAAGACCGGGAAATATTCGCGCGGTATGCGCCAGCGATTGGGGCTGGCAGACGTGCTTATCAAAAATCCGGAAATTATAATCCTGGATGAACCTACTTCGGGAATAGACCCTGCCGGTGTTCAGGAGTTCATCGAGCTCATTAGGCAGTTGAGCCGGAAGGAGGGACTGACCGTCTTGTTCTCTTCCCACCACCTGGACCAGGTGCAGAAAGTTTGCGACCGCGTGGGACTGTTCAACAGTGGGAAGCTGGTCACCTTGATTGATATGTCTGATTTGAAGGACAAGCATCAGGAATTATCTGATATTTATAACCATTATATGGAGGAAGGAGGAGAAAGGCATGAATAAAGTCAATTATCCTTTTCGGGTAGTCGTCAACAAGGAAATATCCGACCATGTGAAAAGTTGGCGGTTCATTATCTTGATGGGAATCATTTTGCTTACGTGCATGGGCTCACTCTATACCTCGCTTACCAACATAGGTGCCGCCATCAAGCCCAATGACCCGGACGGTTCGTTCCTTTTCTTGAAGTTGTTCACAGCCTCGGATGGCACATTGCCTTCTTTTGTGCAGTTTATCAACTTTCTGGGGCCGTTGTTGGGGATTGCGCTGGGATTCGATGCTATAAATTCGGAACAGAACAAGGGGACGTTGAGCCGTATGCTGTCACAGCCTGTTCATCGTGATTGCATTATCAATGCCAAGTTCGTGGCTGCATTGATTGTGATAGGTATCATGCTGTTTGTACTGGGATTCCTCGTAATGGGCTGCGGGTTGATAGCGATAGGCATTCCTCCCACAGCAGAAGAATTTTGGAGGATTGTATTCTTTCTCATAATCAGTGTGTTCTATGTGGCATTCTGGCTGAATCTGGCCATTCTGTTTTCGCTTTGCTTCCGTCAGGCGGCCACCTCGGCATTGGCTTCGGTGGCGGTATGGTTGTTTTTCAGCGTGTTCTATACGATGATTGTCAATCTGGTTGCCAAGGCATTGAGCCCTTCGCAGCTGGCATCTCCTTATCAGATAGTCAGTTACCAGAAATTTATTCTCGGTCTGATGCGTCTGGCACCTAGCGAACTGTTCAATGAGGCGACCACAACGCTGCTGATGCCTTCCGTCAGAAGTTTGGGGCCGTTTACTATGGAGCAGGTTCAGGGGGCCATTCCCAGTCCGCTGCCATTGGGACAGAGTCTTTTGGTGGTGTGGCCGCAGCTCACCGGACTGATTGCAGCTACTGTCATCTGTTTTGCTCTTTCGTATGTCATATTTATGAGACGGGAAGTCAGATCACGGTAATGATAAGTATGTTTTATTGAGTGTTGAAAGTCCGTTCCGGCATTGGTTGCTTGAACGGACTTTTAATATTATTTGCCCGAACATTTGGTAATTCCAAAAACTTTCCTTACTTTTGCGCCCCGAACAAGGAGAGGTGCTCGAGTGGTTGAAGAGGCACGCCTGGAAAGCGTGTATACCCCTAAAGGGTATCGGGGGTTCGAATCCCCCTCTCTCCGCAGAACCTACTGGACAAAACAGGACAGTAAGAGGACAAAAACCTACAAATCAGCGATTTGTAGGTTTTTTATTGCCTATAAGTCTTGTTTCCAAGACAGCAAAAGGACTTGAAAAGACAGAGTTTCGTTACTAAATCGTTACCCTTTTCCTACCGGACAAAAACGGTAACGATTTGTCCGAAAATGACCGCAGGAAGTCCGAATTTGTCCACCGTCTAAATATCTCACATTTAAATTGTTATCATTAATTTTGTAACTTAAAAAATGTGAGTTTATGAAGAGTACATTCAAAGTCCTTTTCTATTTAAAGAAAGGTTCTGAAAAGAAGAACGGTGAGGTTATGATTATGGCAAGAATTACCATTGACGGTAAGTTGTGCCAGTTCAGTACGAAACAAAGCATTTTGCCCGAAAACTGGAATATAGCAGCGGGTAAAGCTAAAGGTAAGGATGCAGGCAGAATAAATGCCTTATTGGAGGATATAAAAGCATCCCTGAATAATATCTACCACGAACAGCAACGGCGTGATAACTATGTGACAGCCGAAAAGGTGAAGAATGAATTTTTGGGACACAGTGAAAAACACGAAACCATTTTAGACCTTTTCAAAAAGCACAATGACGATGTTAAGCAGTTGGTCGGCATATCTAAGACGATTGCCACCTACCGTAAATACGAAGTGACCCGCCGCCATTTTGCCGAGTTTATCCAAAGCAAGTACAATATATCGGATATTGCCATCAATGAAATCACTCCGATGTTTATTACAGACTTCGAGTTGTATTTGCGTACTACCTGTAAATGTGGTTATAATACGACTGCCAAGTTTATGCAGTTCTTTAAACGCATTATCCTGATAGCCCGTAATAACGGCATCCTGATAGGTGACCCGTTCGCCAATTATAAAATCCGTTTGGAGAAAGTGGATAGAGGGTATTTGACGGAGGACGAAATTAAAATCATCCTTAAAAAGAAGATGGTTTCCGAACGATTGGAAAATGTCAGGGACTTGTTTGTCTTTTCCTGTTTCAGTGGTTTGGCTTATGTGGATGTCGCCAACCTTACCCAAGAGAATATACGCAAATCATTTGATGGCAAGTTATGGATAATCACCAAACGCCAAAAGACCAATACGGACGTAAATGTTCCCTTGCTGGATATTCCCAAAATGATATTGAAGAAGTATAAAGGCAAGCTGCCGAACGGTAAGATACTTCCGGTAATCAGCAATCAAAAACTTAATGCGTATTTGAAAGAAATTGCGGACGTTTGCGGCATTAAAAAGAACTTGACATTTCACCTTGCCCGGCACACATTCGCGACTACAACCACGCTTGCAAAGGGTGTTCCCATCGAAACGGTCAGCAAAATGTTGGGACACACCAATATAGAAACCACGCAAATTTACGCCCGCATTACCAATAATAAAATAGGTAACGATATGCAGGGACTTGATAAGAAATTTGTCGGTATCGAGAAGATTTATAAAGAAGCCCTGTAATCATTCAAACAAGGAACTTGCCGTGAAAGCGGTAAGTTCTCCACCTTATTAATACTCACTTTAAAATAAAATAAGCGCATGAAAAGACAGTATCATAAAGAGTATCTGACCCGTGAAGAACTGACCGCCTTTTTAAAGGTGAAACTTTCTTCTGAACGTCTTGAAAAAGTCCGTGATGTTTTCGTGTTCTCCTGTTTCACCGGGCTGGTTTATGAAGATTTGAAAAAGCTGCGTGCAGAACAGCTTGTGACGTTATCTAGTGGTAGCCACTATTTGCAGATGTATGTTTCTATGACCCGTTTTCCCCGTACTATTCCCCTGCTGGATATTCCTTATAAAATAATTGAGAAGTACAAAGGGCAGCAAAGGGACGGCAGGTTGCTTCCGCTTTTTCCTTTGCCTGTTATGAATATCCGGTTACGGGAAATAGCTTCTGAATGTGGCATAGACAAAATTATCACCACATTTTCAGCCCGCCGGACATTTGCCACTACGATAGCTTCGGAAAACGGCATTCCCCTTGAAACCGCAGCCAAGATATTGGGGCATAGTCTTTTGAAAAGCACGCTTTCAGTCACCTGCTTTACAGAAAACAAGATAGCCAGCGATATGTACGCTATTTCCGGGCAATTCAAAGATATGGAAACCATGTTTAATTTATAAATAATAGAATTATGGACTTACAAATCATTCAGAACAAGATTTTTGAAATCAGGGGTTACCGTGTAATGCTTGATTTCCATTTGGCAGAACTTTACGAAGTGCAGACCAAAGTATTGAAACAAGCAGTGAAACGTAATGAAAAACGCTTCCCGCCTGATTTTCGTTTCACTATGACGAAAGAGGAATGGCACGAACTGGTCACAAATTGTGACCAGTTGCCGGAGAGCCTGAAACACAGCTATGTACTTCCCGATTGTTTCACAGAACAGGGCGTTGCCATGCTTAGCAGCGTGTTGCGTAGTCAGACCGCCATAGACGTGAATATCTCCATCATGCGTGCATTCGTCCTCATGCGGCAAATGTCAATCGGTTACGAGGAACTTCTTAGACGCATCGAAGAACTGGAACAGAGTACGGATGCACAATTCAGCGAGGTGTACCAAGCATTGACCCAGTTATTAAGCAAGCCTGAACCGAAGCCACGAAAACCGATAGGGTATAAAACCTATGACGAATAACATAAGGTATGTTCGTTTTCTAAAGGGGTATCACCGATGATGCCCCTTTTTTAGTTCCCTAAAGTAATGTATCTCAATCACAAATTTTAGCAAAGTTACAGTCCGGCGAGGACAAATACCAAATCCGAGCCGTTCCGGTTTTCTAAAAAATCTCCACACCTACGGGTCGTATTTTTTGAAAAGATATGGTTGAAGTCCCCGCCAAACTGTGGGTGTCCGGCAAAATTTCTTATTGTTTAATTTAAAATTCAGTAGTCATGAAAACAACAAAATTTACCATGCCGG
>ENA-OQJB01000831-OQJB01000831.1-human-gut-metagenome-genome-assembly--contig:-NODE-831-length-11561-cov-3.684362_pt1 | contig 11561 bp, 8 predicted proteins | sample MGYA00242599_ERZ504765 | MGnify/ENA primary metagenome ERZ504765 (study PRJEB26092, sample SAMD00036354) | human gut metagenome | host: Homo sapiens | study: EMG produced TPA metagenomics assembly of...
AGTAATAGTAGTAATAAACCTTAATCTTTCTCTTACCTTACACAATCAGTCACTAATTGAATGGCATTCAGTATAGGACTGAAAGGTATTCACTCTGGGACTGAATGACATTCAGTATGGGACTCATTATACCGTCTTTTACATACTGATTATCAAGAGATTACGAACACAACCATTCTTGATAAAATTCTCTTACTAAAGCAACTTCACAAAGTCATCAAAAAGAAACTCCGTATCCGTCGGCCCGCTGGCAGCTTCGGGATGAAACTGTGCGGAGAACCAGGGATTGCGTTTGTGGCGGATTCCTTCATTAGAACCATCGTTCATATTGATGAAAAGCGGTTCCCAGTCTTCTGTCAGCGTATTGTTGTCTACGGCATACCCATGATTCTGTGAGGTGATGAAGCAACGTTCCGTACCCACCATACGCACCGGTTGGTTATGGCTGCGGTGGCCGTATTTCAATTTGTATATCTTGGCGCCCCCAGCTTTGGAAAGCAACTGGTTTCCCATACAGATGCCGAAGATGGGCAGTTTATCGTTCTGCATTGCCTTGCGGATATGCTGCACGGCAGCATCGCAGGTATCGGGGTCGCCAGGGCCGTTGGAGATGAACAATCCGTCGAACTCCATCCCAGTATAATCATAGTCCCAGGGAACGCGAATCACTTCCACGTCACGTTTCAGCAGGCAGCGGATGATGTTATGCTTGACGCCGCAATCCACAAGGAGCACTTTCTTCTTACCGGTTCCTTCGTTGTAACGGATAACCTCCTTGCAGCTAACTTTATCCACATAATTCACATCGGCATAAGAGGCCTCAGGCATTTCATCCGATTCATCATCAAAGGCGATACGTCCCATCATCACCCCATGCTCGCGAAGCACCTTTGTCAGTTCGCGGGTATCGATGCCCGTGATGCCCGGAATCTGTTCGCGTTTCAGCCAGTCACCGAGGCTTTCCACCGCATTCCAATGGCTATAATTTTCGCTATAATCGCTTACAATAATGGCTTCGGCATGGATATGCTCGCTCTCCATAAAAGTGGCAAGCCCATTCGGTTCGAGAGTAAAAGGCGGCACACCGTAATTGCCCACCAACGGATAGGTGAGCGTCATCAGCTGTCCGGCATACGAAGGGTCGGTAAGGCTTTCGGGATAACCCGTCATGGCTGTGTTGAAGACCACCTCTCCCGCTACCGGTTTTTCAAAACCGAACGACTTGCCGTGGAAGCGGCTCCCGTCGTCGAGGATTAGAGTTACATTTCTCATTGATTCAATTAAAATTGATAAACTTGTTCTATATAATCAATAAATGCCTTGTTCAGCAGCTTCACACCGCCCGGCGTAGGATAATCGCCGCTGAAGTACCAGTCACCCGGATGCTTGGGGCAGGCCTCATGCAGCCCCTCGAGAGGCTGGTAGACAATCTGCACTTTGGCTTTCGTCCCTTTCGGAGTAAGAAGCTCCACCATCTTGGCAGAGATTTCCTCATCAGTGAAAGGAGCATAAATCTCCTTCACGTAATTCACCATCTGTTCTTTGGGCAGGCCTACCTGCTCTTTGGACTTGCGGTAGGCGGCGGCAATTACATCGCGCATCTCACGCTCCTTCAGCAGTTCCACAGCAGCCTTGAAGGCGATGAATTCGCTCATCTTAGCCATATCGATGCCATAGTAGTCGGGATAGCGCACCTGCGGTGAAGAGCTTACAATGACTATCTTCTTCGGCTCCAGACGGTCGAGGATGCCGATGATGCTCTGCTTCAGGGTGGTTCCGCGCACTATCGAGTCGTCGATGATGACCAGATTATCCACTCCCGGGACAAGGCTTCCGTAAGTGATGTCGTACACATGGGCGGCAAGGTCGTTCCGGCTGTTTCCTTCGGCAATGAAGGTACGCAGCTTGATGTCCTTGATTGCCACCTTCTCGCTCCGTATGCGCCGCGACAAGATATGCTCCAGTTCGTCGTGGCTGGGACTATGCCCCAAGGCGGCAATCTGCTGCACCTTCTCCTCGTTGAGGTAGTCGTCCAATCCCTGCAACATACCGTAGAAGGCGACTTCCGCCGTATTGGGGATGAAGGAGAAGACGGTATGGTCCACATCGTTGTCGATGGCTTTCAATATGTTGGGTACAAGTTTCTCACCCAGCAGTTTACGTTCCCGGTAAATGTCCACATCACTGCCCCGGCTGAAGTAGATGCGCTCGAAGGAACAAGGTTTCACCTCGCGCGGCTTGTTGATTTGCACGGTACGCACCTTGCCGGCCTTGTTGATAAACATGGCTTGTCCGGGTTGCAGCTCCTTGATGGATTCGACAGGAACATTAAGGGCTGTCTGTATCACGGGACGTTCGCTGGCAAGCACCGCTATCTCGTCGTCCTGATACCAGAAGGCTGTACGGATGCCCCATGGGTCGCGTACGGCGAAAGTCTCTCCGCTACCGGTAAGTCCGCACATCACGTATCCTCCGTCCCACTCCTTGCTCGAAGTGCGCAGCACATTGGCAAGGTCGATGTGGTTTTCTATATAACGGGTGATGTCCATGCCTGCCAGCCCTTCCGCTTCGGCAAGGTTGAAGAGGCGCTCCACTTCGCGGTCGAGGCGATGTCCCAACTGCTCCAGCATGATGTAGGTATCGGCATATTTGCGCGGATGCTGGCCGATGGCGGTAATGCGTGCGAAGATTTCATCCACATTCGTCATGTTGAAGTTGCCGCAGAGGGCAAGATTCTTGGCACGCCAGTTGTTTCTCCGGAGGAACGGGTGCACGTACGAGATGCCGGACTTTCCGGTAGTGGAGTAACGTAGGTGTCCCATATAGACCTCCCCTGCAAAGGGCAGCACACGCTTGGCATAGTCCGCATCATGCAGCTGTTCCTTGGTCAAGTCCTTGAAGTGGCCCTGCACCGTACCGAAGATTTCGGTAATGGCGCCCGAGCCGAGAGCACGCTCACGGAACATATATTCCTCGCCGGGACTGGCTTCCAGTTTCACGCAGGCCAGTCCGGCACCTTCCTGCCCACGGTTGTGTTGTTTCTCCATCAGGAGATAGAGCTTGTTGAGTCCGTACATCCATGTTCCGTACTTCTCTTCATAGTACTCCAGCGGTTTCAGCAGGCGTATCATGGCAACGCCGCATTCATGCTTCAGTTGTTCCATCTATCTATTTACAATTTACCATTTACAATGTACAATTTTAAGTGTACAATTTTCTTTTCCTTATTATAGCATACAATTACCATTTACATTTACCCCTCCCAAGCGCAGCCCCATTGTACATTGTAAATGGTAAATTGTACATGTCCTCATTCTACAGTCACCGATTTCGCAAGATTCCTCGGCTGGTCCACATCCATTCCCTTGCACACGGCAATGTGATAGGCAAGTAATTGCAGAGGTACCGTAGTTATTAACGGATCAAGGCACTCCATTGTTTCGGGAAGCTCGATGCAAGTGTCGGCTATTTTACTGATGACCGTATCTCCCTTTGTCACAATGGCGATAACCCTGCCTTTACGCGCCTTTATTTCCTGGATATTGCTCAGCACCTTTTCGTAAAGCCCATTCTGGGTGGCAATAACCACCACCGGCATCTCGGCATCTACCAAGGCAATGGGACCATGCTTCATTTCGGCGGCAGGATAGCCCTCGGCATGGATATACGAAATCTCCTTCAACTTCAAAGCACCTTCCAGGGCTACGGGATAACTGTATCCGCGTCCCAGATAGATAAAGTTGTGTGCATAGGTGAATATCTTGGAAAGTTCCGCTATACGGTCGTTCAGTTTCAAGACCTCCTTCATCTTGTCGGGGATATGTCCCAATTCCTTGACAATTGCCAGGTATTGCCCTTCGTCCATCGTCTTTTTCTCTTTGGCAAGTGTCAGGGCCAGCATGGTAAGCACCGTTACCTGCCCCGTGAAGGCTTTGGTGGATGCCACCCCTATTTCCGGTCCCACGTGGATATAGGAACCCGTGTGCGTGGCACGGGGAATGCTGGAACCGACGGCATTGCAGATGCCGTATATAAATGCCCCACGGTTTCTGGCAAGCTCCACGGCAGCCAGCGTATCGGCCGTTTCACCGCTTTGCGAGATGGCAATCACCACATCGTTGCTGTCAATCACCGGGTCGCGGTAACGGAACTCACTGGCATACTCCACCTCCACCGGAATACGGCAGAAGCTTTCAATCAAATGCTTGCCGATGAGGGCGGCATGCCATGACGTACCGCATGCCACGATGACGAAGCGTTTGGCCGCCAGCAGACGTTCCTTATAATCAATCACTGCAGAAAGAACCACGTTCGTACCCTCCACATTGATACGCCCGCGCATGCAGTCGTGAATGCAGCCGGGCTGTTCGAAGATTTCCTTCAGCATGAAGTGCGGATAGCCTCCCTTCTCCAGCTGGCCGAGATTGAGCGCTACCGTCTTTACCTCGTGCGGACATTCCACATTCTTCAGGTTAACAACCTTCAGCTTCTCTCCCCGGCGGATGAGGGCAATCTCTTCGTCTTCCAGATACACCACCTTATCCGTATATTCCACAATCGGCGTGGCATCCGAAGCCAGGAAAAACTCTCCTTCACCGATGCCCACCACCAGCGGACTGCTCTTGCGTGCAGCGATTATCCCATCAGGATTGTCCTTGTCGAGCACCGCAATGGCATACGCCCCAATCACTTCCTGCAAGGCAAGTTGCACCGCCGTCAGCAGGTCAATATGGTTTGTCACCTGAATGTATTCGATGAGCTGTACCAGCACCTCGGTATCAGTGCTGCTTTTAAATACATAACCTTTGGCTTGAAGTTTTCTTTAAGGACGGCGTAGTTTTCAATAATGCCGTTATGGATGAGGGCGAGGCGTTCGGAAGAGGAATAATGGGGATGGGCATTGACGGAACAAGGTTCTCCATGAGTGGCCCAACGTGTATGTGCAATACCAATGTTACCGGAAATATCTTTTTGAGCAACGAAAGTTTCAAGTTCCGAAACCTTACCTTTCGCTTTGTACACGTTCAACTGTCGGTTATCACTGATTAATGCTACCCCTGCACTATCATATCCACGGTACTCCAACCGCTTCAGACCCTTGATAAGAATGGGGTAGGCTTTCCTTTGACCTATATAGCCTACTATTCCACACATAATGTATCAGTATTTGATTTTGCGTTGCAAATATACATATTCTTAAGAACATAAAGTTAATCTTTCCACTATTTATTTATCAAAAGAATAGAAAAAAGTTGTTTTTACATCAAAAAGTTAAAGAAAGTATTATTTTAAAAGCAAAAGGCTTAATTTATAAATCCAAATCAAACCGTCTGATTTTGATTTAGGATTAAAAGAAACAGAGGGTGTTTTCTATCAATTCATAACTTCATCTTCTATCGCAGGAATTTTGCAAGAAAGAAGGCTGGAATACATATTAGCATTTTGCAATTAATACCATATATTTGCCGAACATTTTGAAACCACAAACAATATTATACAGCAATAAAGAAAGCTTATAATCATGAAACAAGAACTTTTTAACAACAAAACAAAAGCAGAGGATTACCAGCGACAGCCCAAACAGTTGGGCTTGTATGAGGCATCCCATGAGCACGATGCCTGCGGAGTAGGCATGCTGGTCAATATCCAGGGAGGAAAATCACATGAACTGGTAGAATCGGCATTGAAGGTACTGGAAAACATGCGCCACCGTGGAGCGGAAGGGGCAGATAACAAAACCGGAGACGGTGCCGGCATCATGCTGCAGATACCGCACGAATTCATTCTGTTGCAGGGCATTCCCGTTCCCGAGAAAGGAAAATACGGCACCGGCCTGCTTTTCCTTCCCAAAGACGGAAAAGACCAGGCTGTCATCTTGAGCGTCATTATCGAAGAGATTGAAAAGGAGGGATTGACCCTGATGCATCTGCGCAACGTGCCCACTTGTCCCGAAATATTGGGAGAAGCGGCTCTTGCCAACGAACCGGACATCAAGCAAATTTTCATCACCGGATTTACGGAAAGCGAAACTGCCGACCGCAAACTCTATATAATAAGGAAAAGGATAGAGAACAGAATACGCAAGTCGAACATCCCCACCCGCGAGGATTTCTACATCGTCTCGCTCTCTACGAAGAACATCGTCTACAAGGGCATGCTCTCTTCCTTGCAGTTGCGCAACTACTTCCCCGACCTCACCAACAGCTACTTCACCAGCGGGCTGGCATTGGTGCACTCCCGTTTCAGCACCAACACTTTCCCCACCTGGGGACTGGCACAGCCTTTCCGCCTGCTGGCACACAACGGCGAAATCAATACCATCCGCGGCAACCGCGGCTGGATGGAAGCCCGTGAGAGTGTACTCTCCTCTCCCGCCCTGGGAGACATCCGGGAGATACGCCCCATCGTGCAACCGGGCATGAGCGACAGTGCCTCACTGGACAATGTGCTCGAGTTTCTCATCATGTCGGGCCTGAGCCTGCCGCACGCCATGGCCATGCTCGTACCGGAATCCTTCAACGAAAGAATCCCATCAGCGAAGATTTGAAAGCTTTCTATGAATACCACTCCATCCTGATGGAGCCGTGGGACGGACCGGCGGCACTGCTTTTCAGCGACGGGCGCTATGCAGGCGGCATGCTCGACAGGAACGGACTGCGCCCTGCACGCTACCTGATTACGCAGGGCGGCATGATGGTAGTGGCCAGCGAAGTCGGCGTGATGGATTTCGAGCCGGGAGACATCAAGGAAAAAGGACGCCTGCAACCGGGCAAGATACTGCTTATAGACACCGAGAAAGGCGAAATATATTATGACGGCGAACTGAAGAAACAACTTGCCGAAGCCAAACCATACCGCACTTGGCTGGCCGGCAACCGCATCGAGCTGGACGAACTGAAAAGCGGTCGCAAAGTCTCCCATAGCGTGGAGAACTACGACAGCATGCTGCGCATCTTCGGCTACTCCAAAGAAGACATGGAACGGCTGATTGTCCCGATGTGTACCACCGGTGCCGAACCCATCAACTCCATGGGCAATGACACCCCGCTGGCAGTACTCTCGGACAAGCCACAACTACTGTACAACTATTTTCGCCAACAGTTTGCCCAAGTCACCAACCCTCCTATCGACCCGATACGCGAAGAACTGGTAATGTCGCTGACCGAATACATCGGAGCCGTAGGCATGAACATACTGACACCCAGCGAAAACCATTGCAAGATGGTGAGGTTGAACCATCCCATCCTGAACAACACCCAGCTGGATATTCTCTGCAACATCCGGTACAAAGGCTTCAAAACCGTGAAACTGCCCCTGCTCTTCGAAGTGGTAAAAGGGTGCCAGGGATTGCAGGAAGCATTGGCAACCCTCTGCAAGCAGGCGGAAGAATCCGTCAACGAAGGAGTGAACTACATCGTGCTTTCCGACCGCGACGTAGACGCCACCCATGCCGCCATTCCGTCACTGCTTGCCGTGTCGGCGGTACACCACCATCTTATCTCCGTGGGCAAACGGGTGCAGACGGCACTGATTGTAGAAAGCGGCGAAATCCGCGAAGTGATGCACGCCGCACTGCTGCTGGGCTTCGGAGCCAGCGCACTGAATCCGTATATGGCTTTTGCCGTCATCGACAAACTGGTGAACGAAAAGGAAATACAGCTCGACTACGCCACTGCCGAAAAGAAATATATCAAGTCCGTCTGCAAAGGCTTGTTCAAGATTATGAGCAAGATGGGCATCAGCACCATCCGTTCTTACCGGGGCGCGAAAATTTTCGAGGCCGTAGGACTGAGCGAGGAGTTGAGCAATGCCTACTTTGGCGGACTGAGTTCATGCATCGGAGGCATACGCCTGGATGAAGTGGCACGCGACGCCATCGCCTTCCACAAGGAAGGGATGGAGGTTCTTAAAAAGAAGGGGGAAGCAGAGCTATTGCCGAACCGCGGACTGTATGCCTTCCGCAAGGATGGTGAGAAGCACGCCTGGAACCCGGAAACCATCAGCACACTGCAACTTGCCACACGCCTGGGAAGCTATAAGAAATTCAAGGAGTTCACTGCCATGGTAGACAGCAAGGAATCTCCCATCTTCCTGCGCGATTTCCTCGACTTCCGCCGCGCTCCTATCAGCATAGACCGGGTGGAACCGGTAGAGAACATCGTACAGCGCTTTGTCACCGGCGCCATGTCCTACGGCTCCATCAGCCGCGAAGCCCACGAAGCCATGGCTATTGCCATGAACAAGCTGCATGGCCGGAGCAATACGGGCGAAGGAGGCGAAGACCGGGCACGCTTCATGCCGCGCGAAGACGGCACCAGTCTGCGCAGCGCCATCAAGCAGGTGGCCTCAGGACGTTTCGGTGTCACCGCAGAATATCTGGTGAATGCGGACGAAATACAGATAAAGATTGCCAAGGCGCCAAGCCGGGCGAAGGCGGACAGCTGCCGGGCTTCAAAGTGGATGAAGTGATTGCCAAGACACGCCACTCCATTCCGGGCATCTCGCTGATTTCTCCCCCGCCCCACCACGACATTTACTCCATCGAAGACCTGGCACAGCTCATCTTCGACCTGAAGAACGTGAACCCACGGGCAAAAATCAGCGTGAAGCTGGTGGCAGAAAGCGGTGTGGGTACCATTGCCGCCGGTGTGGCAAAGGCAAAGGCCGATTTGATAGTCATCTCGGGTGCAGAGGGCGGTACGGGAGCCTCTCCTGCATCATCCATCCGCTATGCCGGCATCTCGCCCGAACTCGGCTTGAGCGAAACGCAGCAGACACTGGTGCTGAACGGCCTGCGCGGACAAGTGATGCTGCAAGTGGACGGACAGCTCAAAACAGGCCGCGACATCATACTGATGGCAATGCTCGGAGCCGAAGAATTCGGTTTCGCCACCAGTGCCCTGATTGTACTGGGTTGCGTAATGATGCGCAAATGTCACCAGAACACCTGCCCCGTAGGGGTGGCGACACAGAACGAAGAACTGCGCAAACGCTTCCGCGGACGCAGCGAGTATCTGGTGAACTTCTTCACGTTCCTGGCGCAGGAAGTACGCGAATACCTGGCGGAAATCGGTGTGGAACGCCTGGATGACATCATTGGACGCACAGACCTTATCGTCCGCAAGCCGGATGACGGAATCAGGAAACATCAGTTGATAAGCTTCGACAAACTACTGGCACGCGTAGACAATGAAGCCGCCATCCGCCACGTCACCGACCAACAGCATGGCATCGACCATGTGAAAGATGTAGAGATGCTACATGCCGCCGCCGAAGCCGTAGAGAACCAGAAGGAAATCTCGCTGGAGTACACCATCGCCAATACCGACCGTGCCTGCGGCGCCATGCTCTCTGGTGTCATTGCCGCAAAATACGGAGAAAAAGGGCTGCCCGAACATACGCTGAACGTGAAGTTCAAAGGCTCCGCCGGGCAGAGTTTCGGGGCATTCCTTGTCCCGGGTGTCAACTTCAAGCTGGAAGGCGAGGCCAACGATTATCTGGGCAAAGGTCTGAGTGGCGGACGCATCGCCGTCCTGCCCCCGGTACGGAGCAACTTCGAGGCGGAGAAAAACACGATTGCAGGCAACACCCTGCTTTATGGCGCCACAAGCGGTGAAGTTTACATCAACGGCCGTGCAGGCGAGCGCTTTGCCGTCCGCAACTCCGGTGCCACAGCCGTAGTGGAGGGTGTAGGCGACCACTGCTGCGAGTATATGACCGGCGGGCGCGTGGTAGTACTCGGACAGACGGGACGCAACTTTGCCGCAGGCATGTCCGGCGGTGTGGCCTACGTATGGAACCGGGACGGCAACTTCGACTATTTCTGCAACATGGAAATGGTAGAACTGAGCCTCATCGAAGAGGCCTCCTACCGCAAGGAACTGCACGGAGCTCATCCGCCAGCACTACCTGTACACCGGTTCCAAACTGGCACGCACCATGCTCGATGACTGGCCACGCTATGCCGACCAGTTCATCCAGGTAGTCCCTATCGAATACAAAAAGTACTGCAAGAGGAGCAGATGCAGAAATTGCAACAGAAGATTGCAGAAATGCAACGCGATTATTGAATCGCGAATTAATAATGAAAGAATGAAAGACTGAGGAAATTCCCCTTTCATTCTTTAATTCTTTAACTTTTTAATTTGTTCATCATGGGAGATCCAAAAGCATTCCTCAATATCCCCCGCCAAGAGGCGGGTTACCGTCCGATACACGAACGTATCACAGACTTCAGCCAAGTGGAACAGACACTGAACAGCCACGACCGCAAGCTCCAGGCCTCGCGCTGTATGGACTGCGGCGTACCCTTCTGCCACTGGGCATGTCCGCTGGGCAATAAAGACCCGGAATTCCAAGACGCGCTCTACCGGGGCAAATGGCGCGAAGCCTATCAAATACTGAACAGTACGAATGATTTTCCGGAATTTACGGGACGCATCTGCCCTGCCCTTTGCGAGAAGTCGTGCGTACTGAAACTCTCGTGCAACGAACCGGTCACTATCCGCGAGAACGAAGCCGCCATTGCCGAGGCTGCTTTTCGCGAGGGCTACATCACCCCCCTCCAGCCCGAACGCAACGGAAAGAAAGTAGCCGTCATCGGCGCCGGCCCTGCCGGATTGAGCGTTGCCGTACGGCTGAACGCCAAAGGTTACGAAGTTACCCTATTCGACAGCAAACCGATGCCGGGAGGACTGTTGCGTTACGGCATCCCCAACTTCAAACTGGACAAAGCCGTCATCGACCGCCGCATGAAAATCCTCGAGGCCGAAGGAATCTTGTTCAAGATGGGAGTCCATGTCGATGTACAGAAACTGCCTGCCGGATTTGATGCCTACGCCATTTGTACCGGTACGCCCACCGCCCGCGACCTCTCCATTCCGGGCAGGGAGCTGAAAGGCATCTACTTTGCCCTCGACATGCTGGCACAGCAGAACCATATTCTGGATGGAGATACCTTCCCGAAAGACCAACTCGTTAACGCCCGCGGCAAACGGGTACTCGTCATCGGCGGCGGCGATACCGGGTCCGACTGTATAGGCACCAGCATTCGCCAGGGAGCCGTCAGCGTAACCCAGATTGAAATTATGCCCCAACCGCCCATAGGACACAACCCGGATACTCCCTGGCCGCAATGGCCCGTCGTACTGAAAACCACCAGCAGCCACGAAGAAGGCTGTACCCGTCGATGGTCCCTCGCCTCTACCCGGTTCATCGGGAAGAATGGCAAGGTATGCGGTGTGGAAGTGGAAGAAGTGGGGTGGCTTCCGGCAACAGACGGCAACCGCCCTACCATGAAATCTACGGGTAAGAAAGAGGTCATCGAAGCCGATATGGTGCTTCTTGCCATGGGTTTCCTCAAGCCCGAGCAACCGAAGTTTGCAGAGAACGTATTCGTGGCAGGCGATGCCGCCCACGGCGCCAGCCTCGTAGTACGTGCCTTGGCCGACGGACGACGAGTGGCAACAGAAATAGATCGTTACCTCGAACCTCTAAAAGAAACAAGAAATGATTCCCTTCTTAATTTTAACCTTAATTTTTAATTCTCATGTGTGGAATAG
>ENA-OQJB01000835-OQJB01000835.1-human-gut-metagenome-genome-assembly--contig:-NODE-835-length-11474-cov-4.104697_pt1 | contig 11474 bp, 9 predicted proteins | sample MGYA00242599_ERZ504765 | MGnify/ENA primary metagenome ERZ504765 (study PRJEB26092, sample SAMD00036354) | human gut metagenome | host: Homo sapiens | study: EMG produced TPA metagenomics assembly of...
CTTCCACTTTTTGGGCGTATTCCTCGTTTTTCTATTCAAAGGTCTGTACCGCTTGTTCATATTCTGTCGGTTCGGAGAGCTGCTCCTTTTGCGGTGCTTCGGGTGCTTTGGGAAATTCCCTTGCCGACACGTTATAGTCGAGTTCTTTGATTTCATGCCCTTTCTTGTCCAATTTTTGGAGTGCCGTGTCGTTACGGCTTCCGTAATAAGGTCGGGCGATCACCAGCTTCGGGTCGGATTTCAACAGTTTCTCCGTTTCCTTTGCCACATGCGCTGCGTTCTTGGCTTCCAGACATTTGCGGTTGGTGCAATGTCCGCACCCGTTATGTTCGGCAAAAAGGTTGTAGTTGGCTGCGTTGTGTGCACACGCCTTGCATTCCGTCTTGTCGAACTTGTATTGCTCAAGGTCGGTTGTGTAGTATTTCTCAAAATGTTTCTTGAACAGATTGAGCGTGTAACCGCTCCAATCGTCCCTATTGCCCTGCTTCAGGTGGTTCTCGTACACGTCCTTTTGGATATTGGCTTCATAGGTGCTTATTTCCTCGGCCACACTGACGGTGATTGTCCCGTTATCCAGCAGTTCACCGATAGGTGCATACAATTCGTTCAGTTTCAAACGTGTATAGATATACCTCTCGCTCCGTCCGAAGCGGCTGACGAGTGAGTACATGTCGTACCTGCCTTTTTCAAGCAGGCGTTTGAAGGCTCTCGCTTCCTCGGTGGGGCGTACCTGCTCACGCTGTAAGTTCTCGCTTAGTGACATGTCCTCCGCTTCATCGTCCGTTATATGGTCGTATATGGTTGCCTTTATCGTCTTTGCTCCTGCAAGCAGTGAGGCACGGTAGCGGCGTTCTCCGTAGATGATTTCGTAACCGCCTGCCGTGCGTGGACGTACGGCAATGGCCTGCAAGACTCCCACTTCCCGAATGCTGTCGGCAAGTTCCTGCAAGGATGTGTCATTGAAGGTCTTGCGGTGGTTGTCCGCACTTGGGTGTACGGCTGTGATGTCAAGGTCTGTCTCAGCCGTTGCCGTTGCAAGCGGTGTCTTGGGCGTGGCTTGCTGCGGTGTTTCTTCCACAATCGTGGGAACGGTTGCCGTTTCGGGTGCTTCCGTCACTCCGGCAGTTGTGGGTATGTCCTGCCCACAGATTAACGTCATTGGCTTGGGGAAGATTGCCAAAGCGGTTACCTTTACTGCCGTTTCTTTCTCTGATTTCTGAACTTTGTTGTTCTTCCGTGCATTCTTGTTCGTTTTCATAACTATAAATTTTAATGGGTTGATATTGATTGAATTACTTTCGATAGGCAGGGCGGTTTGTTCCGCCCTGCCTTTTACGTCTCTATACGTTGGCATACGTTGCGAGTGTCTCACGTACTTTCTGTTCCTGCTTCCTGCTGTATATCCATCCTGCACGCCTTTCACCGTTGTGGGTGAGGTTCGCACGGAACAGACCGTTCAAGTCTTTCAAAACGTCCTTTATCGGCTTGGTGTCCCCGAATACGGCTATCGCCTTTTCGCTGTATTCCACAATTTCAAGATTGAGCGTTGAGAGGTCTGCGGATGTTGTCGGCTGTGCTTCGGTTTCCCTTTGCGGTGCTTTCAGACAAATGTTGGCTTCACTCCCTGCGGTGTAGGCGTATCGCTCAATGAACTTTTCAAGGTCGTAAATCCGCTCTTTTGAAATCGTCCAACCGCTGTACTTGTTGCGTCCCAAATACATGCCGTCCCCCATGCTGTAATTTTCACGGTGTTCGTATTCCTTGTCGTTCTCTGCCAGATAAGCCGTTCCCTCAAAATTGGCGGCATATTTGCGCATTTCGGAAAAGAGGTTTCGTGTATGGGTGGAAAAGCCCAAAATCACGGTTCTTTCTATACGGTAGTCGTAGTAGTCCGTATAGCTGTCACACTCGCTCACCCGTAGTTCACCGATAATGGCGGCTTTCGCGTCCGAAGGGATAAGGGGGCGTAAGCGTTCCGCTCCGATTTTTGCGGTGTGTTCGTTCTTTTGCCGTTCTTCCTCCGCTTTTCTGTCATCCTCCGTTTTCTTCTCCCTCGCTTTGGTAAGTAGGGCGGCTGTTTCCAACGGATCCAAAAACTTGGGGTTTGCATCGTCATAATACATGCCTATCCCGAATTTTTCCGACAAGGGCCGGATAAGGTCGGAAGTATGAAACTCGTGTGTCCGCAAATTGATAAGATGATAGGTTATTCCCCACTGGCTGCGGCTTACTTCATACACTACATAGCTGTCGTAGCTGTAACCTTCCAGCATTACCACTTGATTGACTGAAACGGTCTGTTCGTCTCTGTCATAGCTTCTGTTCGCTCCCAATAAATGTACTTTGTTCATAATGAATTGTTTTAATGATTAATATTTCGTTTCAGAGTATCACGCAAAAAAGGATGATGAAAAGGAGAAGAACGGAAAGGAAAAGGATAGCGGAAAGAATGCGCCACACGGCACGGATGAGGAAAACCACCACCGCCAAAACTACCAACGTGGGCAGAATACCGCCTAAACCCGTCGCCACACCACTGACGAAGGCACACACGAAACGCACCGCCACATACGCACCGAAGCCGACCAGCGACCACTTCACCAAAATTTTTATGCCGGTTGGAGCGGAGCCGAAGCCTCGTTTCAAATCTTGCTGTATTTTTGTTCTCTTTTTCATAACATTGACTTTTTTTTTATGCCTTGTCGGTGGCTTCACCTTGCTCGTTTCAGGGGGCAGATACGGACGGGGAGAAAATATGCAAGGCTTTTGGTGAAAAATTTTCAACCGCCCGGCTGGACGGATTGAAAAATTTTCGCCAAAACCCGTAGGGCGCGGAGCGGCCTTGCATATTTTTAGGGGTCCCGGCCGTAGCTTCGCACCCTGAACCATGCAAGGGGAAGTCATGACGGGGTAATAAAAATGAGGAAATTGTTATATGAGGAAAAAGAGATAAGGAAATATAGCAAGATTCGAGAGGCTGTATTCAATGGCTTTTATAATGAATCATCCAAAGTTTTAGAAAAAAATCTCCATATTGGAACACAAAATAGAAGAGACTTTCTATCACGTTTTTTCACACGATAATATCGGAGACAAACTTAAACGTTCTCTCTTTCACAATGAGAGCTATCGAAGTATTGTATAGCCATGAGGGGGGATGAGCTACACTATCGACGAACTTTTGGCTTACTACAAAGCAACCTGTCGGCTGACGCAAATGGAGTATAGCAGCAGTATTTATACCTACAACGTAAGTTATCAACCGTACCACTCCGGAACTTATTGAGTAACCCCAAAATATATCGGTTACACATGCTGGACGTCTTATCAAATAACTCGAAAAGCTCTAATACTTAAAGACAGAATACATAATATCAATAAAAAGTAAAAGAAACAAGATACCAACAATGATAATCTTCTAAAGTAATAAATAGTAGCTGATAGCTGTAAAAAGCCATATCAAACTCTCTCGCGAGGAAGCAATGATGTGGCTTTTTATCTGTACTATTTCATACTTGAGTTTTCCCCTTTATTATTCGGTATCTCTATATTGTTTGGGAGACATTCCCACTTCTCTTTTGAAGAACTTGCCAAAGAAAGATTGTGACGGGAAATTAAGTTCATCACTTATCTGCTGAATAGTCATATCGGTTGTTTTAATTAAAGACTTGGCCTCTAAAATAATATAATCATCCAGCCATTGCCCTGCCGTTTTACCGCTTACATTCTTTACGGCTACCGACAGATACTTAGTGGTAATATATAATTTATCTGCATAGAAGCCAAGGGAGCGTTCCTGCTTGCAATATTTTAATACCAGTTTCAGGAAGTCCTCCATGATTATTTCATTTCTTGTTTTCTTTTTATTATTGACTTTATGCAGATAGTATCCCAATCCATAAAAGAGCGCGATAGTAAGATGCTTGACGATAGCCTTCCGGTTCAGTCCTTCGTCCTTGTTCCTTAAAACCCCCACTAACATTTTATGATGATTAAGAATGGCCTCCAATGCCCTTTCCCCAAGAGATAGAAAAGGCGTGCTGCGGACGGACATGAATGTGGAAAAACCTTCCGGGAGGCTGATGCTTTCTGTGAATTGCCTGGTCATAATAATAAATTCACCCTGAAAGTCATCGCTGACATTTGTCAATTCCCTGATTTGTCCCGGAAGCAATACCAATAATCCGGGGGCTTTGGTACAAACAGAAAACTGATTGATTTCTGCCGTAATTTCACCTTTTATACAGATACACGTCACGGTAGCCTCACTTTTATGAGGGTACTTGTTTGGAAACGCAGCGGAAATATCATCCGACAAATAGATTTCTCCCTTAATGCATTCCACATTATCCTTATTTTCCAATTCAATATACATGTTTTGTCCTGTCATGGCATTAAAATATTTCGTTTAGACCACAAATATAGCATTGTTTTATTGTAAAATACAACTTTATAGGCAAAACAGTCCAAGTATCATACCTTTTGGCACTTTTCTGCCTTTCGAAATGCCTATACCTTTGCCGACGATAAAAACATGATTGTTAGTTATATATGAATCAATGAGGAAAATACTGATTTATCTTTTGCTTATCTGCGGCTTCTGTTCGGGAACGGTGGCGCAAAACAGGAATGACGAAATAAAGGATACTTTATCTCCTGTTTCCTCCAAAGAAACGTCCGTCACGGTGGATAAAGTGGATAAAAGAAAAAAGACACGTGGCTCAACCGCTTATTATATGGTCATATAGACCGGACGTATGAGAAGAAAATGGATTTCAGTTTTGTTGCCGCTCCATCTTATACCCGTGAAGCGAGCTTTGGAATTGGCGGAGCCGCTTCGGGATTGTACAGGCTGGATCGTACGGACTCCATCATGCAGCCTTCCGACATTTCAATCAATGGAAACATGTCCGTTGAAGGCATGTATGTCATCAATATCAGGGGAAACAACAACTTCAAAGGGAATAAGTCCCGCCTGTCCTATCAGGTGAGTTTCTGCAATCAGCCTCTCTATCTGTGGGGAATCAGTTATGATGACTGCGTACTGAATCCCGCTGTGAAATATACCAGACAGAGAGTCGGCCTCGATGTAGATTATGTGTATAAGCTTACCGATGACATCCATATCGGTACTTCTCTTTCCGTCAACCATTCAAAAGCACATAAACTTGAAAATATCTCCTATCTGAACGGTCAGAAACAGAGTTATTTTTTTGTGGGGACAGGTCTTTCCATTCAATATGACACCCGCGACTTCATCCTGACACCCACCCGTGGAATATATCTGATGCTTAAGGAAATGGTTTATCCCCAAGTCTTTGGGAATTACCACAAGACATTGCTAAGTACTATATTTATTGCCGACGCCTACCAAAAACTATGGAAAGGGGCTGTTATTGCAGCAGACTTCTATGGAAGAATCAACGACAATAGTAGCCCCTGGGCACTTCGGGAAGAATTGGGAGGCTCTTTCCGTATGAGGGGATATTACAGTGGAAGATATACGGATAACAGTCAGGTCTCTGCCCAGGTAGAGTTGAGACAGCGGTTGTACAAACGTCTGGGTTGTGTCGGCTGGATTGGTGCCGGGACTGTGTTTCCCTCCCTGAAAAAAATGAGAATGAGAAACGTGCTGCCCAATTACGGGTTGGGAATCCGGTTTGAGTTCAAGCACAATGTCAACGTCAGGCTGGATTATGGTTTTGGGAAAGACACTAAAGGTTTTGTACTCAATTTGGCCGAAGCCTTCTAAGTTTATTAATATCAAAAAAAGAATAAGTATGAAGAAAAACAAGATTTGTATATTGCTGGTCCTGTGTGCCGGCTGTATATTCTCATCCTGCAAGGAACAGAAACAGAACCGGGAACCGGTCAGCTACAAGACCATGACGGTATCAATGTCGGAAACCGAATTATATCGTAGCTACTCCGCTTCCATTGAAGGAAATCAATATGTGGAAATACGTCCGCAAATAAGCGGGCTTATTACAAGAATCTGTATTGATGAAGGAGCCCGTATAAGCAAAGGGACACCTCTGTTCATTATAGACCAGGTCCCGTATGAGGCTGCCCTGAAAACTGCGTCAGCCGCTGTAAAAAGTGCGCAGGCAAAAGTCTCCACCGCCCGATTGACCGCTACCGGCAAACAAGAACTGTATAAAGAAATGTGATTTCAGATTTTGAACTTCAAACGGCCTTAAACTCCTTAGGGGAAGCGGAAGCTCTGTTGGCACAGGCGGAAGCGGATGAAATAAATGCCCGCAACAACCTGTCATATACTATAATTAAAAGTCCGGTAGATGGAGTGGCAGGCATGATACCCTATAAAGTGGGAGCTTTGGTAAATCCCTCCATCAGCGAGCCGCTGGTAACCGTATCAAGTGTAAATGAGATGTTTGCTTATTTTTCGGTTTCAGAAAACCAATTACAGGAATTGATCGGAGAACCTGACGAGGATACCGGTTTTATTGAGAATCTTCCGCTGGTGGAATTAAAACTTGGGAATGGGAAACTTTATGCGGAGAAGGGAAAGGTCACGGCGGTCAGTGGTATCACGGATGCACAGACAGGAGCTGTCGGGATACGTGCGTCCTTTCCAAATCCCCAAGGACTGCTCCGCAGCGGAAGCACGGCAACAGTTGTGGTACCCTATAAAATAAACGGCTGCATCGTCATTCCCAAAGCGGCTACCTACGAGATACAGAACAAAGTATTTGTCTATAAGGTCGTGGACGGGATAGCCACATCTGCCGAAATAAAACCGTTCAAGTTGAACAACGGCTCTGAATATGCCGTCATGTCCGGTCTGACGGAAGGTGATGTCATTGTTGCCGAAGGTGCCGGATTATTGCGTGAGGGAACTCCAATTTCCGGAGGAACTGCATCCGCACATCATAAATAAAAGGAGGAAAATATGAATATAAGAACTTTTATAGACAGACCTATATTGGCATGTGTCATTTCCGTACTAATCCTGATGGTAGGAATTGTCGGGCTGACCATGTTACCCATTGAACAATTCCCCAGCATTGCACCGCCTACCATCCATGTAAATGCCACTTACACGGGAGCCAATGCCGAAACCGTACAAAAAAGTGTGATAGTTCCTTTGGAGGAAGCCATCAATGGGGTGGAGAATATGATTTACATGACATCCTCCGCCACGAATACGGGAAATGCCACCATTACCGTATATTTCAAGCAAGGAACAGATGCGGACATGGCGCAGGTGAACGTACAGAACCGTGTATCGCAAGTTACGGGAATGCTTCCTGCCGAGGTGACGAAAGTCGGGGTAACCACATTGAAACGCCAGACAGGGACATTGAAAGTGGTTTCCCTATACAACAAAGACGGCAGCTACGATGACCTTTTCCTCAATAATTACATGAAGATAAATGTCATCCCGCGTTTGTCGCGTATCTCCGGCGTGGGCGATATCCACATGATGGGATCGGAGTATTCCATGCGCATCTGGCTGAACCCTCAAAGAATGGCCCAATATGGATTGATGCCTTCGGACATCAGTGCCGTGTTGAACGAACAGAATGTGGAAGCGGCTACCGGTACGCTGGGTGAGGAATCGGACAACACTTACCAGTACATCCTGAAATACCGGGGCCGGTATGAAACGGCTGAAGAATTTGAAAACCTTGTAGTACGTTCCTTGCCGGATGGACAGGCATTGTATCTCAAAGATGTGGCGGAAATTGAATTGGGGGCACTCAACTATGGCTACAAAGGAGAGGTAAACGGTTATCCGGGAACAACCTGTACCATCTCTCAAACGGCAGGTTCAAATGCGAATGAAATCATCAAGGAGATAGACAAAACCTTGGAAGAACTTTCCCAAAACTTACCTAAGGGAATGGAGTTTGCCGATGTGGTCAGTACAAAAGACCAGTTGGATGCCTCCATTAAGGATGTCATCAAGACCTTGGTAGAAGCTATTCTACTGGTAATTCTTGTTGTATATGTTTTCCTGCAAAACATGCGGTCCACATTCATTCCGGCTGTTTCCATTATCGTATCGCTTGTCGGGACATTTGCCTTCCTGTATATTGCCGGATTCAGTTTGAACATGCTGACCCTGTTCGCTCTGGTATTGGTCATCGGAACGGTTGTGGACGACGCGATAGTTGTCGTGGAAGCTGTTCAGGCTAAATTTGATGAAGGGTACAAATCCGCTTATCAGGCAACAATCGATGCGATGGGCGGTATCAGTTCGGCATTGATAACCACCTCGCTGGTCTTTATGGCAGTGTTTATCCCCGTATGTTTCATGGAGGGTACTACCGGTACTTTCTATACACAATTCGGATTGACAATGGCCGTGGCGGTCATCATATCGTTAGTCAATGCCCTGACTTTAAGCCCGGCCCTTTGTGCATTGATTATGACCCCGCACATGGAAGTAGGAAAAGGGGAAAAAGCAAGCCTGTCTTCCCGGCTTCATGTAGCCTATGAATCAGCTTTCAATGCAATGCTGAACAGGTACAAGACCGGTATCGTATGGTTCATTAATCGTAAATGGCTGCTCTATCCTTTAATGACAGTGATTTTTGCAGGATTATTCCTGCTTATGAAAAGCACCAAAACCGGTTTGATACCGACCGAAGATACGGGAGCCATTTATATCAATGTGGCCACCGCTCCGGGCAGCACGCTGAATGAAACCAAACAAGTGATGGACCAGATAGAGAAATGCATTCGGGACATCCCCCAAATCGAGATTTTTGCAAAAAATCGCCGGTTATGGCATGCTTAGCGGGCAGGGAGCCACTAACGGAATTTTCTTTGTAAGACTCAAGCATTGGGATGAACGTGAAGGTAAAGAGAATCATATCAAACTCCGTCATTGTGGACATCAACAGGCGCACGGCAAGTGTCAAGTCTGCCAATATGATGGTTTTGCACAACCCATGCTTTCCGGTTATGGAAACAGCAACGGCATTGAAATGTATGTGCAAGACCGCAAGGGGGAACCATAGAAGAATTGCAGACGCAGACGCAAGCATTCTGCCGGGCATTGGAAGAACGTCCGGAAATTGCGATTGCTTATTCAACGTTTGCGACCAGATACCCTCAATACAAGGTGGAAGTAAATGCGGCATTGTGCAAAAAGAATAACGTGTCACCCTCCGACGTATTAAATGTTCTGTCGGGCTATATAGGCGGAACCTATGCCTCCAACATGAACCTGTATACCAAAATGTACCGCGTGATGATACAGGCCGCTCCCGAATTCCGTCTGGATGAAGAAGCTCTGAACAACATCTTTGTACGCACTTCTGAAGGGGATATGAGTCCGATAGAGCAGTATGTCAGAATAGAAAAGGTTTACGGACCGGAGTCCCTTTCCCGTTTCAACCTTTTTTCATCCATATCTGTGACGGTAATGCCTGCGGACGGTTACAGTACAGGCCAGGCTATCGAAGCCATTGCCAATGTCTCGGCCCGTTCGCTTCCTTCGGGATACGGGTATGAATTTGGGGGACGCAGCCGTGAGGAGGCCGATACCGGAACCGGAACGATTGTCATTTTCATTATTTGTTCCCTTTTCATTTATCTGCTGTTGTGCGCCTTATATGAGAGCCTTTTCATTCCGATGGCGGTCATGCTTGCCGTCCCGTTCGGACTTTTCGGCAGCTTCCTTTTTGCCAACCTGTTCGGTGTCGAAAACAATATTTATATGCAGACGGGACTGCTGATGCTGATAGGACTATTGTCAAAGACGGCCATCCTGCTCACCGAATACGCTTCCCAAAGACGGACCGAGGGGTATGGTATCGTACGGGCTTCCCTTGAAGCGGCCCGTGTGCGCCTGCGCCCTATTCTAATGACCGTTCTCACTATGGTATTCGGAATGATTCCCATGGCAATGTCAAGCGGAGTGGGTGCCAACGGCAGCAAGGCATTGGCATTGGGAACAATCGGCGGCATGCTGATAGGAACACTGGCTTTACTGTTTTTTGTCCCGTTCTTCTTTATCATATTCCAGCATATCGAGGAACGGGTCATGCCCCAACGTCGGATTTTAAAATTATCGGAACAATCAAACAAAGAAAGAGAATGAAAGAAAGATTAATATTCCTGCTGTTGCCGCTCCTGATGAGCGGCTGCGGTATCTATAACAAATATGAGCGCCCCAATGATATTCCCGTTCCATTGAGTTATCGTGATATACCTCTATCGGAACGCTCTTCGAATAATCTGGCGATTCTGTCATGGCGGACACTTTTTACCGATACCTGCTTGCAGAACCTGATAGACAAGGGACTGGAACACAATACGGAGTTAAGTATCGCCCGGTTACGGGTAGAGCAGGCAGAAGCGGTATTGCTGTCGTCCAAACTGGCCTATCTGCCTTCATTGTCCGCGGATGCGGAAGGCAGTCTGAACAGCATTGACGGGGCAAAACCCGGAAAGAGCTATACCATTGCCGGTAAAGCAAGCTGGGAAATAGACATTTTTGGAAAAGTCACCAATGCAAAACGGGAAGCCCGTGCCGAGTTGGAGAAAACAAGGGCTTATGAACTTGCCGTACAGACCCAGCTGATAGCCACTGTTGCCGACAGCTACTATATGTTGCTGACCCTTGACCGGCAGCTGGAAATTAACCGGGCCACACTGGAAGCCTGGGAAAAGACCGTCCGTACAATGGAGGTACTGAAACATACGGGACAGCAAAACGATACGGATGTGCTTCAGGCACAGGCAAACTGCCTTGCTTTACGTGCCTCACTCTCGCAAACAGAACAAAGCATACATGAAACGGAAAACAGTCTGTCCGTATTGTTGGGAGTTACTCCACAGCACATTCACCGTGGTACGATAGCAGATGTACAATTGCCACCTGCCCTACACGCAGGGGTACCATTGCAATTGCTTGAAAACCGCCCAGACGTACGTCAGGCGGAGGCCGAGCTTGCAAAGGCCTTCTACGCCACGAACAGCGCACGTGCTGCTTTTTATCCCAGCCTTACCCTGAGCGGTACAGCCGGATGGACCAATAATGCGGGAGGGGCTATTATAAATCCGGCCCAGGTATTGCTTTCGGCGGTAGGTTCACTTACACAGCCTTTATTCAATAAAGGAGAGAACATAGCCAATTTGAGAGTGGCAAAAGCGGACCAAGAGATAGCGCGAAAGAGCTTCCAACAGGTGCTGCTTAACGCCGGACAAGAAGTTAACGACGCATTGACGCAATATCAAATGGCAGACAAGCGCACCGTTTATTATTCAAATCAAATAGGTGCCTTGCGCAGGGTTGTACATAAAACGGAGCTGCTGATGAAACACTCTTCCGTGAATTATCTGGAAGTGCTGACAGCCCACCGTTCATTGCTTACTGCTGAATTGTCTCAAGTACAGAGTTACTTCGAACAGATTCAAGGGATGATTAATCTGTATCATGCTTTGGGAGGTGGCATTCTTTAACACTAATTATTCATCATGTGATATAGAAAAAAGAG
>ENA-OQJB01000843-OQJB01000843.1-human-gut-metagenome-genome-assembly--contig:-NODE-843-length-11324-cov-4.541395_pt1 | contig 11324 bp, 9 predicted proteins | sample MGYA00242599_ERZ504765 | MGnify/ENA primary metagenome ERZ504765 (study PRJEB26092, sample SAMD00036354) | human gut metagenome | host: Homo sapiens | study: EMG produced TPA metagenomics assembly of...
TTATCAGGATGAAGACAAGAAGACTTCTGTCAATAGGAAAAGGAAGAAGGCTGGCTGGAGTGACGAGTATCTAACTAATTTGATAAACACCTTTATTAAAGCGTTTTAACTCATGCGTTTTCCCTGTTTAATGTTAGTAATCTTTTCTATTAGTGAAAAGGAAGTTTGGCATCAATAGAGAATAAGTTTATATCTAATAGATTGGAATCAGTCTATTAATCAAAATTCGGCAGAAAGATATAGTGAATCGGGTGAAACCTATGTGAAAGCCAGCCCTTCACCCGAAATCCCTTTATTCATCGATGTTTCAGAGTGGTGAAGGAGGTGAATGTCATGTTTAACGAAAGTTGCAGATGTGTGTAAGATAAAACATCTTGCACGCATCTGCAACGGTATCTTGCATAGGTTTATACTGCTATTAATCAAATAGATAAACTCTGGTTAGTGTAAGATGCAAGATAAAATCGAACACTAAAAGGTTCTGTGGAAGTTCCGGAAGTTATCCCAAAAGCTCTTTTACTTTTGCGGAAATGGCACGTCCTTCTGCAAGTCCTGCCAGCTTCTTGGAGGCAACTCCCATGACCTTACCCATGTCTTTACCGCTCGTAGCACCTGTCTCTGCGATGATTTCCTTCAAAGCAGCTTCCAGTTCTTCGGCACTCATCTGTTTCGGCAGGTATTTTTCCATAACGGCTACCTGACTCAATTCTACGTCAGCCAAGTCCTGACGACCCTGTCCGATATAGATTTCAGCAGAATCTTTTCCTTGTTTTACAAGTTTCTGGATAATCTTCAAAGCGGCATCATCTGTCAATATATCGTTAGCTCCCGGAGCTGTCTTAGCTTCGAGGAAGAACTTCTTTATATTTCTCAAAGTTTCGAGGGCTACTTTATCTTTCGCCTTCATTGCGTTTTTAATGTCTTCGCTGACTTGTTCGAATAAATCCATACTATTATAATTATAAATTGAAGATTAAAAATTAGATCTGAAGCCTGATGCTGTGGGACTATAATTTTCGTTCTTAAGCTCTTTGTTTAGAATGTAATTACGCCGTTATCATCCGTAGCTTCTTCTGTTGCCACTTCTTCTTCCAATGCAGCCTTTGTCCGGATTTTAGTAAGAGTCGTCTTATCACGCATGTACGTGGGAGAATCTTCTACCATGGCGATGATATCGTCGTTGTCCAAATCTTCCGTGTTGAAAAGATAGATGTGACGGCGTTTGCGGAGGCTCTTGCTTCCGATATTGCTGGCGCTTTCGCCATATGCCTTGCGGATACGTTCTTTGTTCTTCTCTTTCTCTTCTTCCAGTTGCAGTTGACGTTCTTCCTCTTCCTGGCTGCGTGCAGCATGCAGGCTGTCCATTCCGGGGACGTCTTCTACACCGAATCCGGTTGCCAATACGGTGATCTTTACTTTGGTATCCAGTGAGTTGTCGATGGCAACACCCCAGATCACTTCCACTCCTTCGCGGAATTTGCTCATGAACTCGTGTATCTCGTTCATCTCCTCCATCATCAGTTCGGATGACGGGCAGAAAGAAACGTTCAACATAACCTTCTTGGCATTGAAAATATCGTTGTTGTTGAGCAACGGAGAATGCAGGGCATCGTCGATTGCTTTCGTCACACGATTTTCTCCTTCGCCGAATCCGGTACTCATGATCGCTACTCCGCCATCTTTCAGGATGGTTTTCACATCGGCAAAGTCGAGGTTGACCGTACCACGCATGGTGATAATCTCGGCAATACTCTTGGCAGCGATGGAAAGAGTGTCATCGGCTTTGCCGAAGGCATTCATAAAGGTAAGGTCGGCGTATATTTCGCGCAGGCGTTCGTTGTTGATAACCAATAGGGCATCAACATGCTGGGCGATACGTTCGACGCCGTCCAGTGCCTGGATGATTTTCTTTTCTCCTTCGAAGATAAAGGGGATGGTGACGATACCGACAGTCAGAATATCCATTTCCTTCGCAATGCGGGCGATGACCGGGGCAGCTCCTGTTCCGGTTCCTCCTCCCATTCCGGCGGTGATGAATACCATCTTGGTGCCGTCGTTCAGTTGTGCCTTGATATCTTCTATACTTTCTTCAGCGGCGTCGCGTGCCCGTTCGGGACGGTTGCCGGCTCCAAGCCCTTGCGTGATGCTACGGCCCAGTTGCAGTTTCACCGGGACAGGTGATTCGGCCAATGCCTGGTTGTCCGTGTTGCAAAGAACGAACGTTACATCATGGATGCCTTCCCGGTACATGTGGTTTACAGCATTACCACCACCACCACCTACACCAATCACTTTGATGATCTTCGGTGAATCTGTCGGGAAATCGAATTGTACTATCTCGTCCATAATAATATGATTTCTGATTTATGATTTCTGGTTTCTGAACTCTGATTTTTGAATCTTGATTTATAAGTTATGATTTATGATTTATGATATAGCGCGCAGCCAACTCATAAATCATAATTCATAAATCATAAATCACTTCATATCGTCGTCGGAGAAGATTTCTTTCGTCAACGAGTCGATCTTGCGCTGAATCCAGCTCGGACCGGCTTCTCTTTTCCGTCTTTCCTTCTCTTCCTTTTCCTTTTGCTTGCGAAGTTTTTCCGCTTCTTTAGCAGCTAACTTGGCTTCACGCTCTTCTTCCTCTTTCTTGAGGCGGGCGAGGCGGGCCTGTTCCTTCAGCTCCTGGTCGTCTTCAAATATGTCTGCGGTCCTATGCACTTCCGGCTCCGGTTTGGAGACTGGCGGTACGGGAGCAGCAGCTTGCGGGGCGGTTTCAGTCAGGCAACAGTTTTGGTTCCCTTCAAACAGGAGACCGAACAATGTGTTCTGTGAACCGTCTTTTTTAGTATATTGTTGGGGCATGGACCGTATTGCGTGGAAGTTTCGCCATCCGTATCTTTTCTATCTTGCTGCGTTTGCGCAAGGTTTCGTCCAAGTTCTTCAGGTTGGCGGCTCCTCCTGTCAGGATAAGTCCTGCCAGCAGTTTGTCTTCGTAGCCGGATAGCTGAATCTGGTTCCATACGTTGGCAACGATTTCTTCGGCACGGGCTTCGATGATATTATTAAGGTCTGCCACTTTGATGATACGGTTGTCATCCTCCAGTTTGCAGGTAGCTTCTTCCTCTTGTTCGGGATCTTCTTCGTAGAGGGCGTCACCATAGGCTTTTTTCAGGCGTTCGGCTTCTTCCTCCTCCATTTGCAGGGTGGTGATGTCACGCGTGATGCTGTTGCCTCCCAAAGGTAATACGGTGAGGAAGCGGAGAATGTTATTCTTATATACAGAGATGGTAGTCGTATCTGCTCCGAAGTCGATCAGTGCACAACCCGAACGGCGTTCGCTTTCTGTCAGTACGGCATTGGCTGTTACTAGCGGGGCGATCAGTTGGTCGGCAATGTCGATTTTTGCCTGTTGGAAGCAATGCTCCAGATTCTTGCGTACGGAAGCACGGGCAACGATGTTGAGGAAACGTCCTTCGATGTGGCTTCCTACCAGACCTACCGGGTTGGCTTGCAGATTATTGCCCACCTTGTATTCTTGCGGAGCTACGTCCAATATATCCATATCAACCACCGGGATGGCAATGTTCTCATCACCGATAGCGCTTACAAGTTCTTCGGATATGATGGCTTCTTCTTCCAGGTCGCGGCTTACTACATTGCGGACTGTGCGGAGTGATTGTCCGCCGATGCCTACATATACCTTGGCAATTGAGTTTTTCAACTCACCTTCCAGTCTGTTGATGATCGAGGTCAGGCTTTGCGCTGTCTTGTCCAGATTGAAAATAACTCCTTTACGAATAAACGTAGAAGAGTCTTCCTGGGCATACGCTAATACCTGCATACTTCCGTCACTGTTCTTTCTTCCGGCCACACCGGTTATCTTCGATGAACCAAGTTCAATAGCGGCGATAAATTCTGTTGTTGCCATATATATTTATTTACGATTTTACGATTTACAATTTACGATTGAAAAAAGATTGTTCACTCCTCATCTGTCAACTATCAATTATCAACTATCATTTATTATCTATTCTCGTTTGGTGCAGATAATCTGGTTGTTGAATTCGAGATTGATACGCGAATATTTGTTCCAGCCTACCCGGTTGAGTCCTTTCTTGTAGAACTCCTTCAAACGTGCCAGTTTATCTTCAAAGTTTTCCAGTTTTCCGAGATAGACGAGATGGTCTCCCACACGCGGCACCAATTCGATGTTCTGGTCGGGCAACACATGAATCTGTTCTATCTGGGCGTCCCAGAATTTATTATTATGCAAAAATACACCAAACTTATATAAATCCTTCATTGCAAACGACTTTTCTACGTTTCCGGTGACAATTACCCGGTGAGCGACGCATTTTGCATCCGGTGGCATGACGGTTCCTTTGTTGTCAAGGTAGTAATTCTGACCGTTGGAGCTCATCACCCGAAGAATAGGGATACGTTGTGTCACTTCCACGCATACTTTGCCGCTGGGTGTTTTGTAACACTCGGCTTCGTCAATCAACGGATGTTTGCTTAGTTCCCGTTCCAGTGACTTGGTAGAGATGCGCTCCATCTTCTTCCCGATGGGGTAGATCCCTTTGTGCTGAAGGATACCTTTCAGCTCTTCTTTGGTGATGAAGCCGGCGTATGCGGTATCCTTGATAACCAATTCCATGTCACGGCAGGTCTGATCGGCAGGCTTGCGGTTGAATGCGGTGATAGCTACGGCGAGGTAGGCTATAAGCACTAGCATGACGATGGATAGAAGGATTCTCTTTACCATAGTTTTTTATTAATGAATAATTAAGAATGAAGAATGAAGAATTGCTGCGCATCAATACGCTGGATAGAGATTCTTCATTCTTCATTATTCATTCTTAATTTTTTTGTTTCTAATAGTTCTTTTATTTCAGGGACATAGTTGTCAATGTCTCCAGCCCCCAAAGTGATTAATACTTCAATGTTTTTATCTTTCAGAATGTTCAGTATATCTTCCTTTTTGCACATACTTTTTTCAATACCCGGACGGAGATTGTCATAAATCAGTTTGCTGGTGACGCCCGGAATCGGTGCTTCACGTGCTGGATAGATGTCTACCAGAATCACTTCGTCGAGTAGCGACAGGCTATCGGCAAAATCTTGATAGAAGTCGCGGGTGCGGGTGTAGAGATGCGGCTGGAAGATGGCTGTGATCTTCTTGTCCTTGTAAAGTTCGCGCATAGACAACACGCTCTGTTTGATTTCAGAGGGGTGGTGGGCGTAGTCACTCAAAAAGACGATACGGTCGTTCTTGATCTTGAAGTCGAACCGGCGGTCTACTCCGCGGAAACTTGCCATGCCTCTTTTTATTTCTTCATCGGTCACCCCGTTAAGGTGTGCCAATGCCATGGCGGCTACGCCGTTTTCTATGTTGATGCTAACCGGAATTCCCAGTTGAATATCGTTGATACGGGTGTCCGGGGCAACAAAGTCGATGAATATTTCTCCGTTTCCGATGCGGATGTTTTCTGCATGGAAGTCGCCTTCGTCACGTGAGTAAGTATAGACACGAACGCCCGGCTGCACTTTGGGTTGCAGGGAGATGCCTTTGCGGATAATCAGTGCGCCACCCGGTTGGATAAGCGTGGTATAATGCTCGAAACTTTCCAGGTAGGCTTGTTCTGTGCTGTAGATGTCCAAATGATCGGGGTCGGTAGATGTGATTACGGTCATATAGGGCGACAGCCAGTGGAAAGAACGGTCGAACTCATCTGCTTCAATCACCGTGTAAGGGCTTGTTTGAGAGAGTAGCAGGTTGGTGCCGTAGTTCTTCGAGATTCCTCCGAGAAAAGCGGTACATTCCACGTGCGATTGATGGAGCAAATGGGCTGTCATCGTCGATGTGGTTGTTTTTCCGTGAGTACCTGCCACGCACAGACCTTTGCTCGAATGGGTAATTGTTCCCAATACTTGGGCGCGTTTCTGTATTTCGAATCCGTTGTTGCGGAAATAAACGATTTCTTCATGTTCCTGCGGAACGGCGGGCGTGTATATGACTAACGTGCTTTCCTTGTCTTTGCAGGCTTCGGGAATCAGGTCGACGTTTTCTTCATAATGTATTTGTGCACCTTCGGCAATCAGGGTTTCAGTCAATGGAGTAGGGGTACGGTCATATCCGGCCACTACCTTGCCTTTTGAAGAGGAAGTAGCGTACAAGTGCACTCATACCGATGCCACCGGCACCTACGAAATAGACTGATTTTATCGTTTCTATATTCATTTCTTCTGTTTTTTATTTTAGTACGGATTACGTCGTTTGATCCCGGGGCTATACCGCTACTTCAACCTGTGTGCAATCCGATAATCTATTTATCTGTTTTTTTGCTTCTGTTTATCAGCTCTTTGCTTCCGCCAGTTTGATAACCTCCTGTGCGATGATTCTCGCAGAATCGGGCAAAGCCAGCTTGGCGATATTCTCTGTCAGTTCTTTCAGTTTCTGTTCGTCATTGACGGTGGATAATGCTACATCCATCAAGGTTGTTTCCGCTTCACTGTCTTTGACGTAGATAGCTGCCTGTTTGTTCACCAATGCTAAGGCATTCTTAGTCTGATGGTCTTCCGCTACGTTGGGCGAAGGCACTAAGATAACAGGTTTATGTAACAGGCAGAACTCTGAAATAGAACCTGCCCCTGCACGGGAAATCACAAGATCGGCTGCTGCGTATGCGGCTGCCATGTCTTTGATGAAATCCGTTACATATAAGTTCGGAAGTGCGCCTGCAGCTTTCACGGCTTCTTTCACTTGCGGGTAATAGTATTTGCCCGTTTGCCAGATGAATTGCACGTCCGTGTTTTCTTTGATGGTTGCCAGTCCGGCTGTCAGCGTATTGTTGATGGTACGTGCACCCAGACTGCCGCCTACAATCAGAATCGTTTTTTTGCCGGGCTGTAAGTTGAAGGAGCGCAATGCTTCTTCTTTAGACGGCATATCCTTTGTCAGGTTTTGGCGGACAGGATTCCCCGTCATAATAATCTTGTCGGCAGGGAAGAACTTTTCCATTCCGTCATAAGCTACACAAATCACTTTTGCTTTCTGTGCCAGGAGCTTATTGGTCACTCCGGCATAAGAGTTTTGTTCCTGGATTAATGTCGGTACTCCCATCATTCCGGCAGTCTTCAATGTAGGTCCGCTTGCATATCCGCCTACGCCTACCGCCACTTGTGGGCGGAAGTCCTTGATAACTTTGCGTGCTTTCCACTGGCTGCGCATCAGTTTAATCAATACAGATACATTTTTCCATAAACGTTTGCGGTCGAATCCGGCAATCGGAAGCCCGATAATACGGTAGCCTGCATCGGGAACCCGTTGCATTTCCATACGTCCTTCAGCACCTACAAAGAGAATTTCTGCGTCGGGGCGTAGCTCTATTATAGCGTTTGCGATAGAGACGGCAGGAAAGATATGTCCTCCTGTTCCTCCACCACTGATAATAATTCTAAGTTCTTTTTCCATCCTAATTCTTTTTTCTATCCGTTGTTCAACGTTTTTCGTTCACCACTCACCGTTCATCACTTACCGTTTATCAATATCATGCTCATCTTCAAACTTGGCATCGCTGTTCAGAATCTGTGCTGTCGGTTCGGCGGCAGTCTGTGCCTCGGAACTTGCAGCTGCATCTGCCTCTAATTGCAGTTGGATCTGTGCATCGTGCGCTTTTTGTTCTTCCAGATGGGCGGTATATCGGCTTACACTTAATATCATACCGATATAAGCGCAGTTGATTAACGTACTTGTACCTCCTTTGCTGACCAAAGGCAGGGGCTGGCCGGTGACGGGGAATAATCCGACGGCAACCATCATATTCAGTATTGCTTGCGACACCAGTAGCAACGCAATGCCCATAACGAGAAAGGCGGGGAAGGTTCGCTCGCATTTCTGGGCGATTCGTCCGGCTCGCATCAGCAGCCATAGATAGAGGAACACCACAAATATTCCTCCGATTAATCCCATTTCTTCAATCACAATCGCAAAGATAAAATCGGAGAATGCCTGACTAAGGAAGTCACGTTGTATCGAGTTTCCCGGACCTTTGCCGACTACGTGGCTGGTAGCAATGGCGATGCGTGCATGCGCCACCTGTGCATCTTTGTCAATATCAAATTTGGCAGCCGGCACTTCCTCCTTCTCAAAGAAGCCGGAAACACGATTCTGCCACGTTTCGAAACGGTGAAGTCCCGGAGTGTTATGCAGCGTTTTGGCGGGAATAGCCATCAGTATACCTACGGCAACACCGCCCACAAGTGCCAATATTCCCAACATTCCAAATAGCTTTTTTGCTGACACCCGGCCGATAAACATCATCATGCATACTACTCCGAAAAGCAGCATTGCTGTCGAAAGGTTTTCCGGTGCGATAAGCAGGAATACCAGTCCGGTGAGGATCATGATATATTTGAAGGCGTTCGGGTTGGCTCCGTATTCGTCCTGCCTTTTGGACAGGATGAATGAGACGGCAATGATAACCGCCATCTTTGCCAATTCCGAAGGCTGGAACTGTAATCCCATAAAGGTCATCCAACGGGCTGCCCCGTTGACACGGTCCCCTGTGATGATACCCATCAACGTGACAAATGCCAATAGAACCAGGGAAATCGGATACAGAAAGACCGGAAATACCTGGAACCATTTGTAGGGAACATTATGCAGAAACACTACTACCACAGCACCTACCATCAGGATGATGGAGTGTTGTGTAATCGGTCCCCAATGGTCGCCACTTTTGTAAGTCAGTGTCGACGCTGCCGAGAACACCTCGATAATAGAGATGAGGCAGAGACAGAGGAAGATAATCCAGATTACCTTGTCACCTTTGAATATGTTCTTTAATAAATCCAATCTTGTAGCAATTAAAAATTAATAATTAGAAATTAAAGGGCGCGGACACATTCCTTAAACTGGTCGCCACGGTCTTCATAGCTCTTGAAGAGGTCGAAAGAGGCGCAGCAAGGGCTCAATAATACTGTTTCACCTTTCTTTGCCAGTTTGTAGGCAGCTTCTACGGCATCCTTCATTCCGGTTTGTACGTCTGCTACGGGCAGGCCGAAACGATCGAAGAATTCGTGAAGTTTTTCGTTGTGAAGTCCCAGGTATACCAGTGCCGAACACTTTTCGCGTACAAGGTCTTCAATTTCAGTATAGTCGTTGCCTTTATCTTTACCACCGAGGATCAATACCGTTTTGGTAGTCATGCTTTGCAGGGCATACCAGCAGGAGTTGACATTCGTTGCTTTAGAGTCGTTGATGAAATCAATTCCACGGACACGTGCCACCTTTTCCAACCGATGCTCTACTCCCTTGAAGTCGGAGAGGGCTTTACGGATGTTTTCTTTGGCGATGCCGGCAAGGTTTGCCGAGATACCGGCAGCTAAAGAGTTATATAGGTTATGTTGCCCTGTCAGAGCCAGTTCTTCCTGCTCCATGTTGAAGGCAATCGGTTCGGTGATTTTTACTTCGTGGTCTTCTACGTATGCGATCGCTCCGTCTTCTTTTACAGCGGCAAAAGGATACAGGTGAGCTTTCAGACCATGTTTCGCCAGTTCTTGTCTGATGATCGGGTCGTCATTCCAGAAGATGAAAGCATCGTCCGGGGTTTGGTTTTGGGTAATGCGGAATTTAGCGTCGATGTAATTCTGCATACAGTGGTCGTAGCGATCAAGATGGTCCGGAGTGATGTTCATCAATACGGCGATGTTCGCACGGAAGTTATACATATTATCCAGCTGGAAAGAGCTAAGTTCGATAATATAATAATCATGGTAATCTTCGGCTACCTGCAAAGCAAGACTTTTGCCGATGTTGCCTGCCAAACCTACGTTCAGACCTGCGCTTTTGAAAATGTGGTAGATCAGGGAAGTTGTTGTAGTCTTTCCGTTAGAACCTGTAATACAGATCATTTTGGCATCAGTATAGCGTCCGGCAAACTCAATCTCGGAGATAACCGGTGTGCCTTGAGCTTTCAGTTTCAGGATGATTGGGGCATCATTCGGGATACCGGGGCTTTTGATAACCTCGTCGGCATTCAGAATGAGCTCTTCGGTATGGTGTCCTTCTTCCCAGGCAATATGATGGCTGTCGAGAAGTTCCTTATATTTGTCCTTGATGGCGGACATGTCCGAAACAAACGTCTCAAATCCTTTTACTTTTGCGAGTACGGCTGCACCTGCGCCGCTTTCGCCAGCTCCTAAAATTACAATTCTTTTCATCTACAATAATGTGCCCTTGTTTTCTAATCGATTGATTTATCTATTAGCTGCGCACATCTTTTAAAAGTTAATAATCGGGTTAATGCTCTCTATATTTTTAATGAAGGTACGGATGACGCGGATTTCACGGTTTTAAGGGATTATACAGTTAAAACCGTGTTAATCTATGTAATCCGTGCCTTCATTTTATCTAATCTTTAATGTTATAATTGTTATTGCCGCCAATACAATCGTTACAATCCAGAAACGGACGGTAATCTTTGATTCGTGGAACAGCTGGTCGGGCTTGGTGAATTTCACCGTACAGCCCGGTTCAATCAGACTCATCGAAGTACGGAAATGATCGTGAATTGGTGTGCGCTTGAACAAACGTTGTTTTACACCTTTCCGCTTTCCTGCCTTATAATAAGCCCGTTGCAGGATTACCGACAGATTCTCTACCAGGAATACACCGCAAAGAATCGGTATCAGTAACTCTTTGTGAATGATGATGGCGAACACTGCGATGATACCGCCAATGGTGAGGCTACCTGTATCTCCCATAAATACTTGTGCCGGATAAGCATTGTACCATAAGAAACCGATAAGCGCACCGATGAAGGCACAGATATAGATTACCAGTTCTTCCGAACCCGGAATATACATGATGTTCAGATAGCCTGCGAATTCGATATGCGACGATACATACGCCAATATCCCCAGCGTTGCGCCGATAATGGCCGAGTTTCCGGCCGCCATTCCGTCCATACCGTCATTCAGGTTGGCACCGTTTGATACGGCGGTAACCACGATGATTGTGACGATGACGAACAAAATCCATCCGGCTGTTTGCGCATGCTCGCCCATGAAAGAAACCAAATCGGCATAATCAAGGTTATTGCTCTTGAAAAAAGGAATCGTTGTCTGGGTCGATTTCAAATCATTGGTTCCGTGTATCACTTCCATCTCCTGTCCCGGATTATGAACTTCGATATTCTCACGGATCACTACGTCCGGACTTAGATACAAAGTCATTCCGACAATTAAACCCAAACCGACCTGACCGATAATCTTGAACTTACCATGCAAACCTTACTTTGTCTTTTTAAAGTATC
>ENA-OQJB01000844-OQJB01000844.1-human-gut-metagenome-genome-assembly--contig:-NODE-844-length-11307-cov-4.527102_pt1 | contig 11307 bp, 10 predicted proteins | sample MGYA00242599_ERZ504765 | MGnify/ENA primary metagenome ERZ504765 (study PRJEB26092, sample SAMD00036354) | human gut metagenome | host: Homo sapiens | study: EMG produced TPA metagenomics assembly of...
AATCAAGGATTCCTGAAGGCAAGAACAAGCTTAAAGAAGCAACAGGATCAATCGTTTGGGAAGAGGATGTTTTCATGATGCAAAAATAAGAATTTTAACGCAATCCCCCAAGGTTTCAGACTGAGCCCTATCAAGAATACAGAGAAACCGCCCGCATTCTTTATTTTTCACTGATTATTCTTCGTCAAGTCGACAATTTTCACTATATTTGCTCTGTTATTAAAGTTAGAAAGGCAATTATGAGCGAAGAACAAATCACTCCCAATAACGGGTCTTATTCTGCGGATAGTATCCAAGTATTGGAAGGTCTTGAAGCAGTAAGAAAACGCCCTGCGATGTACATTGGTGACATCAGCGTCAAGGGACTTCACCACTTGGTATACGAAATCGTTGACAACTCTATCGACGAAGCATTGGCCGGCTATTGCGACCATATCGAAGTAACAATCAACGAAGACAATTCAATCACAGTACAGGACAACGGACGCGGTATTCCGGTTGACTATCATGAGAAAGAAAAGAAGTCGGCACTGGAAGTAGCCATGACCGTATTGCACGCCGGAGGTAAATTCGACAAGGGTTCTTACAAAGTATCCGGAGGTTTGCACGGTGTAGGTATGTCTTGCGTAAACGCGCTGTCTACCCACATGACTACACAAGTATTCCGTAATGGTAAAATCTATCAGCAGGAATACGAGATCGGTAAACCGCTTTATTCTGTAAAGGAAGTCGGTACAGCCGACATTACGGGAACCCGCCAGCAATTCTGGCCGGATGGTACCATCTTTACTGAAACGGTATACGACTACAAGATTCTGGCTTCACGTCTGCGCGAATTGGCTTATCTGAACGCCGGTCTTCGCATCTCTCTGACTGACCGTCGGGTGGTGAACGAAGATGGAAGTTTCAAGAGCGAGCAGTTCTATTCAGAAGAAGGTTTGAGAGAGTTCGTACGTTTTATCGAGTCTTCACGCGAGCACTTGATTAACGATGTGATCTATCTGAACTCCGAAAAGCAGGGAATTCCTATTGAAGTGGCTATCATGTACAATACCGGATTCTCCGAAAACGTTCACTCATACGTCAACAATATCAACACCATTGAAGGTGGTACACACTTGGCAGGTTTCCGCCGTGCGCTGACTCGTACGTTGAAAAAATACGCCGAAGACAGCAAAATGCTGGAAAAGGTAAAAGTTGAAATTTCGGGAGATGACTTCCGCGAAGGTTTGACTGCCGTTATTTCTGTAAAAGTAGCTGAACCACAGTTTGAAGGACAGACTAAAACGAAGTTGGGTAACAACGAAGTGATGGGTGCTGTTGACCAGGCAGTGGGCGAAGTATTAGCATATTATCTGGAAGAACATCCGAAGGAAGCCAAAACAATTGTCGACAAAGTGATTCTTGCCGCTACTGCACGTCACGCTGCAAGAAAAGCCCGTGAAATGGTACAACGCAAGTCACCGATGTCGGGTGGCGGTCTGCCGGGTAAATTGGCCGACTGTTCGGATAAGGATCCTTCTAAATGTGAATTGTTCCTTGTCGAGGGAGACTCGGCAGGTGGTACTGCCAAGCAGGGACGTAACCGTATGTTCCAGGCGATCCTCCCATTACGCGGTAAGATTCTGAACGTAGAAAAAGCCATGTATCACAAGGCTTTGGAAAGTGATGAAATCCGCAATATCTACACAGCTCTCGGTGTGACTATCGGAACTGACGAAGACAGCAAGGAAGCAAACATACAGAAGCTGCGCTATCACAAGATTATCATCATGACCGATGCCGACGTCGATGGTTCTCACATCGACACACTTATCATGACGTTCTTCTTCCGTTATATGCCGCAAGTTATCCAGAACGGTTATCTGTACATCGCTACTCCCCCGCTCTACCTCTGCAAAAAGGGTAAAGTAGAAGAGTATTGCTGGACAGATGCACAACGCCAAAAGTTTATTGACACTTACGGCGGTGGTTCAGAAAATGCGATTCATACACAACGCTACAAAGGTTTGGGTGAGATGAACGCCCAGCAGTTGTGGGAAACAACTATGGACCCTGAAAACCGTATGCTGAAACAAGTAAATATTGACAACGCCGCAGAAGCTGATTATATCTTCTCTATGTTGATGGGTGAAGATGTAGGGCCACGCCGCGAGTTTATTGAAGAGAATGCAACGTATGCAAATATCGATGCATAATTTTAATATTACGTTTTTATAAACCAACCTCACATCTTACAACGAGGAAACGCCGATGGCGAAGGAACATCCTTCGATCGGCGTTTTTCTTTTATCTGAAGGGGCTTTCATGTTCGAATCGTTCAACCGCCCATCTCTTAATAAAACCTAACAGCAGAAACGTTTTCCATACAAAATCACTATCTTGCATAAAAAGCAAAGAAAACATAACTATGAAAATGAAAACTACTGCGCCCAATCCGTTATTTGCAAAGATCAGGTTGTTTCTTATTGTACTGACTTCCTGCGTGATCGCGACTTGTATCTTCTTGATTATTATCCATCCGGAAGCATGGGTTATGCCGGCATGCGGAATCATAATCGCATTGTGCATTTTGCTCTATCAGCTATATTGCATACGCAAGAATCGGAAGAGAATTTAAATATATTGTTGCTTTTTCAGCTCTTCAGCAACAGTAACCAGCTCTTTGTACCATTCTTCACCGAACTTACGGATTAAAGGCTCTTTCAAAAACTGATATACGGGAAGATTCTCTTTTTCCCCAGCAAAACTGCTGCTTTGCATACGTCCCAACGATTATAATTCACCGCTTTATAGGGCCCGTAATCGCCGATCCGGATAGGATAAAGATGACAGGACACCGGTTTATAGAAGTCTGTTTTCCCCTCCCGATAAGCCTTCTCAATAGCACAGTAGCAACAGCCTTTCTCATCGTAGCAGGTAAACACACAGTCTTTATTATTAACAATAGAAGTCACTAGATCACCTTCCTCATCCGTATATACTACTCCTTGCTTTTCAATCACCGCACGTGCTTCCGGAGCCAGTTCATCCCAAATAATCGGCAAAACTTCTTCCAACTCCATCACCTCGTCCAGCTCTACCGGAGCACCGGCATCACCTTCAATACAACAAGCCCCCTTGCAGGCGCCCAAATCGCAAAGGAACTTCTCCTGAAATACATCAAGAGACACTACTACATCACCTATTTGTATCATTTTAAACCTTATGTGAGACAAAAAGGGCGGAGTAGAACTCCGCCCTCCCAATTATAGAAATCTAAATTACTTAATCAAAACGTTTCCGTCCATTTCAGCCGGAGCAGCCAGCCCCATAATCTTCAGAATTGTTGGAGCAACATCTGCCAAACGACCATCTTCTACTTTCGCAGCCTTGTTCTCTGTCACGTAAACACAAGGAACAGGGTTCAAAGAGTGAGCAGTGTTCGGAGTACCGTCTTCGTTCAAAGCATGGTCAGCATTACCATGATCGGCAATGATAATTGCTTCGTAATCTTGTGCTTTAGCGGCTTCGATTACATCTTTCACACAAGCATCTACAGCAACAACCGCTTTCTCGATTGCTTCGTAAATACCGGTATGGCCAACCATGTCACCATTAGCGAAGTTCACTACGATGAAATCATATTTGTTCTCGTTGATGGCAGCTACCAGTTTATCTTTTACTTCAAAAGCGCTCATTTCCGGCTTCAAGTCATAAGTAGCAACTTTTGGAGAAGGAACAAGGATACGTTCTTCTTTATCGAATGGAGTTTCACGTCCACCGTTGAAGAAGAATGTTACGTGAGCATACTTTTCTGTTTCAGCGATATGAAGTTGGCTCAAGCCTTTGGAAGCAAGATATTCGCCCAATGTGTTGGACACGTTTTCTTTGTCGAACAAGATATGAACGCCCTTGAAAGATGCATCATACGGAGTCATACAGTAATATTGCAGCCCCGGGATAGTATGCATGCCAACTTCCGGCATATCTTGTTGAGTCAGTACGACAGTCAACTCTTTGGCACGGTCGTTACGGTAGTTGAAGAAGATCACTACATCACCCTCTTTGATTGTTCCGTCGCAGTTAGCGTTTACAATCGGTTTGATGAATTCGTCTGTCACGCCTTCGTCGTAAGATTCCTGCATTGCCTGAACCATATCAGTAGCTTTCTTGCCTACACCGTTTACGAGCAGGTCGTATGCTTCTTTTACACGTTCCCAACGCTTGTCACGGTCCATTGCATAATAACGGCCGATGATAGAAGCAATCTTTCCTGCTGATTTCTCGCAGTGTGCAGAAAGTTCTTCGATAAAGCCTTTACCACTCTTCGGGTCAGTATCACGGCCATCCATGAAGCAGTGGATAAATGCATTGTTGATGTTGTATTCTTTTTGCGATATCGCAAAGTTTGAAGAGATGAACGAGTGAGCTGTGTACACCACCGTTAGAAGTCAGCCCCATAAAGTGAATATTCTTGCCGTTTTCCTTTGCATATGAGAAAGCAGAAACAATTTCAGGATTTTTCATGATGCTATTGTCCGCACATGCACGATTGATTTTCACCAAGTCCTGATAAACCACGCGTCCGGCACCGATATTCAAGTGACCTACTTCCGAGTTACCCATCTGTCCGTCGGGCAAACCTACGTTTTCACCGCTTGCCTGAAGTTGAGAGTGAGGATAAGTACTCATCAGATAATCCCAATAAGGAGTGGGAGTGTTGAAGATTACGTCGTCTTTCTTTTGGTCACCTAATCCCCAACCATCGAGGATCATTAAAAGGGCTTTCTTACTCATAATATTTTAATATTTAAATTATCACACTGATTTTCGGGCGCAAAGGTACAAAAAAGATGGTTACATAAACGTTTAATCTATGTTAAGTTACAGGGCAGAAGTATATCAGGCTATGGGTCTTTTTCTTACTTTGTAAAATTGCTTTCAATATGTTTATCGAAAAACAGGATACAAAAGGCGGAACTTACTTCATTTTTCCGTACCTTTGCATCGCTTTTAAATTAAAATCATAGAAATATGGACGATTCAAACCCGCGAACGTGCACAACTAGTATTAATTAAAGCGAACAGAGCCATTGAAGACTGATGCCTCTGCTCGTGTCAAACAAACGAAAGGAGGCAATAAGATGAGAACGTATCTTTATTGTGAGGCTGGCTTTGTGGAAAAAGCACAATGGCTTCCCAACAGCTGGGTAAATGTAGTATGCCCAAACAATGATGACTTTGAATTTCTAACTCAAACTCTCAACGTACCCGAATCATTTCTGAATGATATAGCCGACACGGACGAACGTCCGCGTACGGATACGGAAGGCAACTGGTTGTTGACGATTCTTCGTATCCCGGTAGTGAACAAACAGAATGGCAGTCTGCCTTTCGACACTGTACCGATTGGAATTATTACTAATAACGAGATTATTGTGTCCGTCTGTTATCACAACACGGATTTATTACCGGATTTCATAGAGCATACCCGTCGAAAAGGGATCGTTGTACGCAACAAGCTGGATCTGATTTTCCGGTTAATCTATTCTTCTGCCGTGTGGTTCCTGAAATATCTAAAGCAGATAAACATAGACATCAGTGCCGCAGAAAAGGAACTGGAACGAAGCATCCGTAACGAAGACCTGCTTCGCTTGATGAGACTGCAGAAAACACTTGTCTACTTCAATACTTCCATCCGTGGAAATGAAGTGATGATCGGTAAGTTAAGGACTATTTTTCAGGATACGGATTATCTGGACACTGAATTAGTGGAAGATGTAATTATCGAGCTGAAACAGGCGCTCAATACGGTGAATATTTACAGTGATATCCTCACAGGGACAATGGATGCTTTTGCGTCTATTATCTCCAATAATGTGAATACGATCATGAAACGTATGACAAGTCTGTCCATCGTCCTGATGCTTCCGACATTGATTGCCAGTTTCTATGGCATGAATGTGGATATTCACCTGGAAGAAGTGCCCTTTGCTTTCTCTTTGATCGTGCTTTTTTCCATCGGATTGTCAACGCTTGCGTTTGTGATATTCCGGAAGATTAAGTGGTTCTAAAAGGAGGAACATAAAAAAACAGCTTACCATCTATGATCCTTTATAAGGATTCTTTATGACGGTAAGCTGTAATTATACGTTTTTTATTCTATAGAGAATTAATTAAAAGAGAATGTTTAGAGAGAGAAATTAAAATATTTTATCCTTCTTTATTTGCTTTTCTTCCACCCAACGGAATAGATACCCCAACGAATCCATTAACAGAGTTAGAGTTCTTTCCTAAGAACATATAGTCAGTTCCGACAAACAGAGGACCTAACTTCAGACCCAAACCGAAAGATTTACCAGCTGACTGGATAGCTGAATAGCTAAGCGCTACATTGAACCAGCTTTTCGGACGGTAGTTTGCGGAGAATGTTAATTCTGTAAGAGCATCAGGCTGTACAAAACGAGTTGTTGACAATACACCGACTGCTAATTTATTATTGAAGAATCCGTATTCTGCACCTAATACCAAGGTAGAAGCAAGACGAGATTTACGAGATTTATCAGCATCTTTCGCTTCCATTTGCAACATATCATAGTCAATAATATCCCCATTACTTCCTGCACGATTATAATACTTTTCAGCTTCAGTTTGCAATTTCGTCATCGCATCCGTAATCTTCCCTAAGTCATTTGATGTCAAGTCATCAACATTTATATCTTTTGTATAATCACTAACATTTATATTAATATCAGGAGAAGTAGCATTAGCTATTTTGGTAGCACCCTTTTTCCAAGAAATAAATCCCAAATCTAAAATAGATGCTGATACTGTCAAATTATCTAATATTTTATAAGAAGCACCTAAATCAATACCAAAACCATAGCCAGCAATTCCTATTTTTCCAGCATCAAAATCAATATCATCTATATATTTTTTATCAGGTTCTTCACCATTTACTAATTCTAAACCCTTAAAAGAACTTTCTAATGTAGCCGATATTCCCAAACTAGCATGGTACTTATTAATTTCGTTCAATAATTCCTGTGCTTTATTAGTTGTATTATAATTAGCTGCTAAATAAGCGGGGTCTTGTAATTGTGCAAGACGTGCATCACTTGGGATATCTGCAGACATCGTAACTTTATTAAACTTTAAATCCATGTTACCAATGCCTAATAAGACCTTCACCTTACCACCAACACTCAAGCGACTATTTATTTGACGCGAAAGTCCCAAGCCAACCTCGGTATAGGCTTGTATATTCATCTTTTGACCACTCAAATTATAATTACTCGTCCGCCAGTTTTCTTCAAAGCCTTCACCATCCATCTGATTCAAGAAAGTAAATAAATTCTTAGTAACATTCGCACCAATATCTGTACGAAGACCGATATTAAATGACCAAAAGTTCTTACCTTTATACCATCCTGCAGAAAGAATTTCTGTACTGAAGTTTACATTCAGCTTATTTTTATCTTTCAGACGATTCATAAAATCAGTGCTTTTATAAAAATCGTCACCATCATCAATAATATCGATGATATCCTGATAGCCTAATGAAGTAGAACCAACAGTTGCATTAACTGCACCAATTACCGGAAGGTTGAAATAACCTTTCGTCGGTGTTAAAGCCGGATTTAGTTGTTGACGATAATGAGTACCTTCCATGAAATAAGAAGTACGTAAAAACTGTGCATTTGCAGAAAGAGTGCAAACCAACATCATAAAAAATACCCCAATAATTTTAGAAGACCACAATAGTTTGTTCGTTGCCATGATTTTAAACTTTTTAATTCTTATTATTGTTTGCAAAGATATAGTATTTCAATAACAAATAAAAGCACTAGGCAACACTTTTTCAGCCTAAACAGAACAATTTTAGGGTTATCCGTAACAAAATCGTGCTTATTTTGCAAAAAAAATGTAGAATGTTTGTGCAAAATGAAACAAAGTGACTTTAGAAGTTCAAAGTTAGCTGTCCATCTCCTAATAGATTGAACGTCATTCGATGGTAAGGAGTGGTTCCACGTTCGGCAATGGCGGCGCGATGTTTTTAGTTGGGTAGCCTTTATTGTGATCCCAGTCATAATAAGGAAACTCTTCGTGGAGACGGTTCATATAATCATCTCTGTATGTCTTGGCTAAAATAGAAGCCGCAGCTATTGAAAGAAATTTCCCGTCGCCTTTCACTACCGTGGTATGGGGGATGCCGGGATATTTAGTGAAACGGTTTCCGTCGATTAGTAAATGCTGTGGGCGGGTAGTCAGTTGGTCCACTGCACGATGCATAGCTAAGAAAGAAGCCCGCAGGATATTTATTTCATCAATTTCTTCCGGTGACACGACGCCAACCGCCCAGGCTATCGCTTCCTTCTCTATTACCTCACGTAGTGCATAACGTTGCTTTTCCGACAGTTGCTTGGAATCATTCAACAGTTCATTCTTAAAATCTTTCGGAAGAATAACCGCAGCAGCGTATACTGCTCCCGCCAAACATCCACGACCGGCCTCATCACATCCGGCTTCAATCAGATTCTCGTTCAAATAAGGTAATAACATATTTATCGCTTCTATTTTGACACAAAGGTAATTCAAATTAAAAAAGGAGACTTGTTTTGCCTCCTTTTTCTTACTTCTTTCCTGCTTTTTTTAGAATAAACTCCAAGCAACAGTAAGCCCTGCCATTACAATGGCTACCATGCTCATTAGCTTTATTAAGATATTCAAGCTCGGCCCGGATGTATCTTTAAACGGATCGCCCACGGTATCTCCTACTACGGTTGCTTTATGAACTTCACCGCCTTTTCCTCCAAAGTTTCCTTCTTCTACATATTTCTTTGCATTATCCCATGCACCACCGGCATTAGCCATAAAGATTGCCAGTACGAAGCCACTGCTCAAGCCACCAATCAGCAAACCGAGCACACCGGGAACACCGAAAATAAGACCTGTAAGGATAGGGGCAATAATAGCGATTAAGGAAGGCACAACCATTTCACGTTGCGCACCTTTTGTTGATATTGCAACACAACGTTCGTAATCCGGCTCCGCTTCTCCTGTCAAAATACCCTTTATTTCACGGAATTGGCGACGTACTTCATCTACCATGTGCCCTGCTGCACGTCCTACGGCATTCATTGTCAATCCACAGAACAGGAAAGCCATCATGGAACCGAGGAACATACCCGAAAGAACTTTCGGATTCATCAGATGTACTTCATAATAATCCATGAAGTCGATAAAAGTAGCATTCGCCACACTGATGGAACTACCATCCGCAAAGGTCAAATCTACATTACCAAGCCGTGTCAGGCCGATTCGGATTTCTTCAATATAAGAAGCCAGCAAAGCCAACCCTGTCAATGCAGCGGAACCGATTGCAAAACCTTTTCCGGTGGCAGCAGTCGTATTCCCCAATGAATCGAGCGCATCGGTACGTTTGCGGACTTCGGCACCCAAGCCGGACATTTCTGCGTTACCTCCTGCATTATCCGCAATCGGGCCGTAAGCATCCGTTGCCAGAGTGATACCTAAAGTAGAAAGCATGCCGACAGCCGCAATACCGATTCCATACAGTCCCATACCGACATTGGCAAAATCGCCGGCGGAAGCCAACAGATAGGAAGCAATGATACCAATCACGACTGCAATTACCGGAATAGCCGTAGAAAGCATACCTAAACCGATACCGGAGATAATTACGGTGGCGGGTCCGGTCTTACCGCTTTCACTTAGTTTCTGGGTAGGGCGATAGGATTGGGAAGTATAATATTCCGTAGAACGTCCGATGATAATACCTACCACCAGTCCGACTACTACGGCACAAGAAATCCAAATCCAGTTATCAAGTTGCAGAAGCCACAGAATAAGGAATGTAGCAGCAACAATTAATACGGAACTAAGATTCGTGCCGAAAGCCAACGAACCGAGCAGGTCCTTCATAGTCGCATTCTCCTTGGTACGGACAGCAAATATACCTATAATAGAAAGGATAATACCAACAGCCGCGATCAGCATCGGGGCGATCACTGCCTTGAATTGCATCACTGTATCTGCCGAATGGATAAAAGCAGCAGCACCCAGTGCGGCTGTTGCCAGAATCGAGCCACAGTAAGATTCGTATAAATCGGCTCCCATACCGGCCACGTCGCCTACATTATCGCCCACATTATCGGCAATAGTGGCAGGATTACGAGGGTCATCTTCCGGGATTCCGGCTTCTACTTTGCCTACCAAGTCGGCTCCGACATCGGCTGCCTTTGTATAGATACCACCGCCTACACGAGCAAAGAGCGCCTGGGTAGAAGCTCCCATACCAAATGTCAGCATGGTGGTAGTGATTACACAGAGTTTATGAGTAGGTGTCAGTGCATCAGCAGGAATCACTGCATTCAGCAACAGATACCAAAAAGATATATCGAGCAGTCCCAGGCCAACGACCACCAGTCCCATCACGGCACCACTTCGGAAAGCAATTCTTAATCCTGCATTCAGAGAAGTACGGGCAGCATTAGCGGTACGAGCGGACGCGTATGTTGCCGTCTTCATCCCCAAAAATCCGGAAAGCCCGGAGAAGAATCCACCTGTAAGGAAAGCAATGGGAACCCAGGCATTCTGTACATGAAAGCCGTATGCCATAATTGAAAACAAAATAACCAGCCCCAAGAATACCCAACCTACTATTTTGTATTGTTGCTTTAGATAAGACATAGCTCCTTTGCGCACAGCAGCAGCTATTTTTATCATTTGGGGTGTACCTTCACCCTCTTTCATCATTTGCTTATGAAAGTAATAAGCAAAGCAGAGGGCTAACACGGAAGCGACTGGAACGAGCCAGAAAAGAATGTTGTCCATAGGGTCAATTTTTAAAGGATTACGGAGGCTAAAAGTATGGAAATCAATCGAAATAAGCAAGTAAAAAAGAAAGAATTTACAGAGTTGAATCATTCTATTTTTTATACGTCTCTTTGGACAAATGAGCAGATGGTAGTTCTTTTTAGACATAAGAACAAAAGAACATAAAAGCTGCGCTTTGAAAATTATTTCTGTTGCTTATTGAACTGCTATTTTATTTTTTTGTTCTTATGTTCTTCTGTCTGAATTAAATTCCCATTTAACCAGAAATTGCCTAGTTTGGGATCAATTGCCACTAATGATTTTATTAGTTATTTTTAAGCAAGCGTTTACCTATTAATAGTTATTTCATTGCCTAACAAATTTTCGTTTGACTATAGTCAAGCGATAGTTCAACATATGTCAAGCGTTCGTTCAACTATAGTCAAACGAAAACTCCTTAGGCAATTGAAAAAATAATATAAGCAA
>ENA-OQJB01000847-OQJB01000847.1-human-gut-metagenome-genome-assembly--contig:-NODE-847-length-11271-cov-14.574121_pt1 | contig 11271 bp, 12 predicted proteins | sample MGYA00242599_ERZ504765 | MGnify/ENA primary metagenome ERZ504765 (study PRJEB26092, sample SAMD00036354) | human gut metagenome | host: Homo sapiens | study: EMG produced TPA metagenomics assembly of...
ACCCACGCCCTCATGCAATAACCGACAACCCACAGGACTGGCCAAAGCCGAAACGGCCTAAAAACAACCGCTCAAACGGACTAAAAGAAACGCCGAAACGGCCCACAAAAATTTGACAAAACACACCCTCGCCCTCCTGCCCTTCGAACGCGTGCGGTGCCGCTTGCCGCGAGGCAGGTACCGCCTGAGGTCCAACGCCCTCTGCGGTTTCGCGTGGATCCACCGGTGGAGGCATTCGTGGCTTATCCGCATGCGCGGGTCGTCGGGCCATTCGACCTTCAGCCGCCCCTCGATCCTTTCCGGCGTCCACCCCTTCCTGAGCGCGTCCATCACCCATGCGAGCAACGGGGAGTAGGACATGCGCATGGGCCTGCGGGATTCGCGCGCACGCGTCTCGGCCTTCCTCTGCGCGGTCATGGCCAGTAGAACGGGCGGGACGTCCACGCGCCCGCCTTCAGCCGTTTCGGCCGGTAGGGGCGGTAGGACCCGTTCTCGTCGGACGCGACCCACAGGCCGCGTCCCGGCTCGCGGCTGACCGTGGACTTGTCGCGGCCGATCCTCAATGCGATCTGGCACACGCCGAGCCCCTCGCGGTTCCTCAACTCGTCGATCCGGACCCGCTCCTCGCCCGACAGGTGGGAATACACTTTCGTCATGGGCGCAACACCTTCTCCAGTTAGAACCTGAACCCTTCCAACCATAGAGCGGGTGTTGCGCTTCTATCTAGAACCCGGGATCCCCCGGAAAATAGAAGATAAGTAGTACACTACTACTAGGTTTAGTCGAGATGGAGGGCGTGCGGAGCTGTGAGCCGGAGCAACTATGGATTGGCGGATCAGTGCGGTTATGTTTGGTTAACTGCAATTAGGTACCGTTATGTCTGAACTGATTCGTGTAGCACAAGTTGTCGGCAGAATGATGGGCGGCGGCGTGGAAGCCACCGTCATGAATCATTATCGTCATATCGACCGTAGCCGTATCCAGTTTGATTTCATCGTACAGAATGACTCCACGGTGGTTCCTGAGGATGAGATCAAAGCACTCGGTGGCCGAGTATTCACGATACCTTCCTATAAGCATCTGTCTGCATACATAAATGCATGCGAGCAGTTGTTTTGCGATCTCAAGCCGACGATTGTACATTCGCATATGAATGCATTGAGTGTATTCCCGTTAGGTGCCGCTAAGAGAGCGGGCGTACCGGTACGTATTGCGCACAGTCACTCGACCAGTAATCCGCGTGAGTACACGAAGACCGCAGTGAAGATGGCTTTGCGTCCGTTTGCGAAGGTATATCCCACACATTATGCAGCTTGCTCGCATTACACGGCTCAGTGGCTATTCGGCGAAAAGCTTGATGCCGCCGGCAAGGTCAGGATTATTCGTAACGCTATTGAGCCCGAGATATTCCGTTTCAATCCTATGGTGCGAGCCGCTAAACGTGCCGAGTTGGGTGTTGCTGACAATCAACTGCTCATCGGTCAAGTGGGGCGTATGTGCTTCCAGAAGAACCAATTGTTCACGCTTGATGTGTTCAAACAGGTACTCGAGTGTCATCCAAATGCTGTCCTTGCTCTCGCGGGCGATGGCGACATGATGAAGCAAGTGCAGGCACGGATTCATGAACTTGGACTCGAACGTTCGGTACGCATGCTGGGTGTACGTAACGATATTAGTAGCTTGTATCAAGCGCTCGATGTGCTTGCTTTCCCCTCCACCTATGAAGGGCTGGGTATGGTCTCTATAGAAGCACAAGCTTCAGGATTACCGGTGATCGCATCCAATTATGTTCCGAGGGAGGCGAGCATTATCCCTGGTCTCGTTAAATTCTTTCCATTGGATAAAACCGATGCATGGGCAGTTGAACTTGCAGAAATGTCACCCGTATCCAAACGAAGTGATGAAAAAAACGCCATATGCCATGCCGGGTACGATATCAAAGACAGCGCACAACAACTTGGTGAATGGTATAGTCAACTCATCGATAGTAGTGTGATACATTCTTGACATAAAATAAGGGGCACTTGAATTTGAGAATATTAATGGTGACCAGAGGACTGCAACATTCCAATGGTGTAGCAAGCTATGTTATGAATTATTACAGGGCGTTGCATGGTCCTGAAATGCGATTCGATTTCTTGGTGATAGATGATGTTGGTTCACCGTATTATAAGGAAATTGCGGGTAATGGGGATAACGTGTTCCTGCTTCCTTCATATATCAAACATCCATTAAAATTTTTCTTACTTATTTTCAATATATTTAAGAAGAGTCATTATGATGTCGTTCATTGCAATGTCGTTAATAGCGGAGTTCCGGTGCTTGCTGCAGCAGCTGCATTCAATGTTCCCATTCGTATATTGCATAGTCATGCTGCACAGAATGGTGATGTTTGGTGGAAGCAATTAAGGAATAAGCCATTTTCTGCGTTGGCTCTGCATTTTGCGAACAAATATATCGCATGTTCGCATAAAGCCGGTGATGGCCTATTTGGGAAGAGAAAATACAGGATTATACCTAATGCAATAAACATATCCCGTTTTCGTTATTCGGAGGTTGCGCGGAACAAAATTCGAGGGATCGAAAATTGTGGAGATAAAATTGTTGTGATGACGGTTGGTAGGATCACAACCCAGAAGAATCCCTACTTTATTGTCGATATCATTCGCGAACTTGCCAACAGTAAAGTTGACTTCCGTTTCTGGTGGTTCGGGGATGATGAACTGAATGGCGATGTACAACGATATGCCGAAAAACAGGGCGTCAGCCAATATATTTCGTTCAAGGGATCAGTTGGAAACGTGAATGAATACTATTCCGCGGCCGATGTCTTTGTTCTTCCGTCATTATATGAGGGTTTGCCGGTATCTGGAGTGGAAGCGCAGACGGCAGGATTGCCTGTGTTGTTTTCGGATCAAATTACTCGTGAGACATCAATGAGTGTTTTAACAGATTTTCTTCCAATAGACGATGCGAACCTGTGGGCGGAAAAGATTCTTCTGGATAGGCATTATGATCGGTCAAACTATATTAGATCGGTCGTTTCAGATAGTTTCGATATACGTTGTTGTTCAAAACAGATGATTAAAGAGTATTCGATATCAATGTAGGTTTTATAATGATCCGAAATAGATATACATTCTTTGATATAATATTGTGTATTTCTTTTTTATTGAATTCCGTTTCGGTATATTCAAAAAGCAACTATTCACATAGACTAAACTATGCATCGCTATTCATAGCTGCTATGTGTTTACTGTTTGTGCTTCTTTCTAACATGAGCAAGGAGGTGTGGTCAAAAGCAATTTACATTGGTTTCATATGTATTGTTGTAGGGTGTTTACCGTTCTTTGTTTTGTATTTCGTGCAGCAGTCAGATATTTCTAAGCAAATTTTTCGTTTCGTATTGATTGTGCCGATCTGCTCTATGTATCTTTTTCTGCGATCGTTATATGGGATTAAAGTAGTCTTGAGGAATTTCGTAAATGCCTATATCATTTTGGTAATACCTGGCTTTATAATTTGGATATTGTATTCACTGGGTGTTGTATCGACTAATATGTCATTAGAAGTTTCTTGGGGTAGTTACACTACTGTAAATGGGGTTTATGGAATAGAGTGGTTCACTCAATATAGTGATATTAATCTCAGCATCGGAAAACTCTGGAAGTTCACATCTGTTTTTATCGAAGCGCCGGCCTTTGCAGCTTTTGCCGTATTGTTCGGATGTATTTCGATTTATCTCGCAGATTCTTCGTTGGTTGCTGTCTTAATAATAGTGATTAGTGGATTGTGCTCCTTTACGACAACCGCATATCTTGGTTTTGGATTATTGTTATTGCCCTTACTATATAAAGCTTTTTATAATAGCAAAACAAGAATATTGAAATTTTTATTCCTTGCGATTGGTGTATTATGCATTTTAGGGAGTTCGTTAGTTTTTGTTAAAATAATGTCAAATAAGATTGCGACTTTTTCCGGAGGAATTCATCTTCTTGACTTTCTTTCCGGTTTAAAGGCGTTTGTTGATAATCCGATATTTGGTCATGGCGTTAATGATTATCGGGCAGCTTGGCTTCAATTTGCTTCCGATCATCAAAGTGGTGTATCACAGACTAGTACCTTGATGTCAGTGCTATCCCAGGGAGGCTTACTATATCTTTTTCCATTTATATATCCGCTTTTTAATATGTATAAATCGGAAATGAAAATTTATAAGCCATTTGTTATATGTTTTTTAATACTGTTTTCAATTTGTATTGCTTTTGAGGATAGTTTTATTACGTATCTTCTTATATCATTCGGGTATATTGACATGACAAATAGATCTGACGGTAAGTGTTCTCTACGGGAAAGGATATGAGATTGTCTTCTGTTGGCATCGTCACTTATCATGCTGCGTATAACTTTGGTTCCGTGCTGCAGGCTCTAGGCACTCAGATTGCCTTTGAAAAGCATGGTTGTTCGGCATCCATTATTAACTATCGTCCTTCTGGTCAGCGAGCTTTTTATGAGACGCTATATCGTACGAATCGTTCATTAAAAACGCTGATTAACGATCTATCCCTGATCTCAGTGAAATCGGATCGTCTTCTTCGTGCTGAACGATTTGAGCGTTTCATCAATCAGCAGCTCAATCTCACGGAATGTGTTGAAAAGGCTTCGGATTTGGGAAAATTCGCTGATTCTTTCGATATATATGTGAGCGGTAGTGATCAAATTCTGAATATTCATTCTAATGAATATTCGGGAAGCGACTGGGATGCCATGAAACCTTACTTATTAGATTTCACAAATCGTCGCAAGGTAAGTTATGCTTCATCTCCTGCGAATATGACACGGGATGAGATCAAACACATTGTTCCCGACCTTCAAAAGTTCACGATGCTGTCTGCACGTGAACAAGATGCCGCCGAAATGATTGGCCAACTCGTGGGCAGGCCCTGCGCCAATGTACTTGACCCCACGTTGCTTGTCGGGGCTGATTCATGGCGTAGGATTGCGACACGTGCAGCGGATGAGATGAATCTTCCGAAAAAATATGCCTTGATATATTCGCTAAACGGCACGAAAACCGTTATGCAGCAGTATTCCCTATATCGCCGTGTCAGTGATATTCTTAATATGCCGGTTGTCTTGATTGCCCCGTTTGCGTGGTTCCCGACGAACAAGCATATTGTTGATGGGCGAGCCGCTGGGCCTGCGGAGTTCATCAATATCATCGATCACGCTATTGTGGTGATTACCGATTCTTATCATGGAACCTTATTCTCCATGAATCTGGGTACTCCTTTCCTGTCGATGAGCAACGGAAAAGGGTCGAGCACGCGAAAGGACCAGGTTCTGCATCGTATGCAGGCCAGTGAATCCATCGTCAAAGGGATAGAGGATGCTGTTCATTATCTCGAACGATCAGGTATCCCCTCAGTTCATGATATCACAAAACCTCTTGCGGGAGTTCGGCAATTCTCAAAAGATTACATTGCTCACACCCTTGACTTCTAGAATCGATTGTGCATAATGGCAAATCATAGGAAAAAGCCGAAAATACATTCGGTGAAGTTCAATGTTCTCATGAATATGCTTCTAACGACATCGCAGATGTTGTTTCCTTTAATCACCCTGCCGTACGTTTCTCGTATTCTTTCCACGTTTGGTACGGGTGCAGTTGCTTACGTGCAAAGCGTTGTGCTGTATTTTTCGATGGTCGCGCTCCTCGGCATACAGAACTATGGCATCAAGGTCTGTGCTATGGTACGTGATGATATAGTGGAATTATCGAAAGTCGTAAAGGAACTTTTGGTCATTTTGCTGGTGTCCACGAGCATTGTCTTTGCGGTTTATCTATTATCGATATTCCTCATTCCGACTTTCTCTCAACAGCGGACACTGTTCCTGATTTTCTCAGTTGGATTCTGGCTTTCTTCGTTCGGTGTGGAATGGTTCTACCAAGCCATTGAACAGTACGGTTACATTACTGTACGGAACATTGTATTCAAGTTTATTGGCCTTATTCTGATGTTCCTATTTGTCCACCAGAGCTCGGATTATATTGTGTACGGCATCACCGTGCTCGTTGCCGGCTACGGTATGAATATCCTCAATCTTCTGCGTCTGCGCAAACTCGTGGATTTCTCTATCAGGCAGCGTCTGGAATACAAAGAACATCTTAAGGCTATGTTCTGGTATTCAATTGCATCGATTTCGTCCGGCATGTATACCCAAACGGATATCGTGGCTCTCGGTTTTCTCGGTAACATCAATATGGTTGGTCTCTACCAACTTGTTGCGAAAATCAAGAATGTGCTCATCAAAGCCGTGAACTCCGTTGGCAATGTGATGTTGCCACGTATTTCATACTACAAGGCCAATGGGGACAAGCAGGCAATTATTAATCTGATGGCCAAGAATGTCAACTTCATCGGTGTGGTATCTGGTGCTCTAATCGGTGGAACGGTTCTGTGTTCGGATTCCGTTGTACAACTTATGGGAGGCAAGGACTTCTCTGGATCAGTCGTGCCACTAATGCTCGCTGTTCCAGCTATATTATTCTCATCGCTCAATATCGCTTTGGGAAATGAATTGATTGCTGATTCACGCGAAAGGGAATGGGCAATACTTAATGTTATTGGATTCACATGTTCGGTTGTATATGCTATCACATTTATTATTTTTTTGGCGTTGCCGGAGCTGCAATATCGAATTCTCTAACCGAATTGACCGTACTTGTTTTGCGATGCTCGCGCGGCAAAGGATTTATACGGCAAATTTTGCCACAAACCGATTACCACAAGATTGGTATCGTATCCGTTGTATCGGTATTTATCGCTTTGCTGCTGAAATCACAACTTGCATTCACTCCCGGATTCATCTCTCTCATTGTGAACGGATGTTGTTTTATGGGAATATATTGTATCGGACTTGTTCTGGCGCATGAATTGTTTGTCGCCGAAATGATTCATTCTATTATCAAAAGGTAGGAGAATACTATGACTGGTCCCGATAAGTTGTTAACCATCTCGGTTGCTGCGTATAACGCTGAACCATACTTGGAACGATGCATATCCTCTGTCGTTTCCTGTCCGGATGCAGCACGTCTGTGTGAAATCATTATCGTAAATGATGGTTCCCACGATTCGACTTCGGATATTGCCCACCGTTTTCAAAGCCGGTATCCCCAAGCAGTACGCGTGATTGATAAGGAGAACGGAGGATATGGCTCCACCGTTAATGCCAGTCTGAAGCACGCAACAGGACGGTATTTTCGGCTCCTTGATGCGGATGATTGGGTGGATACTGAACATCTATCCGGCTTCTTGAGAGAATTGTGCGCTTGCGATGTGGATGTGGCTTTATCCCCGTACCTCGTATGTAATGATCAGACCAAGGAAGAAACCCCGGTAACACTGTCGGAATTGCATGCAGCTCAGGCGGGACGTTTTGAAGATCTCGATTTCTCTTGGACACATTTAACAATGCATGCGATGACTTTTCGGACCGATTTACTGAGACAGGCGGGAGTTCACCTTGATCACCATGTACTCTACACAGACTGCGAATTCATTACCCAGCCGCTTAGATTTATTGACACATATCAGATGTTGACAAATCCATTGTATTGCTATCGAGTGGGCCGAGAAGGTCAAAGCTGTGATTATCGACAGACTGTACGGCATAAGGATGATCTCAAAACCGTCATCAAAACCTTAACGCCGCTTTATGATGAGCAACTCCCCGGCAACAAATCGGAATTTCAATACTCACAGTTCCTTGGCCTCTACACTCAATTGTTCAATGCATGTTTTCTTCCCCGTGATGCTGCATGGGTGCAACTTAGAAAGCTATGCGAAGAGATGAAACCTCTTAATCCGAGAATGTGGGATAAATTCCTGCGGCATCGCGTCGATATTCGCATGGCGCTGTCCACGCATGGACTTACGTTTCCTCTTCTGTGTGTGCTTCAGCGTAAACGACTCAGCTATAGCGAGTGAAACCGACAAATGCATTCAGCATATTAATTTAAGGAGTATATAAAATATGCAAGCCATCAAGCATGCACATGAACGCAATGCGCGGATCGTGGTCTCATTGTTGAAACAGCATGGCGTGAAAAATATTATTGTTTCACCCGGCTCCACGAACCTGCCGGTAGTTGTCTCTGTGCAGCATGACCCGTATTTTCATGTTTATTCATGCGTGGATGAACGTTCTGCAGCTTATATGGCATGTGGCATGGCAGCGACAACCGGGGAGCCTGTCGCGTTAAGCTGCACTGGAGCGACTGCTTCCCGCAACTATCTGCCCGGCCTCACTGAAGCGTATTACCGTAAGCTTCCGGTGATAGCCATCACCTCATTCAACGGGGATTGGAACATCGGTCAGCTTCTTCCGCAGACGCTCGATCGGCGTATCGTTCAGAACGATGTAGCGCTTGTCTCAGTGGACTTGCCGGTCATTAAGGACGAGACGGATGCCTTGTACTGCAATCGGCTCGTTAACCAAGCCATTCTGGAGTCCATACGTCACGGTGGCGGTCCCGTGCATATCAACTTGCCTACTGTCTATGACAACACCATGGATCCCGGCCCAGTTCCCGTAAGCAGGTGCATCCGACGTTACATGCCGTCCGACCCATTTCCAGAGATCGGCTCACATAGGAACATTGTGATTCATATCGGTGCTCACATCCGATTCTCGAAGGAAGCAGAACAGTCGATTTCGGATTTCGCTGACCGTTACGATGCAGTGGTGCTGTGTGATCATACTTCCAACTACCACGGTCATAACCGACTCCTCGGCACGCTGACCACAGACAACCTCCATTCCGGTTCGGCTCAATGGGACGCGCTGAAACCCGACCTAGTCATTTCGATGGGGGAAATCTCCGGTGACTATCCGACCACGAATTACCTCAAGGCCGTACATGCCGAGACCTGGCGTGTGTCCTTGGATGGGGAATTGCGCGACCGATTCGACGGATTGACCAAAGTTTTCGAGTGCGATACCGAGGAGTTTTTCAAGAGATACGCAGCTTTCGGTGAACAGAATGGCAATACACCAGTGAACCGTTATTTCGCTCAATGGGAACAATACGACGAGTCATTGAGACGATCTCTTCCCGATCTGCCATATTCGGGCAGATGGATAGCAGAGCAGACCGCTAAGCGGATTCCCGAGAAGTCGATTATGCATTTCGCAATCCTCAATGCGCTTCGCAGTTGGAACTATTTTGAGCTTAACCCTTCTATTCGTTGTTATTGCAATACGGGCGGCTTCGGCATCGATGGGGCACTGTCCACCACATTCGGATCGGCCTTGGCTGAACCCAACACTCTGCATTTCGTGGTTATAGGTGATCTTGCCTTCTTCTACGACATGAACTCGCTTGGCAACCGGGATATGATGGCGAACATCCGCATCCTTTTGGTCAACAATGGGATAGGCGATGAGATGCGCATGCCCTATTCTACCGGATTTCGCCTCCATGGTGAAGAGCTTCCCTACGTGTGTGCGCAAGGCCATTATCGTGCACAAAACGCCTTCGACAGTCTGGCCAAAGCATGGTGTGAAGCCCTCGGGTTCAAGTACATGTCTGCCTCAAGCAAGCAGGAATACCTCGAACGGCTCCCGGAATTCCTCACAACGCAATCCGACAGCCCCATTATTCTTGAATGCCACACCACCCCGGACGATGACTCCCAAGCCGGAGGGGCGTTACAACTTCTCGATCAGGATTATGTGAATAAGAAGAAGCTCAAGGACGCCATCAAAAATGTCGTTCCAGACAGCATGCTTCGCACTGCGAAGACTATCTTAAGTCGGAAATGACAAATATAGGTATACTGCTTGAAGATATCTGAAAGGATTGTTTCAACCGTGTGTAACCGACTTTTCCACCGGTCGTGAGGTTGGCGGAAAAGTCGGTGATGATTTATGCTGAATACCTCGCTGATTTCAACGTATATATAGTGCTTGAAGGAATTGACAAGATAATGGGTTGTTCTTGGAATTCCAAGGACAACCCATTGGACGTTTATGAGTCGGCAGCTATTATTGTCTGGCCACACAATTCGGTGTGACGTCGGCTATGGATTGGCCGCCGGTGACGGCGAGCGTGTCGCCGTCACCCCAGTAGCCGTATCGAACGCGGCCCTAGGGGGCGTGCGGCTCGTGGTCGGCGACCGGTGCGCGGGACTGGTCGCCACGGTGGACTCGATGCCGCCGAAGGCGGGGTGTCGGCGGTGCATGGTGCACTTCTTGCGCAACGTGCTCTCCAAGGTGCCGCCGACCCACCGCGAATGGGCGTCGGCGGCCCTGAAGGCCGTGTTCGCCATGGAGTCCCGGGAATCCGCGTTGGACAAGGCCGGGACCGTCGCCGCGGAGATGGAGGCCAGGAGGCTGACGGCCGCCGCCAACCGCCTGCGGGAGGGGATCGGCGGGACCACGACCTGCCTGCTGCCCGGGTTCCCGGACGGGCGCCGCAGGCGCATCCGCACGAACGACATGATCGAACGGCTCAACCGCGAGATCGGGCGGCGCACGCGCGTCGTGGAAAGCTTCCCGGACGGGAACGGCGCGCTCATGCTCGTCCGCGCGCGCATCAGGTACGCCGCCGCGAACGAATGGTCCAACCGGCGTTACCTCGACATGTCCCGGCTCGATGACAATCTGCCGGAAGCGAACCGGTCATCGCGCCATGGACGGGCATGATCCAAAGTGCGCAACCTTTCGGACACTAGGGGCTGCGGACGCGATCCGGGAGCTCGGCTACCCCAGCAGGGGTGCGCTGCGGATGTGGTGCAAGGACCGGCTCAAGTAGAAGTTCCTCCGCAAACGCAGCTTCGCGGGCATCCCTTTGGACGGGTTCATCAACATGCCCGACGACTACATGGTCCGGTACCGGGACAAGAGAATCAAGACGGAGTTCGGGCACGGGCGTCATGGACCGGCGCGGGATGCTGGGCCTTATGGCATGATCGGTGGTGATGGGATCAATGACGAGTCCAACAAAACACGCCAGCCCTACTGTGGACGCCAACTTGCAGAAACGCAGAAGGGCCATTCGCCGGACAGCGCCGCGGAGGGATTCCTCGGGCGCATGAAGACGGAATCCGTCTATCCCGAGCATTGGGAGGAATGTGCCTGTGATGTGTGTCTGTTCAATAGAAAGTGGGCCGTGTGAGCGTGTGGAAAGTCTCCAGATGAGCGGCAGGTTTTAGTCCATTTCAGCGTGTGGCGAGAAATGAACACCGGCCCGTCCTGCCCGTACTA
>ENA-OQJB01000852-OQJB01000852.1-human-gut-metagenome-genome-assembly--contig:-NODE-852-length-11216-cov-2.990892_pt1 | contig 11216 bp, 10 predicted proteins | sample MGYA00242599_ERZ504765 | MGnify/ENA primary metagenome ERZ504765 (study PRJEB26092, sample SAMD00036354) | human gut metagenome | host: Homo sapiens | study: EMG produced TPA metagenomics assembly of...
ACTGGTAGGCGGAATAGTCGTTGTGTTCCTTTATGTCTGCCTATTGGTGCGAGTGGGCCGTATCGCAAAAAATGCGACCGCACTTTCCCCGCTTTCCTCATTACCGGAATAGCCTTGCTGCTCGTCACGCAGGCGCTGTTCAACATGATGGTTGCCGTAGGTCTGGCACCCGTCACGGGACAACCGCTTCCACTCATCAGCAAGGGTGGTACATCCACTTTCATCAACTGTGCCTACATCGGCATGATACTGAGTGTCAGCCGCTATACAGCCAAGCTGGAGGAACAGCGGATGCATGATGCGCAAGTGCCGATGCTGATAGATGCCGGAAATGCCGAGAACCCGGAACAACCGGCCGATAGCGAAGCACAGACAGCCGCCGAGCCGACAGCAAAGGTACTGAACAGTGATGCGGAGTTTGAATAACAGCCTCTCCCCCAACCCCTCCCCCGTAGGGAGGGGAGAAAAGAATAATTGAGTAATGGAGAGCATGCCAATAATACAAAAATAAAAAAGAACAAAAATATGAGTAAAGAGGCGAACAACTATACAACCAAAAGTAACTCTACCCCTCTCCCTACGGGGAAGGGGGTGAGGCTTATCATCAGCGGCGGCGGTACCGGAGGACATATCTTTCCGGCCATCTCCATCGCTAACGCCATAAAAGAGTTGTGTCCCGACGCGGAGATTCTCTTCGTAGGTGCCGAAGGAAGAATGGAAATGCAGCGTGTTCCAGATGCCGGTTACCGGATTATAGGTTTACCCGTTGCCGGATTCGACCGCAAACATCTGTGGAAGAACTTCTCCGTACTGCTGAAACTGATACGAAGCCAGTGGAAAGCACGGAGCATCATCAAGGAGTTCCGCCCGCAAGTAGCCGTCGGTGTAGGTGGCTATGCCAGTGGTCCTACGCTGAAAATGGCGGGCATGATGGGTATTCCCACGCTGATACAAGAACAGAATTCCTACGCCGGTGTCACCAACAAGCTGCTGGCACAGAAGGCATGCAAGATTTGCGTGGCCTACGAAGGTATGGAAAAATTCTTCCCGGCAGAAAAGATAATCATGACAGGTAATCCGGTGCGCCAGAACCTGCTCGGACATTCCATCCTGCACGCAGACGCCGTAAAGTACTTCGGATTGAACCCGGAAAAGAAGACTATCCTCATTCTGGGCGGCAGTCTTGGAGCGCGTACCATCAACCAGACATTGACTGCCGGACTGGATGTCATTCGTACCCACCCCGACGTACAGTTTATCTGGCAGACTGGCAAGATATACATTGACCAAGTCAGAGAAGCCATTACAGCCACTACGGGAGAAGCCGTACGTAACCCGCATATCAGTGCCATTCCGAATCTGTATGTGACGGACTTCATTAAGGATATGGCAAACGCCTATGCCGCTGCCGATCTGGTGATTTCACGTGCCGGAGCCGGTTCCATCTCCGAGTTCTGCCTGCTGCACAAGCCGGTCATCCTGGTTCCCTCACCCAATGTGGCCGAAGACCATCAGACCAAGAATGCGCTGGCGCTGGTGGATAAGGATGCAGCTATCTATGTGAAGGATGTGGAAGCGAAAGAGAAGCTGCTGCCGGTGGCGTTGGAGACAATCGCTAACCCCGAGAAGCTGCAAGACTTGAGCAAGAATATCGCCAAGCTAGCGTTGCCGGACTCGGCGACAATTATTGCGAAGGAGGTATTGAAGAGCCTCTCCCCTTGTCCTCCCCCGTAGAAGGGGGGAATAGATAGTACTGCTATCGTTCTTTTTATAATATCATACTTTTGGAAGAAGAGTTTGAAGAAAAAATTTGAATATGAATAAAAATATAAGCAATAGTAACTCATCTCCCCTCCCTACGGGGGAGGGGCAGGGGGTGAGGCTTGAAGCCATCCACTCCGTTTATTTCGTCGGTGCCGGCGGCATCGGCATGAGCGCTCTGATACGCTATTTCCTCTCTAAAGGAAAGACAGTAGCGGGCTACGACCGTACGTCGAGCGAACTGACAGAACGTCTGATTACGGAAGGAGCACAGATACACTACGAAGAGGATATCAACCTTATTCCGGAGGAGTGCAAAGACAAGGCAAGCACGCTCGTGGTCTATACCCCCGCCGTGCCGCAAGAGCATGCAGAACTGACCTATTTCCGTGAAAACGGTTTCGACATACATAAGCGCTCCCAAGTATTAGGCATTATAACCCGCAGCAGCAAAGGCCTGTGCGTGGCAGGTACGCATGGCAAGACTACCACCAGCACCATGGCTGCCCACCTGCTGCACCAGTCACACGTGGGCTGCATCGCCTTCCTCGGAGGTATTTCGAAGAACTACGGTACGAATCTGCTGCTTTCCGCCACCAGCCCTTATACCGTTATCGAAGCGGATGAGTTCGACCGCTCCTTCCACTGGCTATCGCCCTGGATGAGTGTCATTACTGCCACCGACCCCGACCACCTGGATATATACGGCACCAAAGAAGCCTATCTCGAAAGCTTCCGCCACTACACCACGCTTATCCAGCCGGGCGGCGCCTTGATTCTACACAAAGGACTGGAAATGCAAGCCGACGTACAACCGGGCGTCGCCACCTATACCTACTCGCGCAACGAAGGCGACTTCCATGCCGAGAATATCCGCATCGGAAACGGTGAAATCTTCATCGACTTCGTGGCGCCTGACACCCGCATCAACGATATTCAGTTGGGTGTTCCCGTCAGCATCAACATCGAGAATGGTGTTGCCGCCATGGCACTCGCCCATCTCAGCGGTGCCACCGACGAAGAAATCAAGCAAGGCATGGCAAGCTTCCGCGGAGTGGACCGCCGTTTCGACTTCAAGCTGAAGAATGACCGGATTGTATTTCTCAGCGACTATGCCCACCACCCGGCGGAAATAGCCCAAAGCGTGAAGTCCGTCCGCGAGCTGTACCAAGACAAGAAGATAACCGTCATCTTCCAGCCTCACTTGTACACCCGCACCCGCGACTTCTACCGTGACTTTGCAGACAGCCTTTCCCTATCCGACGAGGTGATTCTGACAGAGATATACCCTGCCCGCGAGCAACCGATTCCCGGCGTGACGAGTCAGCTGATTTATGACAACCTCCGCCCCGGCATCGAGAAATGCATCTGTAGGAAAGAAGACGTCCTCAGCCTCCTCGCCCAAAAGCACACCGAAGTATTGGTAGTGCTGGGAGCCGGTGACCTGGACAACTATGCGCCCCAAATCACCCAACTATTATCAGAAAAATATCATGGTTAAAAGGATTCTACTTTCTATCGTTCTGTTGCTTGTCATTGCTTACCTGGTAGTGGCTGTCACAGCTTTCAACCGCAAGCCCACCTCGCAGGTGTGCCAAGACGTGGAACTGGTGATAAAAGACACGGTATATGCCGGCTTCATCACGAAGAAGGAAGTAGCTACCCTGCTGGAAAAGAAAGGCATCAGCCCCATTGGGAAAGACCTGGAACGCGTGCGTACCAAGACCTTGGAGCGCGAACTTGCCAAGCATCCCCTCATCGACCAGGTGGAGTGCTACAAAACCCCGAGCGGCAAGCTCTGCATCGAAGTGACCCAGCGCACCCCCATCCTGCGCGTGATGAGCGCCAACGGCGAAAACTACTATCTGGACAACAAAGGTACCGTGATGCCCCCCGATGCAAAGTGCGTTGCACACCTCGCCGTTGTAACCGGAAATGTAGAAAAGTCGTTTGCCATGAGGGATTTATATAAGTTTGGTGTATTTTTGCAAAAGAATTCTTTTTGGAATGCACAGATAGAGCAAATTCACGTATTGCCCGGCAAGAACATCGAGTTAGTGCCCCGTGTCGGCGACCATCTTATCTATTTAGGCAAGATTGCCGGATTCGAGAAGAAGCTGAAACGTGTAAAGGCATTCTACGAAAGAGGATTGAACCAGGTGGGTTGGAACAAATACTCCCGTATCAGCGTTGAATTTGATAATCAAATCATCTGCACAAAGAGAGAGTAGAGAAAGGGATTTACTAATAGTCCTTCTTTATCAAAGCGCAGCAAATAGTAAAATTGTAAAATAGTAAAAATAGTAAATAAATAGATATGGCAACAACAGATTTCATCGCCGCTATCGAGTTGAGTTCTTCCAAGATTTCCGGTATCGCAGGAAAGAAGAGCAGTGACGGAAGTATCCAGGTGTTGGCTTATGCACGCGAAGATGCATCCCCGTTTATACACAAAGGGGCCATCTACAACATTGACAAGGCCGCACAAGCGCTGACTTCCATCATCAACAAGCTGGAAGGCCAGTTGAACAACTCCATCGCCAAAGTATATGTAGGCATCGGCGGACAATCATTGCGCACGGTGAGGAATGCGGTAAGCCGTACGCTGGAGGAAGAGAGCATCATTTCGCAAGAACTGGTAGACGAGATTTGCGACGAGAACCGTGATGTACCCTTGGTAGACATGAGTGTGCTGGATGTAGCCCCGCAAGAATACAAGATAGACAACACGCTGCATGTGGAGCCCGTAGGAGTTGCCGGAAGATACATCACCGGGCAGTTCCTCAACATCGTGGCGCGTGCCTCGCTGAAGAAGAACCTCGAACACAGTTTCGAGCAAGCCAAAGTGGAAATTGCCGACGACCTGCTCGTGGCTCCCACTGCGTTGGCCAAAGCCGTGCTGACCGAAAACGAGATGCGTTCGGGCTGTGCACTGGTGGACTTCGGTGCCGACACCACCACCGTGCTGGTCTATAAGAACAATATCCTGCGCTACCTCAGCGTACTGCCGCTGGGTGGAAACAACATTACCCACGACATCACTTCCCTGCAAATGGAAGAGGAAGATGCCGAGAAGCTGAAACTGCAATACGGTGATGCCCTCTACGAGGAGGAAGAAGACGCCGAGACCCCTGCCGTATGCACGTCGGAAGACGGCCGTACCTTTGAACTGGCCCTGCTGAACAATATTATCGGAGCACGTGCAGAAGAAATTCTTGCCAACGTATGGAACCAGTTGCAACTTTCCGGCTACGAGGACAAACTTTTCTCCGGTGTTGTATTCACCGGTGGAGGAGCCAATCTGAAGAATCTTGAGAAAGCCTTCCATAGAGTGAGCAAGATTGAAAAGGTAAAGACCGCCAAGTTCGTACAGACCACCGTCCACACACGCAGCGACGAGCCCAAGAAGGACGGCATGCACAACACACTGCTGGGCCTGCTGGCTGCCGGCAACGAGAATTGCTGCCTGCAAGAGGTGAAGCCGGTGCAGCAGCCCGCCTCCCATGTTCCTCCCAAACCGGCCGACATATTCGTTGACGACGAAGCGCTGAAAGAGCAGGAAGCCGCCGCACGAGCCGCCAAGGCACAGCGCGAGAAGGAAGAGAAAGAACGCAAGGAGCGTGAGCGCAAAGAAAGGGAGCTGCGCGAAAAGGAAGAAAAGAAGAAGAAAAAGAAAGAAGGCCCCAGCTGGTTCGAAAAGACTTTCAACAAGCTTTCCAACGAAATCTTCTCGGACGACGATATGAAGTAATAATGTGATAATGTGCCAGAAAATTAAGTTATTATGGAAGATATAGTACAATTCGATTTCCCGACCGATTCACCGAAAATCATTAAAGTAATCGGTGTAGGCGGAGGTGGCGGCAATGCCGTGAACCATATGTACCGGGAAGGTATACACGACGTGACGTTCGTACTGTGCAACACAGACAACCAAGCGTTGAAGGACTCTCCCGTGCCCGTGAAGTTACAGCTTGGAAAAGAAGGCCTGGGAGCCGGAAACCGCCCTGCCCGTGCCCGCAAGGCAGCAGAAGAGAGCATCGAAGACATCAAGAATATGCTGAACGACGGCACCAAGATGGTATTCATCACTGCCGGAATGGGCGGTGGTACCGGTACGGGTGCCGCACCCATCATTGCACAAACCGCCAAGGAAATGGACATCCTGACCATCGGCATCGTCACCATCCCTTTCCGCTGGGAGGGCGACAAGAAGATAGACCAGGCACTGGATGGCGTAGAGGAAATCAGCAAGCACGTAGATGCCCTGCTGGTCATCAACAATGAAAAGCTGAGCGAGATATACAGCGAGCTATCCGTAGACGACGCGTTTGACAAGGCCGACGACACCCTTTCGGTAGCCGCCAAGAGTATTGCCGAAATCATCACCCTGCATGGAAAGGTGAACCTCGACTTCAACGACGTGAAAACAGTGCTGAAGGACGGCGGCGTAGCCATCATGAGTACCGGCTACGGCGAAGGTGACAACCGTGTCAGCGAAGCCATCAAGAACGCGCAGCACTCGCCGTTGCTGAACAACAACGACATCTTCAACTCCAAGAAAGTACTCCTCAACATCTCTTACAGTGCACAATACAAGCTGATGATGAGCGAGATGGACGAGGTGAAGGAGTTCATGAACCGTTTCAGCCGCGACTTCGAAACCAAATTCGGTATGGCCATTGACGACAAGCTGGAACAGAAAGTGAAAATCACCCTGCTTGCCACTGGTTTCGGTATCCAGGACATCCACATGAAGGAGATGGACGACCGCATCACCCAGCGCACCGCCGAAGAACAGCAACGCCTTGCCGAGCTGGAGGAGGAAGAGGAACAGAGACGCAACCGCCGCGAAGTGTACTATGGCAAGGATGCCAATGCCCGTTCCCAGCGCAGCCGCCGTCGCCATATCTATCTCTTCAATCCCGAAGACATGGACAACGCCGACATCATCAGCATGGTAGAGAATTCTCCGACCTATCTGCGTGACAAAAGCACGCTGAACAGCATCAAGATGAAGGCAGAGCAGGAAGGGCAGCTCGCCACCGAAGCCGCGCAAGAGGCAGAAGGCGGTGCAGGGGGAGTCATCACCTTCTGATTTTTCCGTTCCCGATATGTAAAACCATCCTCCTCCCCTTCGGGGGAACAGGAGTAAACCTATAACAATATGGATTTATTTGAAAAAGTCAGCGAAGACATTAAAACAGCCATGAAAGCCAAAGACAAAGTGGCTCTCGAAACATTGAGAAACGTAAAGAAAGTATTCCTTGAAGCCAAAACCGCTCCCGGAGCCAACGATACCCTGAGCGATGCAGATGCTTTGAAGATTATCCAAAAACTGACCAAGCAAGGCAAAGACGCCGCTGAAATCTATGTACAGCAAGGTCGCCAGGACTTGGCAGACGATGAGCTGGCACAAGTAAAGGTGCTTGAAACCTATCTGCCCAAGCAGATGAGCGCCGAAGAACTGGAGGCAGCCTTGAAGGAAATCATAGCCGAAGTCGGCGCCACCAGCGGCAAGGACATGGGCAAGGTAATGGGTGTAGCCAGCAAGAAACTTGCCGGACTTGCCGAAGGCCGCGCCATCTCAGCCAAAGTAAAAGAGTTGCTGGGATAAAGAAATACACTTCCCCTATCATATAAGCCGTGCTTCAACAGAGGGACTCAGCGTCCAAAGTCTGTTGAACACGGCTTTTTACATACCAATCCATATCCTCCCCCACAAGAGATTATACGCTATCTATCAACGCATTATATTTACCGACCGTTTACCATAAGATGTAAAAGCCGTTACCTAATGATGTAACGACGGTTACCCTATATTGAAACGGTCGTTACCCTATATTGTAACGACCGTTACAGCTTATCGTAACGACCCTTACAGCAGTAAGTAAAACTCCCTACTCCTATAATAAAGGCAGCGCACACTTATTGGGCCGTTACATCGACGATAATCAATCAAAAAGCTCCTTCAATACCTCAAGTGATTTCAATACCGGGAAATCCGGCAGATGCAGACGATAATATTCATTCATAATGTTCAGGCAGCGGGTACGCTCCAACCGGTTCATGGTGAAAAGATGCATCGTTTCATAATTCATGCGCATCAGCTGTGTCAGGCGGGCCGCCTCCTCGGGAGCGATGTAATTGGAGTGGAGCTGCGGACGCAAGGGAGTGAAACAAGCATTCTGCAAATCGAAGTAATCTCCGGCATGATAATCCTCCAGGTTGGGATACAAACCGAGAAAACGGGAAAGGCGCATCAGGAAGACCAGATGGAAATTGGCAAACCCCTCCCTGCATTCATCCAGCCAGATGACGGAATGATACAGATAAGCAAACAGCGGACGGTTCTCCGCCTCCTCCCGGACGGCGCGATAAAGGAATTCCGAAAGAAACAAAGCGATGGCAGATTTGTAGGGATCGTAGGGAAGCGTGGCGAAAGGATAAAGAGACTTCGCCTCCTTCACCTTATATATAGTGGCATTAGGACGGAAATCGGCTTCAAGTTCCACCAATGCCAGCGGCTGGAAGAGTACCGGCTTCACCGCCGCCTTGCGCGAACGGGGTATGGACACCATGAAGGAAGCCCTGCCAGCCACCTCCGTATAGATGTCTGCAATGAGAGATGTATCCTTATATTTCAAGGTATGCAGCACAATTCCCAGTGTTTTCTGTAACATTCCCGATTTCTTTATCTGGTTTCAATCTGATAACAAAGCTACAAAAAAAGCCCGAAAGAAGAGAAACAAAAGGAGAAGAATAAAAAACAAGGTAAGGAGTGCAAAAAGCAAAAGCACGTATTACACTGATTTTCAACAAACAAGACGCTAACCTATGACAAAAAGCAACAAAAAGCTATATTTTTTTCTTGCGAATGTTTTGGTAATTCAAAAATAGTTTCTACCTTTGCATCCGCAAACGAGAAATAAAGGCTCTTTGCAAGAGCGGAAACGCTCATCAAAGGATGGCCCGTTCGTCTATCGGTTAGGACGCAAGATTTTCATTCTTGAAAGGGGGGTTCGATTCCCCACGGGCTACAAATAAAAAATAAACGAATTAAAAAAGATTAGTCGAGATGGCAAATCATAAATCATCACTGAAGAGAATCAGACAAGAAGAAACAAGAAGACTTCACAACAGATATTATGGCAAGACCATGAGAAACGCTGTTCGTAAGCTTCGTGCTACTACAGACAAAGCTGCAGCAACAGCAATGTATCCGGGTATCACAAAACTGTTGGATAAATTGGCTAAGACTAATGTAATCCACAAGAACAAGGCTAACAACCTGAAGTCAAAATTGGCTATCTATATCAACAAGCTGGTTTAAGTTGACTGTTACACAAAAGATATTACAAGGCTGGACTTTTTAGTCCGGCCTTTCTCATTTATACCTCTCTATTTACCTGCTTCCACACAAGTTTCTTTTCTGTGCTAAAAAGCTGTAAACTACCCGAATTTATCCGTTTGTTTAGCACCATATCCCGAGGATTTTCACTATATTTGCTCTGTTATTACAATAAGGAAAAAAGATTATGACTGAAGAACAGATTCACTCCAATAACGGGAGCTATTCTGCCGAAAACATCCAGGTACTGGAAGGTTTGGAAGCAGTGAGAAAGCGTCCCGCGATGTATATTGGCGACATTAGCAGCAAAGGACTTCACCACCTGGTGTACGAGGTTGTGGACAACTCCATCGACGAGGCACTTGCCGGCTATTGCGACCACATCGAAGTCACCATTAACGAGGACAACTCCATCACCGTACAAGACAACGGACGTGGTATCCCGGTAGACTATCACGAAAAGGAAAAGAAATCCGCACTGGAAGTTGTAATGACCGTACTGCATGCCGGAGGTAAGTTCGACAAAGGTTCCTACAAGGTATCGGGAGGTCTGCATGGTGTAGGTGTATCTTGCGTAAACGCCTTGTCTACACACATGACTACCCAGGTTTTCCGTAACGGAAAAATCTATCAGCAGGAATATTCCTGCGGACATCCGCTCTACTCCGTCAAGGAAGTGGGCACAACAGACATTACCGGTACACGCCAGCAGTTCTGGCCGGACGATACCATCTTTACGGAAACAGTCTACAACTATGATATTCTTGCCACCCGCATGCGCGAGTTGGCTTACCTGAACGCAGGCATCAAGATTTCACTGACCGACCTTCGCGTAAAGGACGAAGAGGGAAATGCCAAGAAGGAAATCTTCTACTCGGAAGAAGGCCTGAAGGAATTTGTGCGCTACGTAGACTCCTCACGCGAGCACTTCATGAACGATGTAATCTACATCAACACCGAGAAGCAAGGCACACCGGTGGAAGTAGCCATCATGTACAACACTTCTTATAACGAAAATGTACACTCTTACGTAAACAACATCAATACCATTGAAGGGGGTACCCACTTGGCAGGTTTCCGCCGTGCACTGACCCGTACATTGAAAAATACGCCGAAGACAACAAGATGCTGGAGAAAGCCAAGGTAGAGATTGCAGGCGACGACTTCCGCGAAGGATTAACTGCCGTTATCTCCATCAAGGTGGCAGAGCCTCAGTTCGAAGGACAGACCAAGACAAAGCTGGGTAACAACGAAGTGATGGGTGCCGTAGACCAGGCTGTGGGCGAAGCCCTCACCTACTACTTGGAGGAACACCCGAAGGAAGCCAAGCTGATTGTAGACAAGGTGATTCTTGCCGCCCAGGCACGTATCGCCGCACGTAAGGCACGCGAATCTGTACAACGCAAATCGCCGATGTCCGGCGGTGGCATGCCCGGTAAGTTGGCCGACTGCTCCAGCAAGGACCCGGAAGAATGCGAATTGTTCCTCGTCGAGGGTGACTCGGCAGGCGGTTCAGCAAAGCAAGGCCGTAACCGTGCGTTCCAAGCTATCCTGCCGCTTCGCGGTAAGATTCTGAATGTGGAAAAGGCCATGTGGCACAAGGCATTCGAGAGCGACGAAGTAAACAATATCATCCAGGCGCTGGGCATCCGTTTCGGCGTGGACGGTGAAGACAGCAAAGAAGCGAACATTGACAAGCTGCGCTACAAGAAGATTATCATCATGACCGATGCCGACGTCGATGGTTCTCACATCGACACGCTGATTATGACGCTTTTCTTTCCGCTACTTCCCGCAAGTCATCCAGCAGGGTTGCTTGTACATCGCCACTCCTCCCCTTTACCTTTGCACCAAAGGCAAGGCGAAAGAGTATTGCTGGACAGACCAGCAGCGCCAGAAGTTCATCGACACTTACGGCGGCGGTTCGGAAAACGCAGTACACACCCAACGCTACAAAGGTTTGGGTGAAATGAACCCGGAACAGTTGTGGGAAACCACCATGAATCCGGAAAACCGCATGCTGAAGCAGGTGCATCTTGAAAATGCAGCCGAAGCCGACTATATCTTCTCCATGCTGATGGGTGAAGACGTGGGCCCGCGCCGC
>ENA-OQJB01000853-OQJB01000853.1-human-gut-metagenome-genome-assembly--contig:-NODE-853-length-11207-cov-3.866426_pt1 | contig 11207 bp, 11 predicted proteins | sample MGYA00242599_ERZ504765 | MGnify/ENA primary metagenome ERZ504765 (study PRJEB26092, sample SAMD00036354) | human gut metagenome | host: Homo sapiens | study: EMG produced TPA metagenomics assembly of...
AATAGCCTTATTAATGAATTGTTAGTAATGGAAGCGCGTACTTTATTGACTTCTACCAAATTTACGGTTGGCGAGATTGCTACTAAACTGGGGTTTAGTGATGCAGCCGGTTTTTGTAAGTTCTTTAAAAGAAATGCGGGACAGACTCCGTTGAATTATCGGAAAGGATTATTGATTTGAACGGAAAGGATTGCTGAACTGAATGGGGAATTACTGAACTGAATAGGGAATATAATGAATTTAAATAATAAGTTGACTGATTTGAATGAAAATGGAAGTAGGTTGATGCAACTGTCCTTAAAGACCGTATACATCAACCTACCTGAATATATAGTGAATGGATTTGATTTTAACCGATCACTGCTGTGATATCTTCTACAATCTGTTCATCCGTCAGATGATTGGCACGGAGAAACTCCTGTATATCATATCGGTCAACAAATTCTTTTTTAGCTCCAAAGTTCAGAACTTTCATGTTTGTAGCACCATAATAACGGGCAATCTTTTCACCGAAACCGCCATCCAATACACCGTCTTCCAACGTAATCACTAATTCGTGATCTGCTTTCAGTTCATCCATCAGTTCGTTGTCTACACCGGTGATGTAACGTGGATTGATGAGTGTTGCATCAATATTGGCTTTTTCTTTCAGAAGTGATGCAACCGACTGTCCCAATCCATAGAACGAACCTAAAGCAAGAATGGCTACTTTCGATCCACGATGCGTCACTTTATAGCGATTGAGAACACTATAATCAGTCTCCACCGGTTCCCCACAAGTAATTACATCTGTTGCCGGCACACGGATAGCAACCGGGTGTTCATTTTGGCGGATACTCCATTCTAGCATAGCAAGATATTCCTCTTTGCAAGTCGGTGCCAGATAAACCATATTAGGAATATTGCTGATGAGCGGAATATCGAAGAAGCAGAGGTGAGTTACATCATTCATTCCGGACAGTGTTCCCCAGAATACCAACAAAACAGCCGGGTTATTATTGATACAGAGGTCTTGCGAAAGTTGATCGTATGAACGTTGGATAAATGTACTATACACTCCGTAAACAGGTTTTCCGCCATTGGCTGCGATACCCGAAGCAAGAGCTACTGCGTGTTCTTCTGCAATACCGACATCTACAAACTGTTTGCCAGCTTCCTTGCGGCGGTCCGGAGTGAATCCGAGAACGGCAGGAGTACCCGAAGTGATTGTCACCACACGAGAATCTTCTTTCATCTTTTTCAGCAGATATTGAGCGGTTACTTCGCTGTAATCTTCTTCCTCATAACTGACTTTTGCTTCTCCGGTTTCCGGATTGAATGGAGTGCGCCAGTGATAAGTCTCTTTATCTTGTTCGGCATGTGCATAACCTTTACCTTTTAAGGTATTAATATGCACTACTATCGGATGCTGAATATCTTTCACTTTGGAGAATGCTTCAATCAACGCCTGTACATCGTTACCGTCATTTACATATATATAGTCCAGTCCCATCGCCTTGAAGAAGTTACATTCGCACTGACCGTTACTGTCACGCAATTCTTTCAGGTTCTTATATAGTCCACCGTGATTTTCGGCAATAGACATCTGATTGTCATTGACAATAATAATCATGTTTGTACCAAGCTCCGCCATATAGTCCAATCCTTCAAATGCTTCGCCGCCACTTAAGGAACCGTCGCCTATCACAGCTATGATATTCTCATTGCCACCGATCAGGTCGCGTCCTTTTGCCAATCCGCTAGCCAGGCTGACGGAAGTGGAAGTATGACCGATAACAAAAAAATCATGCTTACTTTCTTGTGGTTCGGAATAACCGGATACGTTGTCATACTCTGCCGGATAGAGAAAAGCATCTTTCCGTCCGGTCAGCATCTTATGTACATAACTCTGATGCGATACATCAAAAACAATCTTGTCTTCTGGTGAGTTGAATACATAATGTAAAGCGATAGTCGCTTCCACCATTCCGAAATTAGGGCCGAAATGCCCGCCGTGTTCACTCAACTTTTGCAGGAGTGATGCACGGATTTCATTACTTAAATCATTGAGTTCTTTAAACGATAACTTCTTTACGTCTGCAGGAGAGTAAATATTTTCTAAATACATATCAATTTGTTTTTTACGTTTATACCTATTATCTTTATCACACTGCAAAGATACTGCTGATTTTAGATTCGGTTTGTATATAGATTACGGATTATTTTACCTATATTACCGACCTTGGAAAATAGGACTGACGATAAACATAAAAATAGTAGATAATATATATTGGAGGACAACATATATGAATAGTGATTATAAAGTGGGCGATTTAATTTATGATGCAAATATTTATGATGCGATGAATACTAATCTAGATGATTGGTACTTTTATAAGCGATGGCTGCCGGAAAACAAGGATGCCCGGATACTTGAACTTTGTTGTGGTACGGGCAGGCTCACTCTGCCCATTGCAAAGGAAGGATATGATATTACTGGGATTGATTATACCCCTTCAATGCTTGCCCAGGCAAAAATTAAAGCTTCCGAAGCAGGATTAGAAATAAGTTTTATCGAGGCAGATATCAGAACTTTGAATTTGCCGGAAAAATACGACTTTATCTTTATTCCGTTTAATTCAATTCATCATTTATATAAGAATGAAGATTTATTTAAGGTATTTAATGTCGTTAAGAATCACCTCAAAGACGGTGGCTTATTTCTGTTTGATTGTTTTAATCCGAATATCCAATATATAGTTGAAGGTGGAAAAGAGCAGAAAGAAATTGCTGCATATACAACCGATGACGGTAGAGAAGTATTGATAAAGCAGACTATGCGATATGAAAATAAAACTCAGATTAACCGTATCGAATGGCATTATTTTATCAATGGCAAGTTCAACTCTATTCAAAATCTGGATATGAGAATGTTCTTCCCTCAAGAGTTAGATTCATATTTGGAATGGAATGGTTTTCATATTAATCATAAGTATGGCGGATTTGAAGAAGAGGCATTTGACGATAATTCGGCAAAACAGATATTTATTTGTCAATGTGATTTAGTGTATTGAGATTTTATTAATAAATAAGTGAAAATGTAATTTGTCGGCAATCAGTATGGTAGCGTGGTTGCCTAAAGGCCTTTTGGGGCTGTCTTTATCCTTTTGAACTGGAAGTACTCATCAGAATTCTTTTTCAGTTTCGACTTTTCTCATTTTGTTTAATGATTCTTTAGTTACTTCTCGTAATAAATTTGGCGTTCGCTAAAGTAGGAAGTCTGACTTTGGCTTCCTTGGTTTTGATACTTACTTCATTTCCTTAAATAGGTTAGAATAGATATTATAGCAGATTGATAAAAAATAGAATCTGTAATTCGGGTAATAATGTCAGTAATTCATCTACATACAGTCTCTTTATTTCACCCTATTTTTGCAACGTAGAAAATAGATAATCAATTCTTTAATTATTAAAACACAAGAGATATGAAACGGATTTTATTATTAACAACTGTATTTATGATGATGCTTGGAACTAGTTTTTCTTCTGCACAGACAGATGCAGATAACTTTTATAAAAGTGATTTGGTAAGTGTGGAGAAAGTTTCTTTTTCCAACCAGTATAAAATGAAGGTAGCCGGAAATTTGTTTCTGCCTAAGAATATGAAAGAAGGGGACAAATACCCTGCAATCATTGTCGGACATCCAATGGGAGCTGTCAAGGAACAGAGCGCGAATCTTTACGCAACGAAAATGGCCGAACGGGGTTTTGTAACACTCTCCATAGACCTGTCTTTTTGGGGTGAGAGTGAAGGCGAACCGCGTAATGCTGTTCTGCCGGAAGTTTATGCGGAAGACTTTAGTGCCGCAGTTGATTTTTTAGGTACCCGTCCATTTGTTGACCGGAATCTGATTGGAGTAATCGGTATTTGCGGTAGTGGAAGTTTTGCTATCAGTGCAGCGAAAATAGACCCTCGCCTTAAAGCCATTGCGACAATCAGTATGTACAATATGGGTACGGCTAGCCGTAACGGGTTAAAACACTCATTGACATTGGAACAGAGAAAGCAAATAATGGCTGAAGCGGCAGAACAGCGTTATGCTGAATTTTTAGGTGGAGAAACTCAATATACAGGTGGCACCGTACATCAACTGACAGAAAAGTCCAGTCCGATTGAACGGGAGTTCTATGAGTTCTACCGTACACAAAGAGGAGAATTTACCCCCGACGGAGCAACTCCTATGACCACCACTCATCCTACACTTTCAAGCAATGTGAAATTTATGAATTTTCTATCCTTTCGAAGATATTGAGACTATTTCACCCCGCCCTATGTTTTTCATCACCGGTGAAAATGCCCACTCACGTGAATTTAGTGAAGACGCTTACCGATTGGCCGCCGAACCTAAAGAACTGTATATAGTACCCGGCGCCGGACACGTAGACCTTTACGACCGTGTAAGCCTTATACCATTTGACAAGCTGGAATCTTTCTTCAAGGAGTATCTGAAGAAATAGTGATAACAGGAAGTGTAAATGTAACTTTTGAAATAACAGATTAAAGAATAAACTAATGGAACAAATAAGAAATAAAGAATATGGAGGCGAACGTCCTCTGTTCGCGACCCACGACCTTCAACTGGAAGATGTAACAATTCACGCCGGTGAATCTGCGTTGAAAGAATGTAGTAATATTATAGCAATCAACTGTCGCTTTGAAGGAAAATATCCTTTTTGGCATACCAACGGATTCATTGTGAAAAACTGTCTCTTTACAGAGGGAGCCCGTGCTGCTCTATGGTACTCTCAAAGTCTGCAAATGGCAGATACCTTGGTAGAAGCACCGAAGATGTTCCGTGAAATGGACGGAATAAAACTCGAAAACGTACAGTTGCCTAATGCTTTGGAAACGTTTTGGTATTGTCGTAATATAGATCTGAAGAACGTACAGATTGATAAAGCGGATTACCTTTTTATACACAGTGAGAATATTAAGATACAAAACTATGCCCAAAACGGGAACTATTCGTTCCAATATTGCAAGAATGTAGAAATCCGTAATGCAGTTATCAACTCCAAAGATGCTTTCTGGAATACGGAAAATGTGACAGTCTATGATTCCGAGCTGAACGGAGAATATCTGGGATGGCATTCTAAAAACTTACGTTTGGTAAATTGCAAGATTTCGGGGACTCAACCGCTTTGCTACGCACATGATCTGGTGATGGAAAATTGTACGATGGCGGAAGATGCTGACCTTGCTTTTGAAAACAGTAGTGTGAAGGCAACGATTAAAAGTCCCGTTCATAGCGTAAAAAATCCTCGTACGGGAAGTATTGTTGCCGAAAGTTTCGGAGCAATCATTTTGGACGAAAACCTTAAAGTGCCGGGAAATTGCGAATTGAAACTTTGGGACGATCTAACCTGTTTTAATTGAAATATGAAGTATAATTTCGATGAAATTATTCCACGCAGAGGAACGAATTCTTATAAATGGGATTCGGCTGAAGATGCGGATGTATTGCCGATGTGGGTAGCTGATATGGATTTCCGTACGGCTCCCCCTGTCGTGGAGGCATTGAAGAAACGGGTGGAACATGGGATTTTCGGTTATGTACGTGTACCTGATGCATACTACGAGGCTGTTGTAAATTGGTTTGCTCGACGGTATGCCTGGCGGATGGAAAAAGAGTGGATTATTTACACCACCGGTGTTGTGCCGGCAATATCTGCTGTTATTAAAGCATTGACACTGCCCGGAGATAAAGTAATGGTGCAGACACCTGTATATAACTGTTTTTTCTCCTCTATCCGTAATAACGGATGCGAGATGATTGCCAATCCTTTGGTATATAGAAACAGGGGCTATCAGATTGACTTAGATGATTTGGAGCGGAAAACTTTAGACCCGAAGGTCAAACTTCTGTTGTTATGCAATCCGCACAATCCTGCCGGAAGAGTGTGGAGCAAGCAAGAATTAAGGCGGATAGGTGAGATTTGTCTTCGAAATAATGTGTTTGTGGTTGCGGATGAAATTCATTGTGAATTGGTATTTCTGGGGCATGAATATACTCCTTTTGCTTCTATATCAGAAGAATTCCTACTGAACTCGGTCACTTTTGTTTCGCCTAGCAAAGCCTTTAATTTGGCAGGACTTCAGATAGCCAATATCATTTCTGCAGATGCCGATGTGCGGGTGCGGATAAATAAAGCGATTAATATGAATGAAGTCTGTGATGTGAATCCTTTTGGAGTGGAGGCGTTGATAGCTGCTTATAATGAGGGTGAAGAATGGCTGGAAGAACTTAAAATCTATTTGTTTGCGAATTACATCTATTTAAAAGGTTATTTCGAGACCTATCTTCCGGAATTTCCTGTAATGATGTTGGAAGGTACGTATTTAGTTTGGGTAGATTGTTCGGTTCTGCATCAGGCGTCAGAGGAAATAGTCAAAGACTTGTTGAAGAAAGAAAAACTTTGGGTGAACGAAGGCAGCTTGTATGGAGAGGCTGGTGAAGGATTTATCCGTATCAATATTGCCTGTCCGCGACAGCGGTTGATAGATGGATTAAACAGATTGAAGCGGGCTTTGAAATAATAAAATAATTGTCAGTTTATTGAGAAATCCCCCTTCTCACTCCCCGTAAATACGAATGAAAAGAAGTAATATGGAAAGTCTGAATTGTTCGAAAGGGAATACGGTAGGTATTGTTGTTGCCTATTTTCTCATTTATGTAGTCTGGGGCTCCACCTATTTTTTATCGGTGTGGCCTTGAAAGACTTTTCGCCTTTCCTTCTCGGAGCACTCCGGTTTACGGCTGCCGGGATTATACTTCTGGGAATCTGTTATTTGCGGGGAGAACAAATTATAAAGAAAAGCTTGGTAAAACGTTCCGCCGTTAGTGGCATTGTATTGTTGTTTGTAGATATGGCTGTCGTTATGTTGGCGCAACGTTATCTGACCAGTAGCCTTGTAGCCATTATCGCTTCTTCCACGGCTCTTTGGATTTTGCTGTTGGATGTCCCGATGTGGCGTACTAATTTCCGTAATCCACTTACTATAATGGGAGGTTTGATTGGTTTCGGAGGGGTAGTGATGCTTTATGCAGAGCAACTCAATGTCAGATGGTTACATTCGTATAGTGAGCGTGGTATTCTGCTCCTTATTTTCGGGTGCATATCCTGGGCTTTGGGAACGCTATATGCCAAATATCGTTCTTCTCGTGAAGAAAAAGTGAATGCTTTTGCCGGTTCTGCCTGGCAGATGCTTTTTGCCAGTGGAATGTTTTGGCTTTGTGCTGTTATCAATGGAGATGTCCGGGAGGCCGATTTGCGTGAAGTCTCGGTTACAAGCTGGCTCTCCCTGCTTTATTTAGTCTCTTTCGGTTCTTTACTGGCATATTCGGCATACGTTTGGCTGTTGAAAGTGCGTCCGGCTGCGGAGGTAGGGACACATGCTTATGTCAATCCTTTTATTGCTGTTCTTTTAGGAGTCTTTTTAGGAAACGAACAGGTTACTTTTATTCAGGTTTCCGGTTTGCTGGTTATTCTGTTGGGAGTGATGTTGATAAGTCGGAAGCGTAAAGCGCAATAAATAGAAAACGATGTACATCTTATATCATTTCGATAATATAATTCCTTATATTTGTATCAGGATGAATAAACCAATAATTTGAGAAATGAAAACAGAAAAAGAAAAAATGTTGGCGGGAGAAGTTTATGATTGTGCTGATAATGAGTTACTGACCAGATGGCATAAAGCAAAGCAGCTTCAACAGGAGTATAATAATACTCTCACTACTGATGCAGGTAAAATTTCTGATTTATTAGATGAATTAATCGGTTCAAGGGGGGATAATGTCTGGATTAGTGCTCCTTTCTTTGTGGACTATGGTGAGAATATTTATATCGGGAAGAATGTAGAGATTAATATGAATTGCGTTTTTCTTGATTGTAACAAGATTGTTATCGGTGATAATTCGGGGATTGGGCCGGGAGTACATATTTATACTGTTTTTCATTCTACAAAGGCATTGGAAAGAACCTCTGAAAACAGTACTTTTTGGAAGTCACAGACAGCTCCGGTGATTATTGGCAATAATGTGTGGATTGGTGGAGGATGCATCATTCTTCCGGGAGTAACTATTGGCGATAATACAACTATTGGGGCAGGGAGCGTTGTCACAAAGTCTATTCCGGCCAATGTGCTGGCGGTTGGCAATCCGTGTAGAATCCTTAAACAGATAGAGGATTGACGCTTCTTTAATATTCGTATTATCTCGTCAGTAAAAAAGTCACTTGTAATGCTATGTTAAGCACTTCCCGTTCATAACGTAAAAAATACCAGAACGGGGAGTATTAGGGAGAAATGTGTTGATCTAATAATGACGCTATCTGTATTTAAAATGTCAGGTTTGCGTGCGGAATTTATTAGGAGTCATCCCGACAATTCGTTTAAACATTCGGCTAAGATGTTGTGGATACTGGAATCCGATTTCGTAGGCAATCTGACTCGTTGTTTTATCTGAAGACAAGAGTTGTTCTTTTGCCAGTTCAATCATTTTATCCTGAATATATTCGGAGACGGTTTTACCAGTTTGCTTACGAATCATATCGCCAAAGTAGTTGGGAGAAAGAAATACTTTGTCGGCAAAGTATTTGACCGATGGCAATCCTAAATGTTGCGGAGCATCTCCTTCAAAATATTCATTGAGCAGATGTTCGAAGCGGACGATAATATCATTGTTAACTTTGTTTCGGGTTTCAAACTGCCGTTCGTAAAAGCGCATACAGTAATCAAGCAGCAATCTGATATTGGTACAGATGAGGCGGCGACTGTGTCTGTCGATAGCATGGTTTAGTTCGATTACTATTTTTTGCAGGCAATCCATTACTATCTGTCGCTCTTCTTCAGAAAGATGGAGTGCTTCATTGGTTTCGTAAGAGAAGAATGAGTAGTTTTTTATTTCTTGTCCGAGGCTGGTGCCTCGTATGAGGTCGGGATGGAATAGGAGGCCGTGCGCATTGGGCTGAATGTTTTGGATTAATTCCAAATCAGTAATTTGCCCGGGGCCAAAACAGACAATGGTTCCGTCTTGATAGTCATAATATTGACGACCGTATTTAATATCACCGCATTTTACATTCTTCAAGAATAGCGCATACACTTCATAGCGAAACCATGCGCGTGTAGGCCATGTGGTGGACTTGGTGAGATCGATGATGCTGACCAACGGATGTTTGGTTTCAAGTCCGAATATTTCGTTATAACGATTCACGTTATCTATTACAATCATTTCGTCTTTATAATTCTCTTCCATAGCGTTGTCTGCTTTTAGTAGGTTACAAATATAATTCTTTTATCCATAAAATTAGTTCTCCATCTTCAAAATCCATGATTGGGGTATAAATATCCGTAAATCGTCTACATTCGGGGTGGATGATTCCCAGTAACTTTGTTATCGGTAATTTAATACTGAAATTCGAACTATCATAAGTTATCAAGATGAAAAAGTTACTGATTGCTTTTCTATTGTTTGCTGCCGCTATTTCGGCCAGCATCATTAAACCGGTTGAGCGGCTTGCCACCGAAAATAATAAAGTACGGTTGTCTCGCATAACAGTCGATTCGGCACGACTGGAAGAATATAATGCTTATCTGAAGGAAGAAATCGAAGCCTCAATGCGATTAGAACCAGGTGTGCTGGTACTCTATGCCGTAGCGGAGAAAGAACGTCCCCACCATGTGACAATTCTTGAAATTTATGTTGATGAAGCAGCTTATAAAAGCCATATTGCTACGCCTCATTTTCAGAAATATAAAAAGAAACGCTTGATATGGTGCAGTCGCTCGAACTGGTAGATACCACTCCACTCATTCCCGGGCTGAAGATTAAGTAAATTGAATCAGTAATATTGGTTTCTATATCCGTAATTTGTATCATAAAGAGTTGGAACAGAATAGCTAACTTTGCATTATCAGAGAGTTCATAAATAATAAACCATACGTAGTTATATGAGAAAATTGTTTTTATTATTGTAACAGCCATCGGAATGATGCAAATCCCGATGCAATCTATAAATGCACAGAATATGAAAAAAGAAGAAGTACCTCAAAACATCAGCGCATTTCCGGTAGGAAAAGCGAATACAGGATTCGAACAATATTTCACGGGTAGATCTTGGCTGGCACCGCTGACTGGTAACAAAGACTTGAATGTACCCATGTCCAACGTTACTTTTGAGCCTGGCTGCCGGAATAATTGGCACAGCCATACGGGTGGACAACTCCTGATTGCCGTCGGCGGTGTGGGATATTATCAGGAACGTGGTAAAGCGGCGCGCCGTTTACTTCCCGGTGATGTGGTTGAAATTGCTCCGAACATCGAACATTGGCATGGCGCCGCTCCCGATAGTTGGTTCTCACATCTGGCTATCGGATGCAATCCGCAGACCAACCAGAATACATGGTTGGAACGAGTGGATGACCAACAGTATGCCGAAGCAACGAAAGGTAACGTAGCAATCGGACTGCAAGCTACCGATCCTGAATTGGACGATATATTTAGTAATTTTACAAAAGAAGTGCAAGAATACGGTGCACTGGACATTAAAACCCGTCTTATGGTAACATTGGCATCCAATATTGCTTCACAAGCGCAGGCCGAATACCGCATCACACTCGAAAGCGCACTTAATGAAGGCATTGCTCCGATAGAAATAAAAGAAATCCTTTACCAGTCAGTAGCCTATGCGGGCATGGCTAAGGTCAGAGATTTTATCGGTATCACCAATGATATATTGCTCGCCCGTGGCGTGCGTCTTCCTTTGGAAGGACAATCGGTTGTATCATCCGAAACACGTTTCAATAAGGGACTGGAATTGCAGAAATCCATATTTGGTGAACGGATAGAACAGATGCATAAGAACGCTCCCGACAATCAGAAGCACATCCAACGTTACCTCTCCGCCAACTGTTTCGGCGACTATCAGACACGTAGCGGACTGAATGTAAAGACCCGCGAACTGATTACATTCTCGATACTTGTTTCTTTAGGCGGCTGTGAATCGCAGGTAAAAAGTCACATACAGGGAAATGCCAACGTAGGGAATAATAAAGATACGTTGCTGGCAGTCGTAACGCAACTCTTGCCATTTATTGGTTATCCGCGCACACTCAATGCCATAGCCTGTCTGAACGAAGTGATTCCGGAAAAGTAATAAAGACA
>ENA-OQJB01000854-OQJB01000854.1-human-gut-metagenome-genome-assembly--contig:-NODE-854-length-11198-cov-4.195737_pt1 | contig 11198 bp, 13 predicted proteins | sample MGYA00242599_ERZ504765 | MGnify/ENA primary metagenome ERZ504765 (study PRJEB26092, sample SAMD00036354) | human gut metagenome | host: Homo sapiens | study: EMG produced TPA metagenomics assembly of...
TTTATTTTTAATTACCCCCGTTTTGGCCGTCAAACCGTTTTTTGGGGGAATGCTTAAAGATACAAAAAAGGCAACTAACTCGCAATGAATTAGTTGCCTTAAATTTTATTATTTTAGGAATATCCCTCCTTATACAAGTAACCTCTGTAATGGAAAAAAAAACTTGTAGTGGTTATGTTTTGGTTTTTGGTTATTCTTCCGGATGAGCGCTATTATTCAGCACCAGCATTGCTTCTATATATTCGCGTGTATTGCTTAATCTGGGTACTTTGTGTTGTCCTCCCAGTTTTCCTTTCTGTGCCAGCCAGTCATGGAACAATCCCTGACGGGCTACGATCACTTCCAATGGTTGCAAAGCGATATCTTTCCATCGTTTGGCTTCATAGTCAGAGTTAACCTCTTTCAGCGTAGCGTCAAGTATCGAAGCGAACTTTTCTACGGAATCCGGCATTTTGGCAAATTCTATTAGCCACTGGTGCCTGCATTTTGCGTTCTCATCCATAAACACCGGTGCTGCAGAGTATTCGCAAACTTGTGCTCCGGTCTCGGCGCAAGCTTTTGCCAATCCTTTTTCAGCATTATCGATAATCAGCTCTTCACCAAATGCATTGATGAAATGCTTCGTTCTTCCCGTGATGACAAACTTATAGGGATTCTTGCTGGTAAACTTCACAGTATCACCAATCATGTATCTCCACAGACCACAGGAAGTAGAAATAACCATTGCATAGTTCTTGTTGAGCTCGACTTCTTCAAGACAATAAGCCCGTGGATTTTCTTTTCCCACTTCCTCCAACGGAACAAATTCGTAGAAAATTCCATAGTCGATCATTAATAACATGGCAGGATCGGAAAGGTCGTTCTGGGTTCCGAAATATCCTTCCGAAGCATTGTAGGTCTCTACATAATGCATTTTAGGTGTTGTAATCACCTGTTTATATTGCTCACGATACGGTGTGAAAGCCACTCCGCCATGGAAGAAAACTTCCAGATTGGGCCATACTTCTTCCAGTGCCTGCTTTCCTGTCTTTTCAAGGATACGTTTGATAAGTACCAGCATCCACGACGGCACACCGGATAGGCTTGTCACATTTACCGGAATAGTGCTGTTGGCGATTGCTTCTATCTTGGTTTCCCATTCGCTCATCAATGCAATTTTCTTGCTTGGTACGCGAATGAAATTGATAAGCGGATTTACGTTTTGAATCAGAATAGCGGATAAATCTCCTACTAAACTATGATTGGAATTGAGGTTCGGGCTATGGCTCCCTCCTAGAATCAGTCCCTTGCCGGAGAAAAAATGGCTATCCGGATTGATGCGGAAATAAAGAGCTGCTGCGTCTTTTCCTCCTCTGTAATGAATATCTTCCAGCGCTTCCTTGCTGACAGGAAGGAATTTACTTTTATCATTAGTCGTTCCGGAGGATTTTGCAAACCAGCGTATCTCCGATGGCCAAAGCAGATTCTGTTCCCCAGCTCGCAAACGTTCTACATAAGGCTTAATTTCTTCGTATGTCTGGATAGGAACACGTTTACGGAAATCTTCATAGTTACGGATAGAGGAATAATCGTACTTTCTTCCCCATTCTGTTTGAGCGGCCTGGCGTGTTAAGCGGCTTAACACACGATGCTGTATCTCACTAGCCTGACTAGCATATAGGTCTATCTGTTTTAAACGGGAATCGAAAGTCTTACTAATAATTTTTGTAATATTCATTTCTGCTTTAACATAATAATGTTTAGTCGTGCAAAAGTAACTTATTTATCTTTTTTTTCTATCTTTACGACGGAAATAATCGTTAAAAATTGACGACTTCCATATAAATCCCGAGTTTTAGACTAAAAAATGCGACAATGAGAATTGGAATCTTAACATCCGGCGGGGACTGTCCCGGTATTAATGCCACGATTCGTGGCGTGTGCAAAACTGCCATCAATTATTACGGGATGGAAGTAGTAGGTATTCACAGCGGTTTTCAGGGCTTGCTGACTAAAGATGTCGAATCTATTACAGACAAGTCGCTCTCCGGTTTGCTCAATCTGGGTGGAACGATGTTAGGAACCTCTCGTGAGAAGCCTTTCAAAAAAGGAGGCGTTGTCTCTGATGTTGACAAACCGTCTTTAATCCTTCAGAATATCCGGGAAATGGAACTCGACTGTGTCGTTTGTATCGGCGGAAATGGAACACAGAAGACAGCGGCGAAGTTTGCTGCGATGGGAGTGAATATCGTATCTGTACCTAAAACCATTGATAATGATATTTGGGGCACAGATATTTCTTTCGGTTTCGACTCGGCAGTAAGTATTGCTACCGATGCCATCGACCGTTTACATTCCACCGCAAGTTCTCACAAAAGGGTGATGGTGATTGAAGTGATGGGGCACAAGGCGGGTTGGATTGCCTTGTATTCCGGTATGGCAGGAGGAGGGGATGTGATTCTTCTCCCTGAAATTGCTTATGACATTAAAAATATTGGTAATACGATTCTGGAAAGACTGAAAAAGGGCAAGCCTTATTCTATTGTAGTGGTAGCAGAAGGTATTAGGACAGACGGGCGCAAACGGGCTGCTGAATATATTGCGCAGGAGATTGAATATGAAACTGGTATAGAAACTCGCGAAACAGTTCTGGGGTATATTCAGCGTGGTGGTTCGCCTACTCCTTTCGACCGCAATCTTTCTACCCGTATGGGCGGCCACGCGACAGAATTGATCGCCAAGGGTGAATTCGGGCGTATGGTAGCTTTAAAAGGAGACGATATTGCATCTATCCCTCTTGAAGAAGTTGCAGGAAAACTGAAATTAGTTACTGAAGATCACGATTTGGTGATTCAGGGGCGTCGCATGGGGATTTGCTTTGGCTAGTCTCCTCGGCTTCCATAGTAGGTTGTACCGTAGAAATTTCATTATCGGAGGTGTTTTCTTCTAAAACATTCTCCAGTTTTGTCTCGGGAATTACATTCAGTTCGGCTTCAAGTTCATTCTCAAATTCAGTTGACAATTCAGTTTCAGAGTTAGTTGCAAGTTCAAACTCCGGTTCTGTTGTAGTTGCTGAATGTTGTGCTTTGATCTCTTCGACAGTTGACATAAATACGGGTTCCTTTACTTTCTTTATAGCCATTTGGGCAGCATTCTGTTGAGACTCTTTCTTGGAATATCCCGTACCTGTTCCTGCCGGAAGTCCTTCAATGCGTACTTCGGTTTGGAAGACAGGGTTGCTGTCGTGATCGAGAAATTGCTCGATTAACTCAAAGGAAACCTCCATCTTATTTTTTTGGCTCCACTCAATAAGTTTGGATTTGAAGTTAACCTCTTTTCGGGATATTTTATCCAGGTCGATATAACGGTTGATGATCCGTTGCTCCATAAACTGTTTGCAGCGTTCATACCCCTGATCCAGATAAATAGCTCCGATAAATGCCTCAAAAGCATTTCCGTACATATAACTGTTGTGAGAAGAAGAGCGGGTGGAATACTTTATGAGTTTATCCAAGCCGATTTCAACGGCCAACTTATTCAAAGTCTCCCGTTGTACGATCTTAGAACGTGTGTTGGTCAGGAAACCTTCCCGTTTCCCTTCAAAACGTTTATAGACAATATCTCCTACGATGGCGTCGAGGATGGCGTCACCTAAAAACTCCAGCCGTTCATTGTTGAGGGGACGTCCCTTGTCGGAGCGGACAGAAGTCGATTTGTGCAGGAGAGCCTGCTCATAAAGTTGGATATTGCGCGGGTAGAACCCGAGTATCCGGTAAAAACAAAGATAAGACTCTCTATCCTTGCGGAACAAGAGCCTTATCTTATCTATTTCGTTACGTAACACGATATTACTCTGCGTATTTCTTGAAGATAACGCACGCATTGTGACCACCAAATCCAAATGTATTGGACAAGGCAACATTAACTTCGCGTTTCTGTGCTTTATTGAACGTGAAATTAAGGTTATAGTCGATATTCTCGTCGTTGTCACCTTCTTCGTGGTTGATAGTCGGAGGAACAATGCCGTTCTTGATAGCAAGGATACTTGCAATAGATTCTACCGCACCGGCAGCTCCCAGCAAGTGACCTGTCATTGATTTTGTTGAACTGATGTTCAACTCGAACGCATGATCACCGAATACTTCCTTGATTGCTTTTGCTTCTGAAATATCACCAACCGGAGTAGATGTACCGTGTACATTGATATAATCTACTTCTTTCGGATCCATTTCCGCATCTTCCAGTGCATTTCTCATCACCAACTTCGCTCCCAGACCTTCCGGATGAGAAGCTGTCAGGTGATGTGCATCTGCAGACATACCTACACCGGCAACTTCTGCATAGATTTTTGCACCGCGAGCTTTAGCGTGTTCCAGTTCTTCCAGGATCAGGCAACCGCCACCTTCGCCCATAACGAAACCATCACGGCTTGCGCTAAACGGACGTGAAGCTTTAGAAGCTTCGTCGTTGCGTGTTGACAGTGCGTGCATAGCGTTGAAACCGCCCACACCTGCCGGGAAGATAGCTGCTTCCGAACCACCGGATACAATTACGTTTGCTTTACCCAGACGAATCAGGTTGAAGGCATCTGCAATAGCGTTGGTTGAAGTAGCACATGCTGAACAAGTCGCGTAGTTAGGACCATGGAAACCATACATGATAGAAATCTGTCCGGCTGCAATATCCGAAATCATCTTTGGAATGAAGAACGGATTAAACTTCGGACCCATTTCCTGACGAGTGTAGTAGTTGCCTACCTCTTCTTCAAATGTATGTATACCACCAATACCGGCGCCGAAAATAACACCGATTTTGTTCAAGTCTTCTTTCTCGACATCAAGACCGGAATCACTCACCGCTTCTTTGGCAACAGCGATGGCATATTGAGTATACAGGTCCATCTTTCTTGCTTCTTTACGGTCTATGTATTTCGTTGCATCGAAGTCTTTCACTTCGCATGCGAATTGGGTCTTGAATAACGACGCATCAAAATGAGTAATAGGCCCTGCTCCACTAACCCCGTTCACAAGGTTTTCCCAAAATTCGGGAACGCTGTTGCCAACGGGAGTAATGGCGCCAAGGCCTGTTACTACCACTCTTTTTAATTCCATATTGATGAAATCGAATTACTTAGCGTGTTCTTCGATATAAGATACAGCATCACCTACAGTACCAATCTTTTCTGCTTGGTCATCAGGAATAGAGATACCGAATTCTTTTTCGAATTCCATGATAAGTTCTACAGTGTCAAGAGAATCTGCTCCCAGGTCGTTAGTGAAGCTTGCTTCGGTTGTAACTTCTGATTCTTCTACGCCTAATTTATCAACGATAATCGCTTTTACTCTTGATGCAATTTCAGACATAACTTTAAGTTTTTAATTAATAATTAGTTTTATTTCTTTAAATTTGCGGTGCAAAGGAATGAATATTTATCGTTTTGCGCAAATATTTGACTAAATAAATGCAAAGTTTTGCACATTTTTCACTGTTTTGTGCATCGAAATTTGAGGGTTATGAAGAAAAACATCGCAATTTTTGCTTCGGTTCCGGTTCAAATGCCGTAGAATATTATCCGGTATTTCCAAAAAAACGATTCCGTTCAGGTTTCGTTGGTAACTTTCTAATAAAAGTGATGCATACGTTTTGGAACGTGCGCATCGTTTGGGAGTGGCCTGTAACGTGTTTCCAAAGGAGGACTGGATAGCCGGAGATGAAATTTTGGCTATTTTGCAGGAGTACCGCATCGACTTTGTCGTACTGGCTGGCTTTCTGGTTCGTGTGCCTGACTTGCTTTTGCATGCTTATCCCGATAAAATTATAAATATACATCCTGCCCTTCTGCCGAAGTTCGGAGGCAAAGGAATGTATGGTGACCGGGTTCATGAAGCAGTAGTGGCTGCCGGTGAAAAGGAAAGCGGTATCACTATACATTATATAAATGAGCATTATGACGAAGGAAATGCAATCTTCCAGGCTACTTGTCCTGTTCTTCCGACAGATTCTCCGGATGATGTAGCCAAAAAAGTGCATGCCTTGGAATATGAACACTTCCCGCAAGTCATAGAACAAGTATTAAGAAATAAGTATTAATTAAGTATTACTCCATGCAGATAATCGTTTGACGGAATTTCATGAAGTTCTCGGTCGCTACGGTTAATACTTAATACTTATTTCTTAATACTTGATTAAATAAGCTGTCTCTTCTCGTCGCAAAGGATAATCCCCGCGTAAGGTTTCGAATTGTTCCGGTTGATTTTTCAATCGGGTGCTATCTTCGACTGGATTATATATTTGGAGGATTGCTTCTTCATGGTTTTTGGCATGTATAATAGGAGAGGCGGGTGCCGGTGCGTTTATTTTATAATCAGCTTCTATTTGGAAGAATTTGCAAATGGCATCCAGTGACATGCGTGTGGCGTTTGCTTTTCCATCGGCAGAGTAACCCGCAATGTGGGGAGTGCCAATAAATACTTTATCCAGTAACTCACGGTTAATTTCCGGTTCATGTTCCCATACATCAATGATGGCATCTAAAATGATCCGGCTGTCTAGGGCTTTTAAAAGAGCATTGGTGTCAATGACCTCTCCTCGGGAGGTATTAATGATAACCGGTTTTCGTTTGAGTGACTGGAAGAAGTTCTCATCTGCCAAGTGGAAGGTTTTATATTTCCCTTCCTTATATAAAGGTACGTGAAAGGTAATGATATCACATTCTTCTGCTATTTTACTTAGTGAAGCGAACTGCTCTGTTCCTTCTTTTTCCTCCCGTGGCAAATCATTCAGTAAAACGCGCATGCCAAAATCCCGGGCAACTTTAGCTACTTTACTCCCTACGTTTCCCACTCCTATGATTCCAATCGTCAGTTCGTTTAACTTTTTGTTTCTGCAAGATTTCCACACCAGAAGCGATGACTGTATATATTGGGCGACAGAAGCAGAATTGCATCCCGGAGCATTTGTCCATTCTATGCCTGCCTGTTTGCAATACTCTGTATCAATGTGATCGAAACCTATGGTTGCCGTTGCTATGAATTTTACCCGACTACCTTCCAATAAATCCCGGTTGCAATGTGTGCGGGTACGGACAATGAGTGCGTCTGCATCCCGTACGAGCTCCGGAGTGAAATCTTTCCCCGGTACACAAGCCACCTCATCGGCTATTCTCTGAACCGCTTCTTTTATAAATGGTATTTTATTGTCGATAATAATTTTCATATACAATTCATCTTTTATACCCACAAAGGTAACAAATAAAAAAGTAAGAAAGGGTTGCTTGTCTGAAAAATATTACATAGATTTGCCCTATTATATATCTATTAGCTAGTTAAGATTATGACATTTAGTAACCTTTGCAACGAGATTTTTTGGAAATCGACAACTGATTACCATGTAACGGATAGTGTGGATGCTCCGATGAACAATCCTTACGAGTTGAAAACTATTGAGTATTATTTATATCTAAAGAACTGGATTGATGCTGTGCAATGGCATTTTGAGGATATTATCCGTGACCCGCAGATTGATCCGGTAGAAGCATTGGCTTTGAAAAGAAGAATTGATAAATCAAATCAGGATCGTACAGACTTGGTGGAATTAATCGATAGTTACTTCTTAGACAAATACAAAGAAGTAAAACCTCTCTCTGACGCAACGATCAATACAGAAAGTCCTGCATGGGCTATTGACCGCTTGTCAATTCTTGCATTGAAAATTTACCACATGCAGCAGGAAGTGGAACGTACGGATACTACAGAGGAACACCGTCTTCAATGTCAGACTAAGCTGAATATCCTGCTGGAACAACGTAAAGACCTCTCTACAGCTATTGAGCAGTTATTAGCTGATATCGAAGCCGGGAGAAAATATATGAAGGTATATAAACAGATGAAGATGTATAATGACCCGGCATTGAATCCGGTGCTTTATGCAAAAAAATAACGAATGGCGCGTATTCTCATTATTCGTTTTTCAGCTCTTGGCGATGTAGCCATGACAATACCGGTAATACATTCGCTGGCTGTGCAATACCCGCAGCACGAAATAACAGTGTTAAGTCGTGCTGTATGGCAGCCGCTCTTTCAGGGGCTGCCTACGAATGTAGGTTTTGTCGGAGCTGACTTAACAGGTAAACACAAGGGGCTTTGGGGCTTGAATAGCCTCTATTCGGAGTTGAAGGCGATGCATTTTGATTACATTGCAGATTTTCATCATGTGCTTCGTTCCAAATATTTATGTCTGCGATTCCGTCTTGCCAATAAACCGGTAGCTTCCATATGTAAAGGAAGGGCCGGTAAAAAGAAACTGGTTCGTCGTCATGATAAGGTGATGGAGAATCAGAAGAGTTCTTTTCGCCGTTATGCCGATGTGCTTGAGAAGCTAGGTTTACCGGTTTTATTAAATTTCTCTTCTATTTATGGCGAAGGAAAAGGTAATTTTGCAGAGATAGAGCCAGTCACAGGACCTAAAGAAAATCAAAAATGGATTGGTATAGCTCCTTTTGCCAAACACAGAGGTAAGATTTATCCGTTAGAGTTGCAAGAGCAGGTTATAGCACATTTTGCGGCTAACCCACAAGTGAAAGTGTTTCTTTTTGGAGGCGGCAAAAATGAGCAGGAAGTGTTTGACGCATGGATTGCTAAATATCCTTCTGTTGTTTCAATGATCGGTAAACTGAATATGCGTACCGAGCTGAACCTGATGAGCCATTTGGATGTGATGCTTTCAATGGATTCTGCCAATATGCATTTGGCGTCCTTGGTCAATATTCCGGTTGTTTCTATTTGGGGGGCCACTCATCCTTATGCTGGTTTTATGGGCTGGAAGCAATTGCCGGTTAATACCGTGCAACTTGATTTGTCATGCCGTCCCTGCTCTGTATATGGACAGAAGCCTTGCTGGCGTGGTGATTATGCCTGTTTAAGAGATATAAAGCCGGAACAGGTTATTGCAAAAATAGAAGGGATTGTAGGTTGATATTCGCAGGAATTCAATTTAGTTGTTTTTGAGCCGAAAGAGCGTAGAATCAAATAATGATGGAAAAAGAGATACAACGAAAGAAAAAGGTACTGATAGATCTTACGAATTATGGTAGTCTAACAGCTGGTTTCGGACAGATTGCGGCCAACTATGCGGCCGCTTTTTCGTCTATGCCGATAGAGGATCTTCATTTTGTATATTTGTTGAGACAGAAATATATGCAGGAATTTGGCCCGAATGTGACTTCTGTTCCGGTACGTCGTATCAATAAGTTTTTCCCTTTTACTCTTCCTAAAGTAGATGTATGGCATGCGGTGAATCAGCAGCGGAAGTTGTTGCGTATTGCCGGTGGTACAAAGTTTATCTTTACTATACATGACTTTAATTTCTTAACGGAGAAAAAGCCTTGGAAGGCTAAAATGTATCTTCGTCGGATGCAGAATAAGGTCAATAAGGCAGCAGTAGTCACAACGATTTCTCATTATGTCGCAGATGTCATTCGTCAACATATAGATTTGAAGGGGAAAGAGATCCGGGTCATCTATAATTGGGTGGAGAGGATCGATATGTTGGAAGGAACCCAGCCGTCTTTTGCGACGGGACGTCCTTTCTTTTTACGATTGGACAGATCCGTAGGAAAAAGAATTTCCATCTCCTGGTTGACGTAATGCGCCATTTCCCGGAATATGATTTGTATATTTGTGGAGATGCCCATTTCGCTTATGCTGAAGAAGTGCGTAATCTGATTCGTGAGAAGCAAGTCACTAATGTGTTTTTGACAGATGTAATCACTCAAAGTGAAAAGATATGGTTGTATCGGAGCTGTGAGGCGTTCCTGTTTCCTAGTGAAGGAGAGGGTTTTGGACTCCCTGTGGTGGAAGCTATGCAGTTTGGAAAGGCTGTATTTGCTGCTAATCGCACTAGTTTGCCGGAAGTTTGTAATGGACATGCCATCATGTGGGAACATTTGGATACAGAATCTATGGTGCAAAGTATCCGGGAACATTTGCCTGATTTCTATAAAGATGAGGAACGCTTGACCAGAATGAAAGAACATGCAGCTTCATTCAGTTACGAGAAGCATATACAAGCTTATCTTGATTTATATCGCGAGTTAGCTCAATTGTCTTAATGTCGAAGTTAATTGATCGTATACCTTTTCCGGGGTAATTGATGCGAAACGTTCTTCATAAGTTAATGTTGCTTGTTGTTCCGGCGGAAGAATATCGTCGGGACTAATACCTCGGGCAAGTACGGAATTTGCAGGTAACCACATTGATTTAGAGGCGCTTGGTGAATAAATAGCGAATGAAGGAATTTCGAGGGCTTGCGCAATGTGTCGGGCTCCTCCTTCGTTTCCGAAATAAAACGAGCAGTTGGCGCAAAGTGCTGCCAGTTGTCGTAATGAAGAGGCTTGTATATCAATCTTGATGCGTTCCGGACATCCCAATTCCTTGTAGATATTTCTTGCATCTTCTTCTTCATACCCCGGTGCATAGTTGAAGATCATTTGTATGTCCTTGTATTCTTCCAATATTCTTTTAAGTGTGGTTATCATAAACTCCGTATTCCATTTTTATGGAGGAGCTTGGTGGTGACTCCTATTAGGAATACAGGGCGCGCGAAATCTATCCCCTCCTTTTCCATATAATATCGAAAGTCTTTTTTCTCCTGGTCAGTGAGGTATAACCTGAATTCTTTTGTATATTGAATAGGCCTGATTTTCTCTAATGGTGCTGCAAGCAATAGGTTGCGTTCTACCATATCACTTGTTAGGCTGTTGCTGTAAGTGTCTGTTCGATAATTTAATAGAAAACGTGTGTATCCCTTGATACGCCCTATCCGGAAAGGGGTTTTTAATGAAAAAAGAGAGAAAAAAAGAGTCCGGATCGTAGAACGCATATCGATGATGGCATCGTATTTGTTTTGGTGCGTCACTTGCCATACTTTTTTTATATAAGCAGTGAATGGTTTATTCTCATTCTTGTCAAATGTAATAACCTTATCTATGTCCGGGTGACCCTCATAGAGCGATGCTATATTTTTATTCAGCACAAAGTGTATTTCTGCATCGGGAAAACTTTTTTTCAGCGTACTGCACAATGCAACAGCCAGAATAGAGTCCCCTATTTGTCTAAATCGAATAATCAGAATTTTTTTGTATTGGTTTCATGCTTGACTTCTTTATGTCTTTTTATCGTTGCAAACATAAGACTAAAAAAAAGCAATTTATGTACTAAATT
>ENA-OQJB01000856-OQJB01000856.1-human-gut-metagenome-genome-assembly--contig:-NODE-856-length-11178-cov-3.073568_pt1 | contig 11178 bp, 10 predicted proteins | sample MGYA00242599_ERZ504765 | MGnify/ENA primary metagenome ERZ504765 (study PRJEB26092, sample SAMD00036354) | human gut metagenome | host: Homo sapiens | study: EMG produced TPA metagenomics assembly of...
CCGGATTCCCCGGGACTTTAAGTAGCCAAAGAAGACTTGTGACTTTTCCGGTAGAATAATTAGCTGCCCCTCGCAGTTCCAGAAAAAGCTACTGCCAGACACACCATTGTCTTTAAAATCATTTTCATAAGGGTCTTTTCATTTTAGTAATTTCTATTTGTCGAATGATGATGACAAAGTTACCCTAACCGGCAGTTCTTTTATAAAACAAATAACCCAATTAATGACAAAAATGTCCTAAACACATAGATTCATAACAATATCCGACCTTTTTTTAGCATTACCCTATAAAGTCCTTTGGAAGTACCCCGAATTGTTTCAAGAAACATTTGGAGAAATAAGAAGGCGAATTAAATCCCACTGTATAACAAATTTCATTGACGCGACTCTTGCCCTCTTTCAGCAATTGTGCCGCTTGCTTTAAGCGTTCCAAACGGAGGTACTCATTCGGGCTTAAGTCCAATACACCTTTAATTTTTCGATAGAAGCTGGATCGACTCATCTTCAATGCATCTGCCATATCTTCCATGCTGAACTCCGGATTATTAAGATTAGCCAAAATTACTTCATTCAGTCTCTTGATAAAGTCTTCGTCGGCCTTGGTCAATGCCATGGTGTTGGCTGCCACAAAAGGTGACTGCGCAAAAAGTCCGGCGTAGTTTTTCTCTGTTCTGAATGAGGTTAGAGGCACAAGCTTGTAAGTATTCGACAGAGAAAGGCTTCTCGATATAGGCATCTGCGCCCAGCTCCATGCCTTCTATCTTAGACTGGATGTTCGTTTTCGCAGTCAGCAGAATAACAGGGATATGACTATAATTCAAGTCCGATTTAATCGTCTTACAGAGTTCAAAGCCATCCATCACAGGCATGACTACATCACTCACTACCAAATTCACATAATTGCCATCCAACATTTTCAAGGCTTCCGCCCCATTGACTGCCGACAGTACGGCATATTCTTTCGACAACTGGCGGACAACAAAGGCTCGCATATCCGGATTATCCTCCACTACCAGTACTGTAGGGCGATTGTCTTTTTTTCTCCTTGTTCCACTTCCACCGGAACCTCACTTACAGGTTCGGTTCCGCTTTGTTTCCGGAGTCAAAGTAATTGTCATATCCTGAACGATAGGCAATGTCAGGCAGAAGGTATTACTATTTTCTTCTTCCCCCATAGCCAGCGTTCCTTGATGCAGTTCGGCCAATGAGCGTGAAAGAGCCAGTCCGATACCCGTTCCGGTGGTCACTTTTCCGTCTTCTCTCTCGTTGAAACGGACAAAAAGGCTGGAATATTTCTTCCCTCATCTCACGAGGGATAATCACTCCGTCATTCACTGTACGGATACGGAATACATTGCTTTCATCGCCCTCGGTCACCTCCAGAGATACGTGTATATAATGTTCCGAATATTTCACGGCATTGTTCAGCAAGTTACTGATAATCTTGGTGAATGCCTCTTGATTGACATGAGCATAAAAATCCGTCTCGGGCAGTTGCAGGGTAAATTCCAGTCCTTTCTGTTTGGCAAGAGAAGTAAATCTCAAATGTGTCTTCTGTACTACTTCCGTTATATTGCATCTAGTGAAATTCAAACTGAATCCTTGACTTTCAGTCTTGCGAAAATCCAATAACTGATTCGTCAGATTCAGTAAGCGTTCCGTATTCTGTTCCATGATATTCAGATCCTCACGAGTTTCCGCATCAACATCTTTTTTAGAATGATATTTTCCAAGGGTCCTTTAATCAAAGTTAAAGGAGTACGTATCTCATGTGCCACATTCGTAAAGAAATCGAATTTTGCATTATAGATTTCACGTTCTTTCTCCTGCTCGAACTTTTCCATCTGCCTTTGTTGTTTTCTGTTATTCCGCTGCTTCAGATAGAGATAAAGATAGGCAAAGAAAATCAAGAACAGTAATGCATAAACGACATATGCCCAAACAGAAAGGTAGAAAGGCGGCAGAATACGGATATGTAAAGTCGTCTCTTCTTCATTCCATATTCCATCACTATTGCCTGCCTTTACCCGAAACGTATAATCTCCATAATGCAGGTTAGAATAAGTCACCAACGGACTCTCCCCTACAGTCAACCACTCACTATCAAAACCATCCAACTTATACATCAGTTTATTCATCTTCGGAGCCTGATACCCCAAAGCAGCAAGCCGGAAAGAAAAAGAATTTTGCTCCGCACAGAGTAACAACTTATCCGAGAAAGTAATATTTTCCTGTAACGGCGAATTCTCAGCACCAGCCCGCATCTCTTTATTGAAAAGGAGAAAATCGGTAATGACGGCAGAAGGAACATATTTATTTTCCGAGAATGTCTTTGGATTGAAGGCGACAAAACCGTCAATACTACCAAAATAGATAGTACCGTCCTTATCTTTAAAACTGGAACGATAGTTGAATTGGTCACTCGGCAACCCGTTCGCCGTCGTATATACTTTTACCGCTCCTGAAGTTAAATCAAAACGGGCTAAACCATTATTCGTCGTTAACCAGAATACCCCGTCTTCATCTTCTGCAATTTGGTAAACCACATCATTCGGCAATCCATTACCGGTATCATAGCGTGTAAAGTTTTCTGTTTCCGGATGAAACAGACAGATTCCTCTTCCCTGGGTAGTCAGCCAGACATTCCGGCGTGAATCTTCAAAAACACTCAGAACCTTATTGTTGGAAAGGCTCTTTTCATCTTTTTCATTGTGTACATAATTCTTCCATTCTTTCTTACTGACATCATAACGAAAAACCCCACAAACATATGTAGCCAACCACAAGTTTCCACTGGTATCTTCCTTAATGTCATACACAAATATTCCTACTAATTCCGGAATTATATCAAAACTGTCCGTTTGTCTGTTATAACGCATCAAGCCACATCCTGTCCCAATATAAATGTCCCCTGCAGCAGTCCTGCAAATAGCAAAAACATTATTGTCATTCAAGGAATGTGGGCCGCCGTCATATTGATATGACCTTACAATAGTTTCCGTACGGGTATCAATTACCTTCAGTCCTTTGGAAAAAGTTCCTACCCAAAGCTCATTCTCTACCGAACACAACCCATGCACATTTGTAAAACCAAGACTCGGAGTAAAGAACTTGAATTCCTTCGTCACCGGATCAAACCTATTCAATCCACCATCTTCTGTTCCAATCCATAACTTTCCCTGACTATCCTGGCAGAACTCACGTATCCGTTTCCCATGTAAGCCATCATTCACTCCCTTCGGATAATATCTTTCAAAACAAGTATATGAATGCGGATAGTAATTGATACCTCCAAAATAAGAGCCTATCCAAACGCCACCTTCGCAATCCTTACACAAAGAATAAACTGCATTATCCGACAGTGAATACGGATCATACATAGAACTTTTCAAATGCACATATTTATCTGTTCGAAGATTATAAATATAGATCCCAGACTCACATCCTATCCATAATTCATCGTCAGAAAAAGACATCAACTCACGGCACCATATCCGTTCCCCCGTCTCATCTGTCAACAGCAAATCGCGGACTTTTCCCGAACTAAGATTCATTTCCTTTATACCTCCACCGACAGAAGCTATGTAAAAGCAGTTATAAGCCCCCGGCAGTACCTTCATGAGCGGATCACCTTCAAAGACCTTCTTACCATCGGAAGAGACAAAAGGATGAATCGTCTTGAGTCCGTCTTTTGAATAGAACAATCCGTTTCCATAAATCCAAATCGTTTCACTGTTATCAAAAACAACACAATGTACATTCGAAGTCAAAAAAGGGAACTCCTTAAGTGTATGGTTCCTCAATGCCTTTGTCTGCAAATTATAATGGAATATACCCTGGCGTTCTACCGTAATCCACACATCTCCATTTTTGTCTCCAACAATCATGGCTGCAGCATTATCTATGGTAGTACCTTCATCACTTAACTGTTTGAAAGGCTCAAAAACATCTCTTTCCGGATAATATATATACAATCCCATATCCGTACCCACCCAAATATTGCCTTCCACATCTTCATATAGAGCAAGTATATAGTTGTTCCCAAGACTATGCTCATCTGTCCTATCATATTTGAATATCTTAAATGACGAACCGTCATAGCGGTTTAGACCGTCTTTGGTTCCAAACCACATAAAGCCGGCTTTATCTTGTAGAATATCGTATACTGTATTTTGAGATAGTCCGTCCCGGATAGTAAGACTATTAAGATAATAGTGCTCCCCGATTGTTTGTGCATAACAAGTGAAAAAACATATCAGGCATATAAAAGCTATCAGCATTTTCTTCAGATTCGTGTTCTTCATCGCTCTATTATTTAGACCTCAAATATAGGCCATTTTGCCAACGAACGATAAAAAATGCGTCCCAATGAATGAAAGATTCGTCCTATCCCCCTCTATCTCGCTAGATAAGGGGGATTTAGAGCTGCAATATTTCCTACTTCTTTTCTATCCGAATGCGCGCATCCACCGCTATCACCTGCTTTTCAGTCGCCAACAATGGATTGATATCCATCTCCTTGATTTCCGTTGCAAAGCGCAGCAAGGTGGAAAGCCGTACAATAATTTCGGCAAATTTATCTTCATTCACTCCCTTCTGCCCACGCGTACCTTTGATAATCTTATAGGCACGCAACGAGTGAATCATGGAGTAAGCCTCCTCGTAGGACAACGGTGCAAGACCGGAAGATATATCCTTCAGCACCTCCACAAAAATACCGCCCAGGCCGCAGAGTACCACATGTCCGAACTTCTCTTCATATTTGGCACCGATAAACAATTCCGTCCCTTTCAACATCGGCTGCACCATGATAGCACTAGCTTCGGGAATCTGCATCATACGGTCGAATTCCAATGCCAAATGCTGTTCACTCTTGATATTGAGCACAACACCGCCCACATCCGACTTATGCACCGGCCCCACCACCTTTGCCACCACCGGGAATCCCGTGCGACGCGCAAAGGCAAGCACTTCTTCCTTGTTGTCCGAAACAAACTCCTCCACAATAGGAATACCTGCAGAGCGGAGCAATGCCTGCACATAGTGCGGGGCGATATAACCGTCCGCAGGAATGGAATCTATAATCCGGCGGATACGGGGAACATCCACTCCAAAGAGCTCGATTTCATTATTGGCAGGCCGCGGGGCATTCATTATCCGCGAAAGTGCCGTGCCGAGAGTCACCTCATCGGCAAAGTTCACATGGCCCTTTGCCAGGAAAGCGGCAACCTCGGCTCCCGCCGTATTGATGGAAGGAAGAATCGGAAAAATCGGCTTCTTGCAATGCAGCATCTTCTCGTGCAGCACATCATACATTTCAAACATGGTCACCAGCCCCGGAGTGCCGAAAATAGCCATTACAGCATCAATATTGTCAAACTTCTCCTCACAATACTCCAGACAGAGGCGCAGATGTTCCGGCGTACCCGTAGCCAGAATATCAATGGGATTCCCCACAGCCGCACCGGGGAAAAGCTTACCCTTAAGTTCCTCCGCCACCGGTCCTTCCAGTTTCGGAACATTCAGTCCACCCTTACTCAATGCATCGGTCAGCATCACTCCCGGACCGCCGGCATGGGTAATGATGGCGAAGTTTTTCCCTTTCAGTTCCGGCAGTGTGAAGATACAACCTACGGTCGTCAACTCCTCGCGCGAATAGCAACGCACAATACCCGCCTTACGGAACAAGGCCTCTACCGCCGAATCGCTACTGGCAATGGCCCCCGTATGCGAACTCGCCGCCCGGCTGCCGCTTTCGCTACTGCCCGCCTTGATGGCCGCAATCTTGCAGCCCTTCTTGATGAGCGAGGATGCATGAAACAGCAGACGGTCGGGGTCACCGATACTCTCTATATAAAGAAGTTTTATTCTGGAATCCGCTTCCGGATTGAAGTGTTCGTCCATGTATTGCAACACATCCTCCACGCCGATTTGCTTGGCATTGCCCACAGACCATACAGAGTTGAATTGCAATCCCTTGGTCACGGCGCTCTCCAATATGAACACCGCTGTGGCACCGGAGCTGGAAATCAGGTCCACCCCTTGCGGATGCAGTTGCGGGATGGGCTGGCTGAATACACTGTGATGCCACGAGTTCATAAAACCGATACAGTTGGGGCCTATCAGAGAGGCTCCATACCGGTTCACCGTTTCCAGTATGCGATCTTCCAGCACAGCACCCTCATGGGTCTCCTCACCAAAACCGGCAGAAAGGATAATGAACGCCTTCACCTGCTTCTCCGCAGCAAGCATCTCCACCGCATCGGGACAAAGCGCGGCAGGTATGGCAAGGATGGCAAGGTCCGTATCGGGAATGTCCTTCACATCCGCAAAGGCAGCAACACCCTGCACTTCAGTCTCTTTCGGATTCACGGCACGAAGCTCACCGGTATATCCGCCGCTAAGCAGATTTTTCAGGATAGCCCCTCCGGGTTTGTGTACATTATTGGATGCCCCCACTACCACAATACTGGCCGGGTGAAGTAATTGGCTTGTTATCATAGTCTGTTTTACATTAAGTTAATGATTCATGCACAAATATACATTTTCCATACATAAAAGCAATCGGTAAAAGAGAAAATAAGCTTAATCCCTTTGCAAAATATAAATAAGTTTACGGAAGTATATATATTTGTGCCATCAATAACAATACGCAGAAAACTACCCTATATGGAAAGCCGTGTCAAAGAGATAGATTATCTGAAATGCATCTTCATCACCCTGATGATTATCTTCCACCTTGTATATATAGGCGACAAGTATCCGTATGCGAAACAAATCGTCTATACGTTCCACATGTCCGCTTTCCTGATTATTTCGGGCTATCTGGCCAATAACCGGAAGGATGCCCGAAGCTTTCTCCGCAAGTTTCTATGGATTTTCATTCCGTATGCCTGCATGGAGGCGGCCTATACGGTGATGTCTCATTTCCTGCCCGTACGCGAAAGTGTAGATGCCATTACTCCTACCGTATTGCTCGACAAGATATTCCTCCATCCGATGGGGCCTTACTGGTATTTGCATACACTGATTCTGTGCAGCCTCATCTATTATATCACATTCCGCTATGTAAGGCTGTCGGTTGTCTCCCGGCTGGTTGTGACCGGTGTCTGCCTGTTTGCCCTTTCCCATTGGGGAGGATTGATGAACTTCTCCAATGCCCTCTATTTCCTTATCGGCATGACAGTGAGCCAAAGCGGGCTTCGTTTTACACAAGTCTTTCGCGCCACAACCTTCGCCATTGTTCCATTCGTAATACTATGCTGTTTTCCCGCCAATCTGGATAGGGGTACTCTGGCAGGAGTCGCCATCACCTGGCTTTCCATCAGCCTGCTGTTGGCAGCCTACGGCTATCTGCCGATACAAGCCAAACGGCTTTCCTTCTTTATAGGGCGCAATACGCTGGTCATACTCCTTTTCTCACCCATTTTCACCATTCTGTCCAAGGCGTTTCTGCCCGTGTTCGCCTTCGACCCTACGGGGATGCTGTTCCTTGTCACTGCCACCGCCTTCACTCTTAGCGGCTGCATGGGTATGGCGTGGGCTATGGACAAGATGCACGTTTCCAGATTCTTCTTCGGGAAGAGGACTATATTGTGCTGAGACGGTTCACGTCTTCGCACACAAAGGGAAGTTTCACCACAAACTCCTTTTCGTCCTTAAGAATCTCCACCAGCGTGCCGTATAGGGCATACTGCCGTTGCAGGTTCTTCAATCCCGCTCCATTACTGGCCACATAGTTGCGCAACTGAAGATTGTTACGTACCGTAATCCCTTCGTTTCCTATGGATATATGGACTATCAGCGGCGACTTCTTTGTACTGATATTATGCTTCAAGGCATTCTCCACAAGCATCTGTATGCTGGCAGGAATGACGAGACAATGATGATTCCGCAAATCATCTTCTATCTCCACATGCAGCGCATCGCCAAAGCGGATATGCTCCAGGTATAAATACGACTCTACGAACGACAGTTCTTCCTGCACGGTCACCGTAGCTCTGCCATGCGTAGTGAGCAGATAACGGTACACCGTAGACAGCTTCTTGGCAAACCGGTTCGTCTTTTCGGTATCCTGATAAGCAAGGGAGGCAAGGACATTCAGACTATTGAATAAGAAATGGGGATTAATCTGGTTTTTCAGCACCTCGAACTGATACAGCGCCTTCTCCTTCTCGATGACAGCCATCTGCTTCTCCATCTCCGAACGTTGCAGGCTATAGAAGAATATCTCTATCTGCAGAACGATAATCCAGTTCCACGGCACTACCGGCAGGGAGTTTCTCAGGATATGCCAGAAATTTCCATGCCCGCCCATCAGCAGGAAGTTCAAGATGTACGTCAACAGAACAGCCAGTGCAGTGGTCAACACAATATCCACCAGAATCCTCACCGCATTGTTGCGCTGTTTCAGTCTTTTATATATCAAGTTGATAACCCCAAAGTCGATGAACCCCAGCCCTATGCACAAAGGAAGATTCAGAAAGAACTGCACCATGATATTCGCATACCACGGCTTACCGCTGATGACGTTATAAACGCACCCTATGACAAGCAACGAGACGGAAACCGTCAGTATAAAAAGGAATATGTATCTCTTATGCCTCATAACTTATAACTCATACCACTCCGTCCACCCATTTCAAGAAATCGGCTACGCGACTGCGGCTCACCAATACCTCGTGCGGGCACTCCGGCTCGAAGTAAAGCTTCAAGCGACTGCCGAAGTACCTGGAACTCTTCCGGATGGACCTAATGTTGGATATGCAGCTCCTTGAAACCCTAAAGAAAACATCCCTATCCAGCATTCCCTCCAACTGGTCCAGCGAGTAGCTGATGATATACTGTTTCCCGGAGAAGAGGTGCAGATAAGTCAGCTTGTCCTCACTATAAAAGAAAGCGACATCCGGAGTTTCTACGTAGCGGAAGGTATCGCCCACCTGCACCAGAAAACGGTTCTTCTTGTTGGCTGCCAAGTAGCCGAGTTCCAGTTGCCGATATTCAGGAGCCGCAGAACGGAGGGCACTGTTGCGCTCGAACTTGCACAAGGCTGCTTCTAGGTCGCTTTCTTCAATGGGTTTCAGCAGATAGTCGATGCTGTTTACCTTGAAAGCCTTGATGGCATATTCGTCGTAGGCGGTGGTGAAGATAACGGGCAAATCGACGGGACACTGCTCGAATATCTCAAAGCTCAACCCGTCGGACAAGCGGATATCTACAATCATCAAGTCCAGGCTGCCCTGACGCAAGAGCAGTACAGCCTGCTCCACGCTCTCTGCCCAGCCCGCCAACTGCCAGGAAGGGCGCAGCCGTTGCATCATACGCTTCAGCTCTTCGTAGGCGAAGCGCTCATCTTCTACTAATAAATACTTTACCATAAAACGTGTCTGTTATTGCGACAAAGATACTATTTTACCTCTTGTCTTTACTAAAATGGCATTTGTCATTTCAGCGTATACCTGAATCCCACCGTCAGGCGCAGAGTCGGTCTGAAGCAAGGCTCGTCCTCATCGTTCTTGAAGTTATTGAGAAAACCTTTCAAACTACGGTCCGACATACTTATTCCGCGTATCCAGTTACCGCCCACTCCCAGATAAACAGCCGTCTTCCTACTCAACTGGTACGAAGGACTGATGTATGACCTCAGCATGACGGTAGAATAGATTTTCGATTTCCCGTCGACTTCCATCACGGCAGACATGCCGTCCATATCGAGGGCGGTCAGTTCCAGCTTCAGCTTCTTGTTCAGCCAGGTGGCGACGGACACTTTCATGCCGCTGGACATATCCACTTTCAGCTCATACCTGCCGGCATTCCTCCAACTGAAGTACATCATGGGCAGTATCATCGGGATACCGTAAGAGTTCGTCAACCCCGCACCGATGCCCAAGTCGAGGTTCTTCCGCAGTTTATAGACAAAGATGATTGCTCCATTAGCCAGTAGGGTCTTCATGGAAACCCCGTCCAACGGGGCATAGACACCGCCGCCCACAGAGGCTATGATACTCCACTTGTCGGACAGGGGACGGATGTGGGAGATATTCAGACTGGCATTCAGCAGATTGTCCGGATTCAACTCCCGCGCCTGCCCCTTATTATGGAATACGCCATAGGCAGCATTGACGGTTGCCGACCACGCCACCAGCCTGCCCTTGTCGTCATGCCTGACGGAAAGCGGCAGGTTATACCTTCCCGATACCATCATCAGGCTGCCCGAACCATACTCGTTGCCGAGGTCATCCTTCAACGAACTTTCGGGCAGATAGTCGTAACTGATATAGCCTTGCCCCCGGCAGCAGAACGGCCACGCCGCAAGCCACAACACCAATAGAATCACAGAGTTTGTCCTCATGGGAATATGCAAATGTTTTCTGCAAATATAGTCCTGCGGCAAGTAAGCGGGAAGCATTTACGGACGGGGTGCGGAATGGGGAGGACGAAATGCGGAAACCGGAAGGCGGAATGATTCCATGTTTTACGTTACGCATTTCACGTTACGTAAAATACATAATATTTTCGGGATAAAACAAATATCAGGTGAAGCACCCATCAATCTCCAAACTAATTGTACCTTTGCGGAACTTTAAACAAAAAAATGATGAAAGAAGAAACTTTCGATTATTCCAAAGTTCCCCATAACTTCGGCTTATGCGCTACTGACACATGCCCTTATACTGACACCTGCCTGCGCCGGATTGCATATACGTATGCACCCTCAAACAACATCTTCCTATATGTACTGAATCCGAAAGCAATAGAGTCCACAGCGGGAAAATGCAAATATTATTGCTCGAATAAGAAAGTGCGCTATGCCAAAGGCTTTATCCATACGGCAGAAGCCATCTCTGTCGGCCAGTCCGGCACGTTCCGCTACCGGCTCATCGGCTTATGGGGTATCCGAAGATATTATCAGAAGCGGAAAGGGGAAACTTTGCTCTCACCAACCGAGCAGCAACAAGTCATTGCAATTGCCCGTAACTTAGGACTCCAACGGGCGGAGTACTTCGACGCTTATGTAGAAGAGTACGACTTCACATGACGGCTCCGGTCACTGTCTTATCCTGATATAGGTAGACACATTTACAAACTAATAAATGTGTTACTATTATGACTTCAAAACGAAAGCTTTATCGTGAAGATGAAAAACTGTTTTTTCTTCACTCTTACTACCAATCAGGT
>ENA-OQJB01000858-OQJB01000858.1-human-gut-metagenome-genome-assembly--contig:-NODE-858-length-11134-cov-4.085945_pt1 | contig 11134 bp, 10 predicted proteins | sample MGYA00242599_ERZ504765 | MGnify/ENA primary metagenome ERZ504765 (study PRJEB26092, sample SAMD00036354) | human gut metagenome | host: Homo sapiens | study: EMG produced TPA metagenomics assembly of...
CTCTTCCAGATCGCTCTGGCGGTAGGTGCGCCACACCACGCAGTCGTAGTAGCGGCCCAGCACTCGGGCGGTGTCCTTGAGGGGCTCGCCGCGCCCGGCCTGCAGCTCGGCGGTGTTCATGTAGTTGCCCAGACCGCCCAGCTGGTACACACCCACCTCAAAGCTGGTGCGGGTGCGGGTGGATGCCTTGGAGAACATCAGGGCAACCGTCTTTCCTGCCAGCAGCGGGGCCGTGCCGCCCAGCTTCTGCTGTGCCTTGAGTTGATCGGCCACATCCAGAATGTGGGTCAGCTCGGCAGGGGAGAGGTCGCTCATTTTCAGCAGATGTTTCATGCCTGCTCCTTCGGAGCCGTCGGCTCCATCTTGCCCAGCACATCGCTCAGGATCTCCAGCACCATGTCCACATCGTGCTCGCTGAGGGTCAGCGGCGGCAGCAGGCGCAGGCGGGTCTTGGCTGTCAGCACCAGCAGGCCCGCTTCGCGGCAGGCGGCCAGCACATCTGCGGCCTTGAGGTCGTAGAACTCGATGCCCACCATCAGGCCGATGCCGGAAATGCTCTTGACATGGGGCAGCTTTGCGATGCCCGCGCGCAGCTGGACGGCGCGCTCGTTGACATTGGCAAGGAAGCTCTGGTCCATGCGGTCCACCACCACGTTGGCACCGGCGCAGACCACCGGGTTGCCGCCGAAGGTGGAGCCATGGGTGCCGGGGCCCATGCCCTCGGCCACCTTTTCGTTCATCAGCACTGCGCCGATGGGCAGGCCGCCGCCCAGACCCTTGGCCAGCGTGACCACGTCCGGCTTGAGGTTGTAGTGCTCGCAGCACAGGAAGGTGCCGGTGCGGCCCACGCCGGTCTGCACCTCGTCCACGATGAGCACAAGGTCTTTTTCGTCGCAGAGCTTGCGCACGGCCTGCACGTAGTCCGGGTCCAGCGCCATCACACCGCCCTCGCCCTGAATGAGTTCCAGCATCACGGCGCAGGTGGTGCGGTCCACCAGCTCCTCCAGCGCTTCGATATCGCCTGCCGGAGCATACAGGAAGCCCTCATTGAAGGGGCCGAAGTAGTTGTGGAACACCTCCTGACCGGTGGCGGTCAGGGTGGCGATGGTGCGGCCGTGGAAGCTGTTCACCAGCGTGATGACCGTGGTGCGGTCCTTGCGGTAGTGGTCCACGCTGTACTTGCGCGCGGCCTTAATGGCACCCTCGTTGGCCTCGGCACCGGAGTTGCCAAAGAACACCTTGCTCATGCCGGTGCGCTTGCACAGCTTTTTGGCCAGCTTGCCGCAGGGCGCGGTGTAGTAAAGGTTAGAGGTATGCTGCAGCTTGTGGGCCTGCTCGGAAACGGCCTCGGCCCAGTCCAGATCACAGTAGCCAAGGCTGTTCACGCCAATGCCGCTGGTAAAATCCAGATACTGCTGGCCCTCGGGGCCTGCGGCGCGCAGGCCGTGGCCTTTTTCCAGCACAATAGGGTTGCGGTTATAGGTGTGCAGGACGTATTCGTTGTCCCGCTTGATGACTTTTTCAGAATCCATAGGTGTACCCTCCTGTGAACAGAAACTGTGAACAGAAAACCCTCTCAGGCGCTTTCGCGCCAGAAAATGCTGGCAAAGGCTTGAGAGGGTCATTTTTCTTATTATACCGCCTGCACGGCACCTGCGCAATGCTTATTCGCGGTGGCTGCGGCGGTAAAAGCGGGTGCCGGAGCCGCGGTTGGAGAACAGCTCCAGCAGGATGGAGTGGGGCACGCGTCCATCGATGATGACCGCCTCGTGCACGCCCTGATAGATGGCATCGGCCATGCCGCCGATCTTGGGGATCATGCCGCCCGCAATGATGCCGGCGGACTTATAGCCCTCGATCTCGGACACCTCCACCTCGGGGATGAGGGTGCTCTCGTCGTCCTTATCCCGCAGCAGGCCCGCGATATCGGTCATGGATACCAGCTTCTCCGCTTTCAGCGCAATCGCGATCTGTGCAGCGGCGGTGTCGGCGTTCACGTTGTAGGCCTGACCCAGATCGTCCATGCCCACCGTGGCGATCACGGGAATGAAGCCGCCGTCCAGCAGGCTTGCGATCAGGGTAGCGTCCACATGCACGATCTCGCCCACATGGCCCAGCTGGGGGTCCAGCTCGGTGCAGCGCAGCATCTGGCCGTCCATGCCGCACAGGCCCACGCCGCGGCCGCGCAGCTTTGCCACCAGATCTTTGTTCACCTTACCGGCCAGCACCTGCTGCACGATCTCCATGGTGGCATCGTCAGTCACGCGCAGACCGTTTGCGAAATGGCTCTCCACGCCCACTTTCTTCAGCATCTCGTTGATGGCCGGGCCGCCGCCGTGCACCAGCACCACGCGCACACCCAGCAGGGTAAGGGTGACCAGATCGTTCATGACGGCATTTTTCAGTTCTTCGTTGATCATGGCATTGCCGCCGTACTTTACCACCATGGTCTTTCCGTGATACTTCTGGATGTAGGGTGTCGCCTCAGAGAAAAGGCGCGCCATTTCTTCGTTTTTCATAAGATTTCCTCTGAACCCTCTCAGTCAATGCCTTGCGGCATTGCCAGCTCCCCCGAGAGGGGGAGCTTTTGCCGGACGGGTCACTTTATTTCATAAAATCAGCTGCTTGTCGTTCGTTTTAAGCTCCCCCTTCGGGGGAGCTGGCGCGCAGCGCCTGAGAGGGTTATCAGGTGCGGTAGTCGCCGTTGATCTTGACGTAATCGTAGGTCAGATCGCAGCCCCATGCCTTTGCGGATGCATCGCCGGTGCCCATGTCCACCTTGACCAGCACATCGTGCTCAGCCAGCACCTTGGCGGCTTCGTCCTCGCTGTAGGGGTGGTAGGCGGCGTTTTCGCACACATACACCTCACCGGCCTTGCTGGAAAGCCACACGCAGACCTTATCAATGGAGAAATCGCCGGGGGTGTAGCCGATGGCGCACAGGATGCGGCCCCAGTTGGCATCGCGGCCGAACACTGCGGCCTTGAACAGGTTGGAACACACCACGCTGCGGCTGACGGCACGGGCGGTCTTCAGGTCGGGGGCGTGGGTCACTTCGCAGGTGATGAGGTGGGTGGCACCCTCGCCGTCACCGGCGTGCTCGGCGCACATGTGCTCGGCAATGGCAGTCAGCGCCGCCACAAAGGCGTGGTAGTCCGCGTTCTCCTCGCAGATCTCCGGGTTGCCTGCAAGGCCGGAAGCCATGATGATCAAGGTATCGTTGGTGGAGGTGTCCAGATCCACGCTCATCTGGTTGTAGGTGCCGGGCACCACGGTCTTGAGGGCCTTTTCCAGCAGGATGGGCGAGACCGCCGCATCGGTGGTGTAGAAGGCCAGCATGGTTGCCATGTTGGGGGCGATCATGCCGCTGCCCTTGCCAATGGCACCCACCGTGCAGGTCTTGCCGCCCAGCTCGAACTGGATGGCGTATTCCTTTTTGTGGGTGTCGGTGGTCATGATGGCGGTGGCGGCATCGGTGCTGCCCTGCTCGTCCGCAGCCAGCTTTGCGGCGGCGGCAGGAATGCCCCGGGCAAAGGGGTCGATGACCATGGGCTGACCGATGACACCGGTGGAAGCGGGCAGCACGTCCTGCGGGTCGATGCCCAGCTCCTTGCCCACCAGCTCACAGCATTCTTCGGCCAGAGCCACGCCGTTGGCGGCGCAGGTGTTGGCGTTGCCGCTGTTCACGATGATCGCCTGTGCGTAGCCGTCCTTCAGGTGGGCGCGGTCCACCTTGATGGGTGCGCCGCAGACCTTGTTGGTGGTGTACACACCGGCGGCGGCACAGCGCACCTCCGCCTTGATGAGTGCCAGATCGTATTTTTCATTATGATTTGCGCGGATGCCGCAATGCACGCCAGCCGCTGCAAAGCCCTTGGGGGCACAGATGCCGCCCGCAACTTCCTTATACTGCATAACGATTTTCCTTTCCCACAAAAGAAATACTCCCTCAGTCACGGCATTCGCCGTGCCAGCTCCCTCACGGAGGGAGCCTTTGCGTAACCGTCAGCTGCAAAAGCCTCCCCTCTTCGAGGGAGGTGGATGCGAACACCGTGAGCAGACGAAGGGAGTTTTTATTCCAATCCTTTGGTCTCTTCCAGCCCCAGCATCAGGTTCATGCACTGGACGGCCGCGCCGGAAGAGCCTTTGCCCAGATTATCGAACAGGGAGACCAGCATCATCTGGTCGCCTGCAGCGTTCACGGTCATGTACAGCTCCATGCGGTCGGTACCGGCCATGGCATTGGAGTACAGGCCGTTCTCCGGCAGGGCTTCGTTCAGAGCGTGCACCTTGACGGTGGCAGCATCCTTGTAATATGCCGCAATGCCCTCGGCCACCTGTTCGGCGGTGCTGCCCGCCAGCGTCAGATCCAGCGGCACCAGCACCTGCATGCCGCAGTAGTAATCGCACACCACGGGCACGAACATGGGGGTGTGGGCAAGGCCGCTGATCTTCTGCATTTCCGGCAGATGCTTATGGGCAAGGCCCAGACCGTAGCTCTTGGGTGCATCCAGCTTGCTGTGCGCCGGGCGATCAGCGCTCTCGTACTCGGCGATCATCTTTTTGCCGCCGCCGGAGTAGCCGGAGATGCCGGTGCAGCTGAAGGGATAATCTGCCGGTGCAAGGCCCAGCTCCACCAGCGGCGGGCAATGCTGATAAAGCCGCTGGCATAGCAGCCGGGCACTGCCACGCGGCAGGAATTTTTGATTTTTCCTTCTGGCCCGCCAGCTCCGGGAAGCCGTAGTCCCATGCGGCATCGGTGCGGAAGGCGGTGGAGGTGTCCAGCACCTTCACGTCCGGGCGCAGCAGGGGCATGACCTCTTTGGAAGCGGCATCCGGCAGGCAGAGGAAGGCGAGGTCGGCAGAGTTGATGACCTTCGCGCGCTCGTTCACATCCTTGCGGCCCTCTGCGGAAATGGAAAGCAGCTCGATCTCCGGGCGTTGTGCCAGACGGTCGGCAATGCGCAGACCGGTGGTGCCGGAAGAGCCATCAATAAAAACTTTCACGCTCATGCGTTCTTTTCCTCCCACGCATCCAGCTGTGCGTTTGCCAGTGCGATCTGGTTGTTCACGCTGGCTTCGCTGGGGCCGCCGTAGCTGGTGCGGCCCTCGCAGCACTTGACCAGATCAATGGCATCGTAGATATCGTTCTCGAACAGAGCGCTGTAGCCCTTGAACTCGTCGAGGGTCAGCTCTTCAAGGGTCTTGTCCTTTGCAATGCAGTCGGACACCATGCAGCCGGTCAGCTTGTAGGCATCGCGGAAGGGCATTCCCTTCTTGGTGAGGTAGTCGGCGCAGTCGGTGGCGTTGATAAAGCCCTTGGCGGCGGCGCGGCGCATGTTGGCCGGAATGGTCTTCATGGTGTCCAGCATGGGAGTGACCGTCTTCAGGCACAGCTCCAGCGTATCCACTGCGTCGAAGATGGCTTCCTTATCTTCCTGCATGTCCTTGTTGTAGGCGAGGGGAATGCCCTTCATCATCACCAGCAGGGTGTTCAGGTCGCCGTAGACGCGGCCGGTCTTGCCGCGGATCAGCTCGGTGACATCGGGGTTCTTCTTCTGGGGCATGATGGAGGAGCCGGTGGTAAAGGCATCGTCCAGCTCGATGAACTTGAACTCCCAGCTGCACCAGAGGATGATCTCCTCGGAAAGCCGGGACAGGTGCATCATGCAGATGGAGATTGCATTGGCCAGCTCGATGCAGAAATCGCGGTCGGACACGCCGTCCAGACTGTTGGCGCAGGGAGCCGCAAAGCCCAGCTTTTCGGCGGTGAACTGGCGGTCCAGCGGGTAGGTGGTGCCAGCCAGCGCGCCGCTGCCCAGCGGGCACTGTGCGTCCATGCGGGCGGTGGCATCCTCAAAGCGCTGCAGGTCGCGCAGCAGCATGGATGCATATGCCATCAGGGCGTGGCCAAAGGTGATGGGCTGGGCACGCTGCAGATGGGTGTAGCCGGGCATGACGGCGGTGGTGTTCTCACCGGCCTTTTTGCAGATGACCTTGATGAGCTCCACAATGTAGGCCTGCAGGGTGTGGCTGTAGTCCCGCAGGGTCAGGCGGATATCCAGCGCCACCTGATCGTTGCGGCTGCGGCCGGTGTGCAGCCGCTTGCCGGCGTCGCCGATGCGGGCGGTGAGGGTCTGCTCCACAAAGGTGTGCACATCCTCGGCACCCGGGTCGATCTCCAGCCTGCCGGCTGCCAGATCATCGGCGATGGAAGCCAGACCGTTGAGGATGTCCTCACAATCCTTTTCCGAGATGATGCCCTGCTTTGCCAGCATGGCGGCGTGCACGCCGCTGCCGCGCATATCCTGCGCGATCATGCGCTGGTCGAACCGGATGGAGGAGTTGAAGTCGTTCACGCGGGAATCCACGGCCTTGGAAAAACGGCCCTTCCAGAGTTGTTCTGCCATAGTTTTATCCTTTACTTTATGTCCAAACCCTCTCAGTCACGGCTTGCGCCGTGCCAGCTCCCCCGAGGGGGAGCTTTTCTTCTGCCTGCGAAAAGCAAGAGCTTCCCTACTTGAAGAACAGCTTTGCCGAACTGCGCATAAAGCTCGCCCTTCGGGAGAGCTGGCAAACCCGTCAGGGTTTGACTGAGAGGGTTCGTCAATTTCTTCTAAAAACGGCAAAGCCGCCGCAGGGGAAAACGCTCCTGCGGCGGTGCCGCCGGCAACGATGCCGGTTGGATGGAACTTCCGTGTGAAAGTGTGAAAACACACGAAAGGGAAGATGTTATAGCTGCTTACTTGACCTCCGGCCAGTTCTTGGACAGCTTTGCGCGCTCCTTGATGGACAGGCCGAACAGGTTGATGAAACCTGTTGCATCAGCCTGATTGTAGTCCTCGTCCTCACCGAAGGAAGCAGTCTGCTCGTCGTACAGGGTGTACGGAGAGGTGACACCTGCGTTGATCATGTTGCCCTTGTAGAGCTTGAGCTTCACATCGCCGGTGACGGTCTTTTCCAGACTGTCGGCAAAGGCGTCCAGAGCCTCACGCAGCGGGGTGAACCACTGGCCGTTGTAAACGATATCGGCATACTTCTGGGCCAGCTGAACCTTGAAGTGAGAGCTTTCCTTATCCAGAGTGATGGTCTCCAGAACATTGATAGCCTTGTACAGGATGGCACCGCCGGGGGTCTCGTACACGCCGCGGCTCTTCATGCCAACCAGACGGTTCTCCACGATATCCAGCAGGCCGATGCCGTTCTCGCCGCCCAGCTTGTTCAGGTGCTCCACCAGCTCCACAGCGCCCATCTCCTTGCCGTCCACGGCGGTGGGGATGCCCTTTTCAAAGTGGATGGTCACATAGGTGGGCTTATCGGGAGCCTGCTCGGGGCTGATGCCCAGCTCCAGGAAGCCGGGCTTGTTGTACTGGGGCTCGTTGGCGGGGCTTTCCAGATCGAGGCCCTCGTGGCTCAGATGCCACAGGTTCTTGTCCTTGGAGTAGTTGGTCTCGCGGTTGATCTTCAGGGGGATGTGGTGAGCCTCGGCGTAGTCGATCTCCTCGTCACGGCTCTTGATGTCCCACTCACGCCACGGAGCAATGATGGCCATATCCGGGCACAGGGCCTTGAGGGTCAGCTCAAAACGCACCTGATCGTTGCCCTTGCCGGTGCAGCCGTGGCAGATGGCATCTGCACCTTCCTTGATGGCGATATCCGCCAGAGCCTTTGCGATGCACGGACGTGCAAAGCTGGTGCCCAGCAGGTAATCTTCGTACTTCGCGCCGAACTTCAGGGTGGGGAAGATGTAGTTCTCCACAAAGTCCTTCTTCAGGTCCAGCACGTACAGCTTGGAAGCGCCGGTAGCCTTGGCCTTTTCTTCCAGACCGTCCAGCTCGGTGCCCTGTCCCACGTCACCGGAGACAGCGACGACCTCGCAGTTGTTGTAGTTTTCCTTCAGCCAGGGAATGATGATGGAGGTGTCCAGACCGCCGGAGTATGCCAGCACGACTTTTTTGATGTTTTCCTTTTTCATAGGTGACGCTCCTTTTTTCATAAAAATACACTTTTTGTTTTCTGATGCGCACTTTCCCTTCGCATCCTCTTCCGTTGCGTTTCGGTTGATGCTTTTTATTATACGCCGCGCTTGTTTTTTCGTCAATAACAAAACCATACAAACCTTTTTTGCTTCCGGCGCCTGATTTTCGTTCATGTTGCATCTTTATGCGTTATTTGCAGAATATATTCATATTTTATGCATTTGCGCAGTATATATTCGGGGCACATGCATCCCGCCCGGGGCATGTGCGGACTACAGCACACGGAAAGAATTCACACCGCAAAAACAAAAAGCCCGGGACCCTTTTGTGAGCCGTCTGGCCCTGAAAGAGTCCCGGGTTTCGTTTTGGCTTTATGCGCCGGAAAATGGCCCGCCCGCCGCCGTCCATGCGGCGCACAGCAGTTCCTTCTGGGCCTTGGGCAGCTGCTTGAGGGCATACTCCCGCCGCAGGGCGGCGCGCTTATCCGCGCACAGTTCCAGATAGGCAAAACCCCCGGCCCCTCTGGCACGGGTGTACTTTGCGCCGCGTCCGCTCTGGTGTGCGCGCAGGCGGGCGGCAGGGTCGGTGGTCCAGCCGGTGTACAGCGTACCGCCTGTACACCGCACCATATACACAAAGGCGGGCTTTGGCCGGGCGCACGGCTCAGATGCGGCCATTGTTCTTTAACACCTGACGGCAGGCGGCAAGGGCAGTTTCCTTATCCTTGGCGGTGATGAGGAAGCGGCTGGCGTGGCAGAAGCTGATGCCCGGGATGCCGCTCTTCTGCTCAATGACCTCCTGCGGCTGGCCGGCCCAGCTCTGGGGGAAGGGCAGCTTGGGGCGCTTGGTCTTGTGGTCGGTGACGCACTGGGCGCTCCAGCCGCCGCGCTGGCTGGGGTAGATCACGAACAACGCGTCCGTCTTGTACAGGCCGTTCTTCCACGGCAGATAGCAGGGCAGTACCACGATGCCGTCCCGGGAGTTTTTGTAAGCCTGCTGCACCTTTTCGTCGGCGCGGTTCACGGCGTTGGCGCTGGCGATCTGGTTTTCCAAGATCTGCTTTGCCACGGCCACCGCCTTGAAAAAGCAGGTGTCCTGATCCTCTTTGGAGTCCCACACCGGGTTAAAAAAGCCAATGGCATCGCACAGGCTGTTCTGCTCGCCGGTGTTATCGTTGAGGTCCAGCGGCTGGATGAAGTTCTCGTCAATGAGCCGGGCCTGACGCTCACCCACAAGGCCGGGGCCGAGCACCCGCCACAGCAGGCCGAGGGCCGCATAGGGCACGCCATTGGGGCGGCACTCCCGCGGCTCCTGATGGTGGTCGAACATACCAAAGCCCACATCGTACACGATGCCGTCAAAGCCGTCCGGCACCACAAAGCCGCGGGTGATCTTGATGTCCGGGCGCAAAATTTGCAGCAGGGCAGTGGCAAACACATCGTCGGCGTGGAACTTGCCGGCGTGGGTGAAGCCGTTTGCAGGAATTTTCATAGATGTACCTCGTTCCCAATAAAATGTCTGGCAACAGTATAGCACACTTTGCAGAAAGGGACAACGAAAAGCCCCGGAACGGGCACGCCATTCCGGGGCTTTTTGAGCGTATTCTTACTTTTTCTTTGTGGTGCGTGCCTTTTTAGCGGCAGGAGCGGCGGGCTTTTCCGCCGGGGCGGTCTCCGGCTCGCCCAGAGCCAGAATGCTGCTCAGCTCCTTCTGAGCTGCGGCATTCGTGGCATCGGTGGTGGCCAGCACGTCGGCGTAGAACTGCTCCATGCCCTCGCGGGTGGAGAAGGTGGCAACGTACATCTGGTTGCCCATGGCGCCGCTCAGCGCGTCCGGCATGCGGTCCACCATGCGCATGTTCTGCTGGTACTTCTGCATGATCTGCTCGTGGCTGTACACAAAGTGCTTGCCGTCGCGGCGGCCTGCAAACGGGCAGTAGAAGTGCTCGCCCACCGGCATATCGGTGCCGCCAAAGGCGATCATGTCCGCCCAGATCTTATACACGTTGGTGGAGCGGGCAAAGTTGATCATGTCCGGGGTGAAGCCGCCGCAGGGGCGCATGTTGACCTCCAGCGCCACGATCTGGCCCTTTTTGCCCATGCTGGCCTGATTCTCGGTCATGCGGAAGAACTCAAAGTGGATGAAGCGGCTCTTCACGCCAAAGCTCTTGACGGCGGCACGGCCTGCAGCGCGGGTGTCCTCGGGCAGGTCCTTGATGATGTAGTAGATCGAGTTGTCGTTGTCGTTGACGATATCCATGATGGACATGGGGCTGACGTTGCCGGCCTCAAAGATGGGGTTGCCGTTGGCATCGATGATGGCATCGTAGCTGTTCACCTCGGCCCGGACGAACTCCTCCATGATGTACTCCACATCCGGGTGATGGGCCGTCTTCTGCACGAGGAACTTTTTCAGGTCCTCGTCGCTGGACAGCTTGTGGGTATCGGATGCGCCCACGCCGTTATCCGGCTTTACCACCACCGGGTAGCCCACCTCGTCGATGAACTTCCGGCAGCCCTCGTAATCGTCCACCATGTGGTAGCGTGCGGTGGCGATGCCGGCCTTCTGGTAATACTCCTTCATCTTGCTCTTGTACTTGATGCGGGGCATATCGGAGGTCTGGAAGCCGGAGGTGATGTGGAAATCGGTGCGCAGGGCTGCGTCCCGCTCCAGCCAGTATTCATTGTTGGACTCCAGCCAGTCGATGCGGCCATACTTGAATGCAAAGAAGGCCACGGCGCGGTAGACCTCGTCGTAGTTTTCCAGACTGCCCACCTTGTAGTACTCGTTCAGGCTGTCCTTCAGCTCCGGCTTCAGCTCATCGTAGGGCTGGTCGCCGATGCCCAGCACATTCATGCCGTTGTTTTTCAGCTCATGGCAGAACTGCCAGTAGTTGGTGGGGAAGTTGGGCGAAATAAAAATGAAATTCTGCATGGTTTTACGATTCCTCTTTCCTCTATAAACCTCTATAAAAACTCCCTCCGTCACGGCTCCGCCGTGCCAGCTCCCTCCGGGAGGGAGGCGTCCCTCTCAGTCATCGCTGCGCGATGCCAGCTCCCCCGAAGGGGGAGCTTATTTGCTGCAAACCGTCAGATGCATCAAAGCTCGCCCTTCGGGAGAGCTGGCGCGTCAGCGCCTGAGAGGGTTTGTTTTAC
>ENA-OQJB01000860-OQJB01000860.1-human-gut-metagenome-genome-assembly--contig:-NODE-860-length-11118-cov-3.694113_pt1 | contig 11118 bp, 10 predicted proteins | sample MGYA00242599_ERZ504765 | MGnify/ENA primary metagenome ERZ504765 (study PRJEB26092, sample SAMD00036354) | human gut metagenome | host: Homo sapiens | study: EMG produced TPA metagenomics assembly of...
GAAGAAAAAGAAGAATAAAGACCAGGTATTGCCGAATGGGTACCTACTCTACCGGCAACAGGCAAGTATGCCGTTTATGTTTCTTATCAGACACTCCCAAATAGTGTAAGCGACGCCAAATATCTGGTATTCCATAACGGAGGAGTAACCGAATTTAAAGTTAATCAGAAAATAGGTGGAGGCACATGGGTTTACCTCGGAACGTTTGAATTTGATAAAGGGAACAACGACTACGGCATGGTGGTACTTAGCAACGAGAGCAGCGAACATGGAGTTGTATGCGCCGATGCAGTACGTTTTGGAGGTGGAATGGGAAACATTGCCCGTGGAGGAAGAACCAGCGGGCTGCCCCGTTACTTGGAAGGAGCACGCTACTCTGCGCAATGGGCGGGAATGCCATACGAAGTATATGCAGGTCGTAAAGGTGAAAACGACTATACAGACGACATCAACACACGTTCCAACGCTATCAACTATTTGTCGGGCAGTTCTGTCTACAACCCGCAACAATCGGGTTTAAGCGTACCTTTGGAAATGACTATGGCGTTGCACAGTGATGCCGGATGCAGCAAGACTGATGAGCTTATCGGATCGCTCGGTATCTATACCACCGATTTCAATAATGGAAAACTGAATACAGGAACAGACCGGTATGCATCACGTGATTTAGCCGATATTCTGCTCACACAGATTCAAAAAGATATTTATTCAAGTTACAGCATCCCTTGGACACGCCGCAGTATGTGGAACCGGAATTACAGTGAAACACGTCTCCCGGCTACACCTTCTACGATTATCGAACTGCTCTCCCATCAGAACTTCGCAGATATGCAGTTAGGGCATGATCCGAACTTCAAGTTTACAGTGGGACGAGCCATTTACAAAGGTATTTTGCAGTTCATTACCAGCCAGCATGATAAAGAATATATAGTTCAGCCCCTGCCAGTCAGCAATTTCGCCATTCAATTCGGAAAGAAAAAGAATACGCTGGAACTTTCATGGAAAGGTGAAGATGATCCGCAAGAACCGACTGCACGCCCACGGGAATACATCGTATATACACGCATCGGTTATGGAGGCTTTGACAATGGAACCTTAGTCAGCAAAACGTCCCACACTGTTAAAATAGAACCGGGGCTCGTTTATTCATTCAAAGTGACTGCCGTAAACCGCGGCGGGGAAAGTTTTCCCTCCGAAATCCTTTCCGCTTATAAAGCCAAACGCGAACAGGAAAAGGTAATTATCATCAATGGCTTTGACAGAATCAGCGGTCCGGCGGTCGTTAATACTTCTGATAGAGCAGGATTCGATTTATCACAAGATCCCGGAGTCCCGTATATATCAAACATTTCGTTTTGCGGAGCACAAACAGGCTTCGACCGTACACAAGCCGGAAAAGAAGGAAAAGGCAGTCTGGGACATAGCGGAAACGAGTTAGAAGGAATGAAAATAGCGGGGAACACATTCGATTATCCTTTCATTCATGGAAAAGCGATTCAGGCAGCCGGCAAATATAGTTTTGTGTCATGCAGTGACGAAGCGGTAGAAAACGGATTGGTTACGTTAGAAGATTATCCGGTGGTAGATTATATCCTGGGACTGGAAAAAGAAGACCCCGCAAATAAAGCGTACTACAAGACATTCTCCTCGGCTATGCAACGAATTATGACCAGTTATTGTCAGTCGGGAGGTAATCTGTTTGTCAGCGGTGCTTATGTAGGAAGCGATATGAGCGGCACACAAGGCAACCGGGAGTTTACAGAGAAAATACTGAAATATGGTTATCAAAGTAGCCTGACGGATAAGAGTTCGAATCAGATTAAAGGATTGGGGCGCACAATCACGATCCCGCGTCTGCCCAATGAGAACAGTTATGCGGTTCCTGCAGCAGATTGCATCGTTCCCGTAGATACTGCTTTCCCTGTATTTACGTATGCACCCGGCAATCAGAGCGCAGGTATCGCTTACAAAGGGAACTACCGCACTTTTGTATTGGGCTTTCCTTTCGAAAGCATCCAGTCGGAAGCGGATCGGGCAACCATCATGGCAGGCATCTTGGGATTCTTTACTCAAAATAAAAATATCCTTTTTTTAATCCGTTTCTCATTTTAAATTCTATCTTTGCTACTATAATAACCTTTAAAAATAAAAAACAATGTATACTATACAAGCAAATCCTAGCGGTACACGCAGCATAGAAGTATCTAATGAAAACTTGAGAACAATTGAGAAATATGCTCTGTTCCGTCATCTTATCGACAGTACCGGTATTGTAGATGAAGCAGTTCTGGATAAGTTGAAACTTAATATCCGCTCCCTTATCGCCAGTCAGGAAGAAGACAGTAAAGACTTGCTGGACCTTTGTATCGACGTGATTTATCACAATAATATGAAGGCATTCGGTCTGCAACAGCTCATCAAGCTCTATCTTACCTGGCTTTCCAACACGGAAGCGGAAGAAGAGGAGGAATAATGATTACGGTAGATACCTGCGGAATAACAGCATACAGTCCGCTGATTCCTGCAATAAGAGCAATGTGCACTGCCTCTCCGGGAGAAACGATAGAGATTATCATGAACCATGCTGACGCGTTTCAGGATCTAAAGGAATATCTGTCCGAGCAAGGTATCGGTTTTCGTGAAATCTATGATGGAGAACAAATGACATTACAGTTCACAATCAATGGGAAGTTATAAAAAACATCTCAATGATTGAAGCAAAACATCCCGATAATCGAAGTTAAACATCTCAATGAATAAAAAAATCATTGGGATGTTTTTTTATTATCCGTATCTTTGCAGCATGAAAGAATATCGATTGACCGACTGGTTACCTACTACCAAGAAAGAAGTAGAACTTCGCGGATGGAATGAATTGGATGTCATTCTATTCAGTGCTGATGCATACGTGGATCACCCTTCTTTTGGTGCTGCCGTTATTGGACGGATTCTTGAAGCGGAAGGTTTGAAAATAGCCATTGTACCCCAGCCCAACTGGCGTGACGACCTGCGTGACTTCAAGAAGCTGGGACGCCCACGGCTATTCTTCGGCATCTCCGGTGGATGCATGGATTCGATGGTAAATAAATACACAGCCAACAAACGATTGCGCAGTGAAGATGCATATACCCCGGACGGTCGTCCGGATATGCGTCCGGAATATCCTTCCACGGTTTATAGCCAGATACTAAAGAAACTTTATCCGGATGTTCCCGTAGTTATCGGAGGAATCGAAGCCAGTTTAAGACGGTTAAGTCATTACGATTATTGGCAGGACAAAGTGCAAAAGAGCATTTTATGCGACAGCGGTGCCGACCTGCTCATTTACGGAATGGGAGAAAAACCACTTCCAGACCTGGTGAAGAATATGAAAAGTCTGCTTACTACTGAAGAGCCAGTACTGACAAGCAGTAAATTCAGAACAATCATCGGATCAGTTCCTCAAACAGCCTATCTTTGTCGTGCAACAGAATGGACCTCTGCCGAAAATGACCTTTCACTTTATTCGCACGAAGAATGTTTGGCAGATAAAAAGAACAGGCTAGTAATTTCCGGCATATCGAAGAAGAATCTAACAAATATTCGGCTTCCCGAATCACGCAAGCCGTCGGAAACAGATAGTAGTAGTCAATCCTCCATATCCTCCGATGAGCCAGGAAGATCTCGATCGTTCGTTTGATTTGCCATATACCCGGCTACCTCATCCTAAATATAAGGGAAACGGATTCCGGCTTATGACATGATTAAGTTTTCCATCAACATTCACCGGGGATGTTTCGGCGGTTGTGCCTTCTGCACCATTTCCGCTCATCAGGGAAAGTTTATCGTCAGCCGTAGCAAAGAGTCCATACTGAAAGAGGTGAAAGAGGTCATCCAGTTACCCGATTTCAAAGGATATTTAAGCGATTTGGGTGGTCCTTCCGCTAACATGTATCAGATGAAAGGAAAAGACGAAGCTATTTGCAAGAAGTGCAAACGACCGTCATGTATCCATCCGAAAGTTTGCCCAAATCTAAATACCGACCATCGCCCCTTACTGGATATTTACCGTGCAGTAGATGCCTTGCCCGGAATAAAAAATCGTTTATCGGTAGCGGAGTACGCTATGACCTGTTACTTCATCAAAGTAAAGATGAAGCGATCAACCGCAGCACTGCCGAGTATACCCGTGAATTGATTGTCAATCACGTAAGTGGTCGGCTGAAAGTAGCTCCGGAGCATACCAGTGACCGGGTATTATCTGTGATGCGCAAACCTTCTTTCGAGCAATTTGAAACATTCAAGAGGATATTCGACCGTATCAACCGGGAAGAGAATCTACGTCAACAACTGATTCCGTATTTCATTTCCTCGCATCCCGGATGCAAAGAAGAAGATATGGCGGAACTTGCCGTTATCACTAAACGTCTGGACTTCCACCTGGAACAAGTGCAGGACTTCACTCCCACTCCGATGACGGTTGCTACCGAAGCTTGGTATACCGGATTCCATCCATACACGTTAGAACCGATATTCAGTGCTAAAAACCCAACGGGAGAAACTAGCACAACGACAGTTCTTTTTTGGTATAAACCGGAAGAAAGGAGAAATATCATCAATGAGTTGAGACGTATCGGACGTTCTGATTTGATAGACAAATTATACGGAAAACGCTAATTCGCTCCATTCCATCACTTACAAAACCACCTCTAAAAAGGAGCCTTATCAGGATCTTGGCGAGTATCAAAAAACAGCTTACCACAAGAATCTGCTTTTTCAAGTACCCGATAATAGACTTTGAAATAATCACAATGAAAAAACACGTATATTAGGAACAGAGGTAGCTTTATACATATAAGGATATTTAGCGACTAATTGCAATACGTCTCTCACCATTGTATAAATGGAACGCTATATGGGTATTTCCATTTCTCACATTATAGAAAGTCAGAATTTGCTGAAAAACAATAGTCGCTGTTTCTGTCCAGACTATTTTTAACTTAGCCATTGTTCCACCAGCTTATCCACATCTTCTTGAGTATGCAATCTACCCTCCTCATAATCTTTTTCAGAATGCATTATAATTTCCTGTTCATATTCTGTAGGAACATAAAGATTTGCATTAGGAGTAGTTACATGATAAGCAGCCACTGGTTCATTGACCTGTGGCAATTCATTATCTTGAGGTTTATATGATTTCTTAGCCATATCAGTTATTAAGTTATATCTACAAAGATAAAGATCCCCTTGGTATAAAACAAACAATTCCTCGCTTATCTTCCCCGAAAAGCTTATTTATTCTTCTTTCACCGGCAACGCCACAATCTCCTGCAACACACTGACTGCCGTCTCCACATTAGTAACATTTTTAATCAACATACTCCGTCTGCCATTTTGCTCACGCAGATCACAGCGCCGGGTATACTTCATCATATAGTCTATCACTTTACCGAAAGCCTTACTTTGATAGAACGGACTATCCGGATTGGAAACAAAGAACAAGGTCATTCGGCCGCCTTTCAGGAAAATCTTCTCTGCTCCCAAACGCGCTGACAAACGGCGTAAAGGAACAATGCGGAGTAATTCTTCCGTTTCCCGGGGAACCGGACCGAAGCGGTCTTCCAAGCGGGAGCGGAAAGCCTCCACATCCTTATCCAATGTCAGTCCATCCAGTTCACGATAGAGCAACATACGTTCGCTGCTGCCAGTTACGTAGTTGGCCGGCAATAAAAGTTCGAGGTCACTTTCTACCTGACACTCCTCTACAAATTCTTCTCCACTAATTTGTCCTTCACCTTTTATTTCATCAGCATACAGTTCTGCAAATTCATCTGTTTTCAGTTCATGGACAGCTTCAGTCAGAATCTTCTGATATGTTTCATATCCCAAATCAGCGACAAAGCCACTTTGCTCGGCTCCGAGCAAATTTCCAGCTCCACGAATATCCAAATCCTGCATGGCAATATGAATACCACTTCCCAAATCACTAAAGTTCTCAATCGCTTGAAGACGTCGTCTCCCTTCGGTGGTCAGACTGCTCAACGGAGGAGCCAACAGATAACAGAATGCTTTCTTGTTACTACGCCCTACCCGTCCACGCATCTGATGGAGGTCACTCAATCCGAAGTTTTGCGCCTGATTGATAATGATGGTATTTGCATTCGGAATATCGATACCACTTTCGATGATTGTGGTTGCCAAGAGCACGTCATAGTCATAGTTGACAAAATCCAGAATAATTTTCTCCAGTTCTGTCGGCTCCATCTGCCCGTGTCCGATTGCTACACGACAATCCGGGATATGGCGCTCTATCATTGCTTTCAGTTCCGGCAAGTTCGCAATCCGGTTATTGACGAAAAAGACCTGCCCGTTACGGCTCATCTCAAAGTTGATGGCATCCGTAATCACTTCTTCATTAAAAGTATGCACTTCGGTCTGAATCGGATAGCGGTTAGGCGGCGGAGTGGAAATCACGCTCAAATCACGCGCGCCCATCAACGAGAATTGAAGGGTACGGGGAATCGGAGTAGCAGTCATTGTCAGTGTATCTACATTCACTTTCAACTGACGCAGCTTTCTTTTACGGAAACTCCGAATTTCTGTTCTTCGTCAACAATCAGCAGTCCCAAGTCTTTAAACTGAACATCCTTGCCTAAGATACGGTGAGTACCTATCAGAATACCGACATCTCCATCCTTCAGTCCTTTCAATACAGCTTTGGTTTGTGCGGCAGTACGTGCGCGACTTAAATATTCCACCCGGCATGGCAGTCCTTTCAGACGTTCGCAGAATGTTTGAAAATGCTGGTAAGCAAGCACCGTTGTCGGAACCAGAACGGCCACTTGTTTATTATCGGCAACGGCTTTGAAAGCGGCACGGATTGCAACTTCTGTTTTTCCAAATCCTACATCGCCACAGACCAGACGGTCCATCGGGCGGTCACTTTCCATATCCGCTTTGACATCAATCGTCGCCTTACTCTGATCCGGTGTATCTTCATAAATAAAGGATGCTTCCAACTCACGCTGCAAGAAACTATCGGGACTATAAGAGAACCCTTTTTCCTGACGACGCTGCGAATACAATTTTATCAAATCGCGGGCTATATCCTTGATTTTGCTCTTCGTACGTTCTTTCAGTTTCTCCCATGCCCCTGTACCTAATTTGTTAAGTCGGGGAGCCTCTCCCTCCTTACCTTTGTATTTGGAAACTTTATGCAGGGAATGAATGGAAACGAACACTACATCTTCATTCTGAAACACCAGTTTCAAAACTTCCTGCGTAGTATCACCATTCGGTATACGCACCAAACCGGAAAAACGTCCGATACCATGATCGGTATGCACCACATAATCTCCTGGAGTAAACTGATTCAGTTCTTTTAAGGACAGTGCTACTTTTCCCGAACGGGCTTTATCACTTTTCAGGTTATATTTATGGAAACGGTCAAACAACTGATGGTCGGTGAAGATACAGAGCCGTAGTGTGTTATCTACAAATCCTTCATGTATGGTACGCTCTACGGGAGTAAAATTAATCTGATCGCCCCGATCTTCAAAAATAGCCTTGATACGATCTGTCTGCTTCATACTGTCACTACAGATATATAGCGAATAACCTTTTTCCAAATAATCTTTGAAAGAAGAAGCTACCAAATCGAAATTCTTATGAAAGATGGGTTGGGCAGATGTATTGAAAGTAACACTGGCATTCGGCGTTCCGGTTGGTTTGTTACCAAATTCCAATCGGCGGAAATCGAGTGCCCGTACAGTGAATTCACTGCCGTCTATCAGTTTTCCTTCTAATGTAATGCCTCCATTTTCTGCGGCTTCCTGAACAGCTATTGCCTGGGGAGTCAACGCTTCATCATGCACCACCTGGATTCGTTCACGCAACCAAAGAAAATCGCGCATTGCCAGAGTAGTATCTTTCGGGATAAAATCCAGAAAGGAAGTTGTCACATCTCCTGTCACTGCTAAATCGGGAACAATAGACACTCCACTTTTCTTCTCGCGGGATAATTGGGACTCAACTTCAAAGGTACGTATACTTTCTACTTCATCACCAAAGAAATCAATACGATAAGGATATTCCGAAGCAAAAGAGAAAACGTCGATAATGCTACCGCGAACAGCGTATTGCCCCGGTTCATATACATAATCTACGTATTCGAAGCCATAACTATGCAACACATCAGTGATAAACGTGGTATCCACTTTCTCCCCTACATTCAGTTTCAGGGTTTTATCGCTCAATTCCTTTCGCGACACTACTTTCTCTGCCAATGCATCCGGGTACGTAACGATACATAGTCCCTCCTCCCCTTTTTGCAAACGGCTAAGTACTTCCGTGCGTAGAATCTCATTGGCTGCGTCTTTTTGCCCATATTTAATAGAGCGACGGAATGAAGATGGAAAGAATAACACCTTTTCCGTCCCCAATATCTGCGTCAAGTCATGATAAAAATAGCCGGCTTCTTCAAGATCACCTAAAATAAAGACAAACGGACAACCACCCTCTTGTACCAATACAGAAGAAAAAAGAGAAGCAGCAGATGCACACAGTCCTCCGCAAAAAACAGTCTGAACAGAAGTGTCCTTCAACAAGCGTTTCATTACTGCCATATTGGGGTGGGCAGCATATTGTTGTTGCAATTCAGTTATTGTCATACCTATAAAATTTCCCCGCAAAATTACAAAAAAGAATCGCAGGACAGACATAAGTGTGGGAAAGTTTTCATCCCCCCAAAGTTTCTCGGTGAGAAACAAAGTGTTCCACACCGAGAAACAACTTGTTTCACACCGAGGAACAAACCGTTTCACACCAAGAAACAAAAGATTGCATTCTGCTCTTCACGTTAAATTTTCCTTAGTTCGGCTATAACTAAAGGAAAAGAACTACTTTTGTTTAAATTTATAGTATCTATATGCAGACATCGGATAGCATTGTAATTATCCCTACCTATAATGAACGGGAGAACATAGAAAATATCATCCGTGCCGTATTCGGCCTTCCCAAAGTATTCCATATTCTGGTAATAGAAGACGGCTCTCCGGACGGAACGGTAACCATCGTAAAAACCTTGCAACAAGAATTTCCCGAACGGCTTTTTATGATTGAGCGTAAAGGGAAACTGGGATTGGGCACTGCCTATATTACCGGATTTAAATGGGCACTGGAACACGCATACGAGTATATCTTTGAAATGGATGCCGACTTCAGTCATAATCCGAACGATTTGCCCCGTTTGTATCAGGCTTGTTCGGAACAGGGTGGAGATGTATCCATCGGCTCCCGCTACATCAGCGGAGTAAATGTAGTGAACTGGCCGATGGGACGGGTATTAATGTCGTACTTTGCCTCCAAATATGTGCGGTTCATCACAGGAATACCCGTACACGACACGACTGCCGGATTTGTCTGCTACCGCCGTCAGGTACTGGAAATGATTGATTTGGATCATATCCGTTTTAAGGGATATGCTTTTCAGATTGAAATGAAATTCACTGCTTACAAATGTGGTTTTAAAATCATCGAAGTTCCCGTGATTTTCATTAATCGTGAACTAGGAACTTCCAAAATGAATAGCAGCATCTTTGGAGAGGCCATATTTGGTGTGATTAAATTAAAAGTAAATAGTTGGTTCCATAAATTCCCGCAAAAGTCATGAAACGTACACTGATTCAAAACGCCGTTATTGTTAACGAAGGAAGAAAAGTACTGGGTTCAGTAGTCATTGAAAATGAAAAGATAGCCGAAATATTGGTGGGTGAAGAAAAAGCAACTGCCCCTTGTGACGAAGTCATTGACGCAAGCGGGTGTTATCTCCTACCGGGTGCCATCGACGAACATGTTCATTTCCGCGATCCCGGCCTGACTCATAAAGCTGATATTACCACAGAAAGCCATGCCGCTGCAGCAGGAGGTGTCACTTCCATCATGGATATGCCCAATACAAACCCGCAGACTACGACGCTGGAGGCTTTGGAAGAGAAATTCACCCTACTAGGTGAGAAATCAGCAGTCAACTATTCCTGCTATTTCGGAGCAACGAATAATAACTATACCCAGTTTGCGCAACTGGATAAACACCGGGTTTGTGGCGTGAAGTTATTTATGGGTTCAAGCACCGGCAATATGCTGGTAGACCGGATGGCCAGCTTGCGTAATATATTCGGCGGAACCGATCTTCTCATCGCCGCCCATTGCGAAGACCAGGGAATTATCAAAGAAAATACGGATAAATATAAGAAAGAATACGGAGACGATGTACCTCTGGCTCTTCATCCGCTTCTCCGTTCGGAAGAGGCTTGCTATCGTTCGTCCGAGCTGGCTGTGCAACTGGCACGGGAAACAAATGCCCGCCTGCACATCATGCATATTTCCACCGCTAAAGAGTTGAGTCTGTTTTCCAACGTTCCTCTGGCACAAAAAAGAATTACAGCAGAAGCCTGCGTTTCCCATCTACTCTTTACGGAAGAAGATTATCAGACATTGGGTGCCCGCATTAAATGTAACCCTGCCATCAAGACTGCACAAGACCGGAAAGCTTTGCAAGAGGCTGTCAATAGCGGTCTGATTGATGCCATCGCAACCGATCATGCCCCACACTTGCTTAGTGAAAAAGAAGGAGGTGCATTAAAGGCAATGTCCGGGATGCCGATGATTCAGTTCTCGCTAGTCAGCATGTTGGAGTTGGCAGATAAAGGAGTGTTTACTATCGAAAAAGTGGTAGAAAAAATGACTCATGCTCCTGCGCAGATGTATGAGATACCAAACAGGGGATTCATCCGCAAAGGCTATCAGGCTGACCTGGTATTAGTCCGCCCCGGAAGCGAATGGACTGTAACAACCGATTGTATTCTAAGCAAATGTAAATGGAGTCCATTAGAGGGACACACATTCGACTGGAAAGTAGAGAAAACATTTGTAAACGGACATCTGTTATATAACAACGGAGAAATAGACGAGACTTATCGCGGACAAGAATTGTTCTTCGAACGATAAATGATAATTTTGCGGGGTGCCCTGAAAGGGCTTAATTATATAGCGTAGGGCAACGCCCTACGTAAAAACGGCAATCTGAATTTGCGCCCTGAAAGGGCATAATTGTATACAGTTCCGCCCTTTCAGGGCTTG
>ENA-OQJB01000862-OQJB01000862.1-human-gut-metagenome-genome-assembly--contig:-NODE-862-length-11084-cov-3.902711_pt1 | contig 11084 bp, 11 predicted proteins | sample MGYA00242599_ERZ504765 | MGnify/ENA primary metagenome ERZ504765 (study PRJEB26092, sample SAMD00036354) | human gut metagenome | host: Homo sapiens | study: EMG produced TPA metagenomics assembly of...
GCTTCCATGTAGAAACCCATCAGCCACGGCCATGCCGTACCCTGATGATAGGCATAATCTCTTTGAATCTGAGGACCTACATAATTCGGATTGTATCCGCCACTCTTGGGGCTCAGTGTACGCAAGCCCTTCGGAGTCAACAGTTCTTTCGTCACAATATCAAGCACCTGTTTCTTCTGGGCCCTATCCAACGGAGAATAGTCAAAGGCAACGGTAAATATCATGTTGGGACGTACGCTCCAGTCCATCATATAACCATCCACATAGTCGAACAGATAGCCATACTCATTGCGGAAGACGTCTACGAAAGACTTTCCGGTGATTTCTGCCTGAGCGTCCAGTGTATCGGCAAGAATTTCATTGCCCCCTCCCGAACCATATCGGCTACAAAACGCAGGGCATTGTACCACAGTGCATTCACTTCTACAATGTAGCCCGTACGTGGAATAACCGGGCGGCCATTGGCGGTAGAGTTCATCCAGGTAACCGCTTTCTCGGTGCCATTGGTATACAACAGTCCGTTTTCGTGCAGGAAGAGATTGTCATGCCTGCGTTCATGGATATAGTCAACAATCTCCTCGAGAAGATTACCGTACATCTGCCGGCAATTTTCACGCGAAGTCTCCTTGGCATACTGCTGTAAAGCCCAGACAGCCCACAGCAGCACATCCGGATGCTCCATCTCGTATATCTTATAGGAGGAAGGTTCTCCATTGATAAACTCACGGATAGCCTTTTCGGCTGTTTTCATCACGTCTTCAAATTCATCTTGCTCGCCTAAGGCCAAAGTAAGACCCGGCAGGGAGATGAACAAGTCACGGGCGCGACACTTGAACCAAGGATAGCCTGCAAGCACATAATGCTCCTCCCCCTGCTTGTTGTGAAACTGGTGCGCCGAGTTTTTCAGACAGTGGTAAAAACTGTCACGCGGAGTGCGGTCGGCCACCTCGGACTCAAAAGTCTGCTTCAGCTTGCGGGGAGAAATCTCGGAGATACCGGCGGAGAAGACAACGCTTTCCCCTTTCTTTATATCCACTTCAAAATATCCCGGCACATAAAGGTCTTCGTTGAAGTCATATCCGCGTTCCTGTTCTTTGGGATACTCGATACCACGATACCAGTCAGGCTGGAAGTGGAACTCATTCTTTTTGTTGAGCTGCATGAACAACTCCGGATAACCGGGATACATGCAGGTTTTAATGCCATTCTCTACCAACTGGTAGTCGCGGCTTGCCTGCGCATTTTCGTGCGTGTACTCGCGCACACTGCGGAATGCCAGGAAAGGGCGGAAACGAAGTGTGGTTGCCGAATGGGCATCGACCAAGGTATAACGAATCAGAATCCGATTTTCATGGTGTACGAAAATCTTTTCCTTACGAAGGATGACGCCTCCTACACGATAGGTAGTTGTGGGGATATTTTCACAGTCAAACTCTCGGATATACTTGTGCCCGTTAGGACTGAAGTGGTTTCCTTGATACTTATGCAACCCCAGGTTGAACTCCGCACCGTGCTGAATTACAGTTTCATCCAAAGAAGACAGCAGCACATGGTTTTCATCATCGAGGTTGGGGACCGGTATCACCAACAGACCGTGATATTTGCGTGTGTTACAATCTACAATTGTTGTACAATGATAGGCTCCCGACCTATTCGTCCGCAATATCTCCCTTGGCAAAGATTCTTGCAGATTAATCATCAGGGTCTTGTCAAATCGTAAATAACTCATAGTTGTGCATTATTTAAAGGTTAATTATTTCGGTATATGCGCTACAAGCCATGTAGCGATGCCCAAAAATACGAATTAAAGCTTATAGGCAAAATAAAAGTCAGTTTTTTTTCGGTTTCGTCAAATATTCCGTAGTATTGTACAAAAATAGCAATCACTGTACGAAATATGAAGCATGATATACGCAGAATGGCATTGGCGGCGGTTATACCCCTATTCCTGCTATTCATTTTATACATTTTAAAGTTTTTGGAGACAGGCATGGATTGGAACTTCACACGACTGGGAGTATATCCGATGGAACAGCGGGGCGTGTTCGGAATTTTCGCACATCCACTGGTACACAGCAGTTTCAAGCATCTGTTCGCCAATACGATTCCACTCTTTTTCCTGATGTGGTGTCTGTTCTATTTCTACCGGCATATAGCCCCCTACATCTTCTTTGCCATTTGGATAGGATGCGGTGCGCTTACCTTTCTTATAGGGAAACCGGGATGGCATATCGGAGCCAGCGGCATCATATACGGACTGGCTTTTTTTCTGTTCTTCAGCGGCATTCTGCGCAAACATGTACCGCTTATCGCCATTTCACTGTTGATAACGTTCCTATATGGCGGCCTGGTATGGAATATGTTCCCACAATTTGCCAAAGCCACCACTTCCTGGGAAGGACACCTTAGCGGAGCCATAGCAGGCACGCTATGCGCCATAGGCTTTATGGAATACGGTCCCCAACGGCCCCGATCCGTTTGCCGGAGAGGAAGACGAAGAGGAAGACGAAGATGAGGAAAACAATGAGGATGAGGACGATAAGAAGGAAGAGGAGAAGGATGAGGATTCGTCTACAAGGATTGAATAGCACGTTTAAGAAACAATAAAAAAACAAAAAGAGGGGCAAAGAGTTTACAGTACACCTTGATAATATCTACTTTTGTTTCAAAACAAGAAGAAAAAGCATTATGAATACAATGTTTGATACATTACTGCAACTGCCACTCTTTCAAGGACTCGCACAAGAAGACTTTACCAATATCCTGGGGAAAGTCAAGCTGAGCTTTACAAAGCATAAAGCCGGCGAAGTTATCGTGAAAGCCGGTGACACATGCAGTCAACTGATATTCGTATTGAAAGGTGAAATCTCCTCATGTACTTCATCTGCGAATACATCATACAGCTCCACGGAATATTTTCAGGCACCTTATGTCATCGAGCCACAATCTCTGTTCGGGATGAGCACCTCCTACGTCTCGGCCTATACCGCCCAAACCGAGACCCACACAGTGAGCATCAGCAAGGCTTTCGTCATGAGCGAATTGTTCAAATATGACATATTCCGCCTGAATTACATGAATATCATCAGCAACCGCGCCCAAAGCCTAAACAGCCGTCTTTGGGCAGAAAGCACCGACAACCTTGAGAAACGTATCGGCAACTTTATCCTGACACATATCGAACGTCCGTCAGGCAGGAAAATACTGAAAATAAAAATGGAAGAATTGGCTCAGGTGGTCAATGATACCCGTATGGGAGTATCAAGAGCGTTGAACAGCATGCAGGAGAAAGGCCTGCTCGAACTGCACAGAGGCGAGATGATGATTCCCGACGCAGAAAAGCTCTTATAGGCCACCTGAACCGAGATTTCCTACAACACCTTGTCTATCGCTTTCTTTATCAAGGCTTCCATCACTTTATACCCTTCTAGAGTGGGGTGTACCCCATCCCGGGTATACGAGGAGTTCAGAGCCTTATTGTCGCCTTCCACCATCTCACTGTAATAGTCGACATAAGGAATCTTGTTTTCCTGGGCATACTTCCGGATTCTGGCATTCAGCTGCATTATCTTTTGCGGAGCATCCTTCACCGAAGGATTCCAGCCAAAGGCAGCGGCAGGCAACACAGACGTCAAAATCACCTTTATCTTATTGGCCCGTGCCAGCTCTACCATAGACACTATATTTCCAAAAGTGTATTCTTCATTATAAGCGCCTGCATTTTCCGCAATGTCATTGGTACCTGCATTTATCACGACCAGCGCCGGAGCAAACTTGATGACATCTTCGCGAAAACGGAGCAGGAAATGGGAAGAAGTCTGCCCGCCTATACCACGGCCCACATAACCGTTGTCTTCAAAGAAAGCGGCATCGTTTGCCACCCATCCTTCCGTGATGGAGTTGCCCATAAAAACCACCCGGTCCTTCTGTTTTCCCTTCCGTACCAGTTCCTTGTTTGCCTCTGCATAGCGTTTCAAATTTCCCCAGTCCTGCTTCTGTGCGTCAGAGGCTACCCAGGGGATGCACAAAAAGACAGCAATCATACATAAAAGTTTCATTGTTCTATTCTTTGTTGTTTTGTTATAAAAAAAACAGCCCCACCGTTTTTAAGGTGAGGCTATCATTATCATTGGTCAATCTCACTCCCACTCGATAGTCGCATTGGGTTTCGGAGACATATCATAACAAACGCGATTGACGGTTTTCACTTCCTTGAGAATACGGTCGGTAATCTTCATTAGGATGGGCCAGTCCACCGGCTCAATGGTAGCGGTCATGGCATCCACTGTGTTGACGGCACGGATAATGACGGGCCAGTCGAACGAACGTGCATTGTCGCGTACACCCACAGATTTGAAATCGGGCACCACAGTGAAATACTGCCATACCTTCTTATCCAGGCCTGCCAGTTGGAATTCCTCACGCAGAATGGCATCCGACTCGCGTACAGCCTCCAAGCGGTCACGGGTAATGGCTCCCAGACAACGTACTCCCAATCCGGGACCGGGAACGGCTGACGGTAAACCATCTCGTACGGCAATCCAAGCTCTACACCGCATGCACGTACTTCGTCCTTGAACAGCTGGCGCAACGGCTCCACCAATTCAAACTGCAAATCCTCGGGCAGACCGCCTACGTTGTGATGAGACTTCACCATCTTGGCTGTTTTTGTGCCACTCTCTACAATATCGGGATAGATGGTACCTTGTCCCAGGAAGTCGATACCGTCCAGCTTGCGGGCTTCTTCCTCAAAGACACGGATAAACTCTCCGCCGATAATCTTGCGCTTTTCTTCCGGGTCAGCCACGTTTTCCAGCTTGGAGAGGAAACGGTCTGTAGCATCCACGTATATCAAGTTAGCTTTCAGCTCCTTGCCAAAGATTTCCACCACGGCTTCCGATTCGCCCTTACGCATCAGTCCGTGGTTCACGTGTACGCAAACCAGCTTGTCTCCGATGGCTTTCAGCAGCAAAGCGGCCACCACGGAGCTATCCACACCACCGGACAGTGCCAGCAGCACCTTACGGTCGCCCACCTGACGACGTATCAACTCCACCTGGTCGTTGACGAAATTCGTCATGTTCCAGTTCGCCTCAGCCTTGCAAGTATCGAATACGAAAGATTTCACAGCCTCCTTGATGGCTTCCACATCATCCGTAAACTGCGGCAGCTTCACTTCGCACAGCGCCTTGTCGTGTCCGGCAGCCATTACGGGGAATCCCGCTTCGTAAATCTCGGGCAACACGTCGATGGACACCCCGTCAACCACATTGTTGGGGCCGCCGTTGATGATGATGCCTTTCACATTCGGCAAGGCCTTCAGTTCGGCGGCAGTAATGTCGTGCGGGTAGATTTCGCTATATACTCCCAACGCACGAATCGCCCGGGCAAGCACTGTGTTCTCATGGCTTCCCAAATCCAGAATCACAATCATATCCTGCTTCATTCTTCTATATTGTTTTTAAGTTAATAATTTCAGTAGGTCTTATTCCCATTCTATTGTGCTGGGTGGTTTTGAAGAGATGTCATAGGTCACGCGGTTCACACCTTTTCACCTTATTTATAATGTCGTTGGACCTTACCCATAAATTCATAAGGCAGATGCGCCCAGTCGGCTGTCATGGCATCGGTGGAAGTGACGGCACGCAAGGCCACTGCACGTTCATAGGTGCGTTCGTCGCCCATCACGCCCACACTCTGTACGGGCAGAAGAATGACGCCCGCCTGCCAGACCTGATGGTAGAGCGATGTCTCGTTGCCGTCGGCATCCTGCACTTTCCAGTCACGCAAGCCCTGAATGAAAATATCGTCGGCTTCCTGCAAAGTATGCACCTTCTCCGGTGTTATATCCCCCAGGATGCGGACAGCCAGTCCCGGACCGGGGAAAGGATGACGGGTAATCAAATGTTCGGGCATTCCCAATTCGCGTCCCACGCGGCGTACTTCGTCCTTGAACAGCCACTGCAACGGTTCGCACAGACGGAGGTTCATCTCCTCGGGCAGACCGCCCACGTTGTGATGGCTCTTGATGGTCTTGCCCGTAATGTTTAGGCTCTCGATGCGGTCGGGATAAATGGTGCCTTGTGCCAACCAACGGGCATCGGTTATCTTGTGCGCTTCGGCATCGAAGACCTCGATAAAATCGCGGCCGATGATTTTACGCTTTTGCTCAGGCTCGGTCACTCCCTCCAAATCCTTGAAGAACTTCTCGCTGGCATCCACGCCAATCACGTTCAGTCCCAGGCATTCGTAGTCGTGCATCACATTCTTGAACTCATTCTTGCGAAGCAGTCCGTGGTCCACAAAGATACAGGTCAAGTTCTTGCCAATGGCACGATGCAGCAACACGGCGGCTACCGAAGAATCCACACCGCCACTCAGTCCCAGGATAACTCGGTCGTTGCCAAGCTGCTCCTTCAGTTCGGCCACAGTAGTATCTACAAACGATGCGGCGCTCCAGCTCTGGCTGCAACCGCATACGTCCACCACGAAGTTGCGCAGCATCTGCGTACCGTCCTCGCTATGAAATACTTCCGGATGGAACTGCACTCCCCACATCTCCTCGCCGGACACCTGGTAAGCAGCAATCGCTACCTTGTCCGTAGAAGCTATAATCTTGAAGTTGTCGGGAATGGCTGTAATCGTGTCTCCATGGCTCATCCATACTTGGGTATTCTTCCTTACCCCTTTGAAAAGGACATTCTCCGAATCGAAAGAACCGAGATGGGCACGTCCGTACTCGCGGGTTCCTGCCGGCTCCACCCGTCCACCGTTGCTGTAGGAGATAAACTGCGCACCGTAGCAGATACCCAGAATGGGGTATTTCCCACGAATCCCGCTCAAATCTACCTTGAATGCACTCTTATCATAAACAGAAAAGGGGCTACCCGAAAGGATAACTCCTTTTACACTCTCATCTCCGTATGGAAATTTGTTGTAAGGTACAATCTCGCAATAGACATTCAATTCGCGCAGCCGGCGGCCGATGAGCTGCGTGGTTTGCGAACCGAAATCAAGAATAATAATCTTCTCTTGCATATAAATCCGTATAGACTTTAATAAATGATTTGCAAAAGTAGAAAAAGTAAAGGAATTATCAGGGATAATGTGACAGAAAAACGTTTTTTTACTAAAAACAGCTTTAATTTCAGGCTAGAACTATCCACAAGGATACTAAAAGCTATTCTTACTACAACCGTGCTGTTTTCTTACCACAGCTATGCAACTTGCTTACCACAGCAATGTTATTTTCTTACCACGGCTGTGGTAAGATTACTGCTTAGTATAAAAAGGGACAGTTTCCGGCGGTACCGGGGAGAGTTAAATGCATTAGGGAATGTATCAAAAGCCATGAACGCTTTCATCATGTTATAATATTAGGCGCGGAATTCTAAGACCTACGCAAGTTTCCTGTGCAAAAACTTGTGTAGGTCTTAGAATTCCGCGCCTAAAAAAGCGTCAAGAGGGTTTTGACATCCCTATGAAGTTCCGCTTCGATATTACTTTTCTTTCAGCAAATCACGGATTTCGGTCAGCAGCACCTCTTCCTTGCTCGGGGCAGGGGGAGCCGGAGGAGCGGCAGGTGCCTCTTCTTTCTTCTTTTCAGTCAGCTTGGTCAACAACTTTATGAACATGAAGATAGAGAATGCTATAATCAGGAAGTCGAAGGTGACCTGCAAGAAATTACCGTAATTCAGGGTCACGGCAGCAATTTCTTTTCCGTCCACCATTTCGGCAGGTTTCAGCACCCACTTCAAGTCTGTAAAGTTGACACCGCCCACCAGCAGCCCGATAGGAGGCATAATCACATCTGCCACAATGGAGGAGACGATTTTTCCGAATGCCCCACCGATAATCACACCGACGGCCATGTCTATCACATTGCCCTTCATGGCAAAAGCCTTAAATTCCTGTAAAAATGAACTTTTTCCCATCTTTTCAATTATTTAATTATGATTTTGGTTACGAATATAAAAACATTTTCTTACTTTTGCACCGCAAATCAGAAAGAATTGCAATTAGTAAGCGAAAGTTTATTTTTAAACATTATAAAACCCTTAAAAGTTTAAACAAAATGATTAAAGTAGGTATTAATGGATTCGGACGTATCGGACGTTTCGTATTCCGCGCTGCAATGAAGAGAAACGATATTCAGATCGTAGGTATCAACGACCTTTGCCCGGTAGATTACTTGGCTTACATGCTGAAGTATGACACTATGCACGGCCAGTTCGACGGTACTATCGAAGCTGATGTTGAAAACAGCAAGCTGATCGTTAACGGTCAGGCTATCCGCATCACTGCAGAAAGAAACCCGGCTGACTTGAAATGGAACGAAGTAGAGGCAGAATACGTTGTTGAATCTACTGGCTTGTTCTTGAGCAAAGACAAAGCTCAAGCTCACATCGAAGCCGGCGCAAAATATGTTGTAATGTCTGCTCCTTCTAAGGACGACACTCCGATGTTCGTTTGCGGTGTTAACGAAAAGACTTACGTTAAGGGTACTCAATTCGTATCTAACGCTTCTTGTACTACCAACTGCTTGGCTCCTATCGCTAAGGTATTGAACGACAAATGGGGTATCACTGACGGTTTGATGACTACTGTTCACTCTACAACTGCTACTCAGAAGACAGTTGACGGTCCTTCTATGAAAGACTGGAGAGGTGGTCGTGCTGCTTCCGGCAACATTATCCCGTCTTCTACCGGTGCTGCTAAGGCTGTAGGTAAAGTTATCCCGGCATTGAACGGCAAACTGACTGGTATGTCTATGCGTGTTCCGACTTTGGACGTATCTGTAGTTGACTTGACAGTTAACTTGGCTAAGCCCGCTACTTACGCTGAAATCTGCGCTGCCATGAAGGAAGCTTCTGAAGGCGAATTGAAGGGTGTTCTGGGTTACACTGAAGATGCAGTTGTTTCTTCTGACTTCTTGGGTGACACTCGCACTTCTATCTTCGACGCTAAGGCTGGTATCGCTTTGACTGATACTTTCGTTAAGGTTGTATCTTGGTATGATAACGAAATCGGTTATTCTAACAAGGTTCTTGACTTGATTGCTCACATGGCATCAGTTAACTGCTAATATACAGTTAGAAAATAATAAAAAATAGGTGACTTCTGCAGAAGTCGCCTATTTTTTTGCAATTTTGCAGCTAGTTCGTTTTTTATCAGACCCTTTAAACATGATGAAGATTATACTAACTCTAATATTGCTTTGCTTTATGAACACTATATCGTCTCAAAATCCTTTTTTTGAAACATACTCCACGCTGCACAGCACTGTCCCGTTCGACAAGATTAAGACCGGAGATTACGTACCCGCCATCCGCGAAGGCATCCGCCGCCAAAATGCGGAAATAGAGGCCATCATCCGCAATCCGGAAGTCCCGACATTTGCCAACACAGTGTTGGCCTACGAGAAGTCCGGTGAGATGCTCCACCGTGTCAGCACTGTATTCGGCAATCTGCTCAGTGCCGAAACGGACGATGACCTGCAGGAACTGGCCAAAGAAATCATGCCGATGATGAGCGAGCATGAAAACAACATCAGCCTGAACGAAGAGCTGTTTGCACGTATCAAAGCTGTTTACGAACAGCAAGACAAAGAAACATTGAGCCCGGAACAGCACAAACTGCTGGAAGACATTTATAACGGCTTTGTACGCAACGGTGCCAACCTCCTGGGAGAAGATAAGGAGAAATACCGGGCTTTATGCAAAGAGCTCAGCCTGCTGACGCTGCAGTTCAGCGAAAACAACCTGAAAGAAACGAACGACTACAAGCTTGTCATCACCGACAAGTCACAACTGGCCGGGCTGCCCGAGAGCGCGGTAGAAGCCGCTGCAGAGACAGCCGGGGAAAAAGGCGTCGAAGGCTGGGTATTCACCCTGCAGGCTCCCAGCTATGGCCCTTTTCTGACCTACGCAGACAGCCGTGACCTGCGCCGTGAGCTATATATGGCCTACAATACGAAGTGTACGCATGACAACGCCAGCAATAACCTGGAAATTGTAAAGAAACTGGCCAATGTCCGTATGGAGATTGCCCAACTCCTAGGCTATGACAACTTCGCCGAATACAACCTCCAGGAGCGCATGGCACAAAACAGTGAGTCCGTGTATAAGCTGCTGGACCAACTGCTGGAGGCTTACACGCCTACCGCCAAACAAGAATATGCAGAAGTGCAAGCCCTGGCACGCCAAGCGGAAGGAGAAGACTTCGTCCTGATGCCGTGGGACTGGGCGTACTATTCCCATAAACTGAAAGACCGGAAGTTCAATATCGACGATGAGCTGCTCCGCCCTTACTTTGAGCTGAACAACGTGAAGCAAGGCGTATTCGGCCTGGCAACCAGGCTGTATGGCATCACCTTCAAGAAGAATCCGGATATTCCCGTTTATCATAAGGATGTGGATGCCTACGAAGTCTTCGACAAAGACGGGAAATTCCTTGCCGTGTTCTATACCGACTTCCACCCCAGAGCAGGCAAGCGCTCGGGAGCCTGGATGACCAGCTACAAGGAACAGTGGATTGACGAAAAGACCGGTGAGAACAGCCGTCCCCACATATCCATTGTGATGAACTTCACCAAACCGACACAGGACAAACCTGCTTTGTTGACCTTCGGCGAGGTAGAAACCTTCCTGCACGAATTCGGCCACAGCCTGCATGGTATGTTTGCCAATACCACCTACGGGAGCCTGAGCGGGACCAACGTGTATTGGGACTTTGTGGAACTCCCCTCCCAATTCATGGAGAACTTCGCCATCGAAAAGGAATTCCTGCATACGTTTGCCCGCCATTACCAGACCGGAGAGCTGATACCGGGCGAACTGGTGCAGCGCATTGTGGATTCGTCCAACTTCAACGCGGCATACGCCTGCCTCCGCCAGGTTAGCTTCGGCCTACTCGATATGGCTTGGTACACACGCAACACCCCGTTTGAAGGTGACGTGAAAGCCTATGAAAAGAAGGCTTAGGGAAAAAGCACAAGTTCTTCCTTCTGTAGAAGAAGCCTGTATGAGTACACAGTTCTCCCATATCTTTGCCGGAGATATTCTGCCGGATATTACAGTTATAAA
>ENA-OQJB01000868-OQJB01000868.1-human-gut-metagenome-genome-assembly--contig:-NODE-868-length-10976-cov-4.415891_pt1 | contig 10976 bp, 9 predicted proteins | sample MGYA00242599_ERZ504765 | MGnify/ENA primary metagenome ERZ504765 (study PRJEB26092, sample SAMD00036354) | human gut metagenome | host: Homo sapiens | study: EMG produced TPA metagenomics assembly of...
ATTAAGTACGGCCAATGTGTTTTGATGGACTGCCTTCACATCTGAAGCGAAAAGAACGGAAGTCTGATTCAGAAACTCTTCGATCCGGAATTGCGGATGATTGCATAAGCCCTTCAGCAGTCCGAGCATGATATTGACAGGGCGGCTGTGAGGGGCGGACAGGACGGCTAATATTTCCGGTTGTAACGCGAGTTGTTCTTCTATGCTGGGAGTAAGTGCGGTAAACATGCCTGCAAACCAGCCGCATAAATTCTTGTTCATATTTCGGTTGACAGCGAGCAGAGATTCCTTTAGCACACGCATACGGTCTAGTTGTCCGTGTTCTACGAAGTATCTGAAAGAAAAATAAGGTTGTCCGCCATTCCGGTTATCCATCCAATTTTGTCCGCAGTCGTATTCAAAGAGATACCAAATATGTTCTTTAAGTGTGATTTCGCGTTTTTGCAGGAAATCAGTATTATTCATATAATTCACTAGATAACCCGCAATGGTTTGTGGAGAAGGTGTCACAGTAAGTATTCCCTGCTCTATCCAATCCATCAGGACTTCGTAATCCATTCCGTAGAAACCGCCGAATTCTTTGCCTTCACCTTCTTTGAAGAAGCTGTCGAGCCAGGAGGGAACGTACCACGGGGTTAATTCATTCAGTTGCTCGGTGTTGATTCCCCATTGGTGTTTACGGAATTCTTTCAGCGAATAGATAACGAGAGCGGTAAGATTGATGATACGATGCTGTGCGGAAGTCCCCCGTGTACCGTATGTGTTCTTGTTAAGTTGCACGAATTTACTGTAGTATTCTTCCAGTTTGTTCAGGCGGGGTACCAGGCTCTTTCGTTCTTCCTGTGTGAGTCCTTGCAGAAAGGGGATGATGGCATCCCCCTGTTGCTTTTCTACTATTTCGTTGAGGCGTTCTTCTAGGGTCATAATCATGAATTAATTATAGTTTGTTGAGTGAAGTGGTCACTTTCTTCAAATTGCTGTTCGTTGCCCATTCTTGCAGGCGTTGCAAGAGTTGTTCGTTTGTAACTTTGCTGCGGTTGATGGTTAATAGTTCCAGATAGAGTTCGAGCAGTTGTTTGAGTCCGGTGACGGGTTTGTCGGGCAATCCGCTGATAAATACAGTGAGCAATTCTTCCAGTTGGCGGTTGTGGAAAGCGCTTCGTTTGTACATGCTTTCGTACACTTGTGTGGTGAAGCGTTTTAACGGAGCAAGTTCCATGTTGATAAGCCGGGCCAGGATTTCTCCTACCCGGTGGTTGTTTATTCTTCCTGTGGAGAGTCCTTCTACCCATAACTCCGCTGCATAGGAACGGACTGTTTTGTCTACAAAAAGCAGCGAGCCGCTTAATAGGAGTAGACTCATTTCTTTGAGCGGGCAATGGAAAGACAACAACATGCGCAAGGCACAGGCAAGGGTACGTTTGCTGTCTTCCTGTGGACTGCCGAAAGCCATGTAATTGGAGATAATCTGGGCTATCAACGGTTCCGGCCGGTTAGGGTAGCAACACAATAGAGGTTCCATGTAGCGGGAGTCATCCATGTTGTATTTGCTGTTAATAATCAGATGTTCCTGCCATAGCTGATGGCTGTTGCGTTCGATATATTTGTGCCATTTGTGAAAATCAAGTTGGAGCAGGCGTCTGTCCGTTTCGTATGAGTTTTCTTTAGGTTTCACTTCTTTCCACTCGTAGTCTCCTGTCAGATGATTGTGTGGCAATGTGTTACAGGAGAAAGACTTGAATGCTTCAAATTCCGTCTCCGGTGCTTTTACCAGTCCGGCGGCTATCCAGGCGGTTGGATGGTTGTAGGGCGGTTCGGGTTGCGTGTTTTCGTCCAATAAGAACAGGCAGAGATGCAGGTACTCATCTTGCAACAGTTGCCGGGCGGTGACGATGGCTTCTTCCTTGTCTTCCAGAGCACAACGGGCAATAGCCAGTTGGAAATCCCACGAACAGGGTTTCTTTCCTGCTTCCTGATATGCAGCAAGCCGGCGTATCAGTTTGGTGGCTTGTAGGTATGCCGGGGTGTGGGTGGGAGTAGAAAGCAATGGCAATGAATTTCCTCCTTTTATTTGGCGGATCACATTCAGCCATAACTGTTGGATAGGTGTGAAACAGGTTGCGTTGCTGTAACCGGGTTTCCAGTTGGCAAGTCGTTTGAAGGAACGTTCGTCGTAAGCTCCTCTGTTTTTATCTATTCCTTTCAGTTTCTCTTCCAGCCGGGTGAACATGTTTCTCAAAACTCCTGTGTTGGAGTTGTCTGTCTGTGCCCATAAGCGTTGGTATTCCAACAGGAAAGTGGCAAGGAGATCTTCGTATGGTTCCCAACTATTGGCAACAATATTGGCTGCCCGTTGGAAAATAGGTTCCATCCGGTTGAGGTCTTCTTTATCCAGTTGGGGATGGAAAGCAATGATAGCGGCAATCGTTGTTTCTATCTCCCAGTTCTCCTCCATGTCGAACAAACGGCTAAGCTGAAACAGGAAATCTTCTTTGTCGGCAGGGAATGGAATACGGTTGTCTTCCCGGCAAATGCGGATGGCTTCCAGAGATAGCTCTTCGGAGAGGAGGGAGTTATCTGTACTATTTTCATCTGTACTATTTCTTTCTGTATTCTCTCCTTCTGTATGAAGAATGTCTTCTGTCACACTTGTATCTGTTGCATTTGCTTCTTCTGCAAGGTGTGGCTCTGTAGACTGTGGCTCTATAGACTGTGGCTTGAAAGATGTGAGTATTGCTTGCACACTTTGAAACATCTCCGGTTGATAAGACTGTAGTGTTTCTTGGAGATTGGACGAAGAGGCGTCCCCATATTTTGAAATAAAGTTGGCAGCTTTCTTTTGCAGGCTTTCGTCCTTCTTCAAGAATAGTTGGCAGAGAGTGATACAACAAGGCTCTTTCATCTCGGAATGTTGCGCAACGGTCTTTTCAAAGATGGAGTAAATGGTTAATAGCGAGTTTTTGGGACTGGAGAAGAAAAGGATGGTTGCCCGTTCGATGAATTCCTGATAACGGAATCCTTCTTCGTCTGCAATGCTCTTCAACTGTTGCAACATTATATTTACCGGCTTGGTGTAGGAAGAAGTGAATGTTTGCATGATCTCTTCCTGTAAGGATAACAATTCTCCGGCGGTCGGTTGCAGCGTTTCAAAGAATCTGGCAAACCATCCTGCCATGTCTTTTTTGAAGCTCCGGTGAAAAGTGGCGAGGGTGGCTCTTAGTAGCTGTTCTCTATCCAGATGTCCGTCCAATGAAAAGCGGTAGAGGGCCGCGCTGATACTTTCATCCCGTGTTGTGATTCCTTTTTATAAGCATTTTTGGCACAATCATCCTGATAACCGATGATTGATTCGTGTTCGAAAAGCGTCCAGATGTGTTCTTTCAGTGTAATATCCCGTTTGAGTAGTAGTTCACTGTTGAAAGTATCGTCTCCTTTGGGATTCTTATTTCTGATGCGGGTAATCCAGGGGAGTACATGTGCAATGCGGCTTGGAGCGATTTCTTTGAGGTAACCCATATCCATGAGCTGCATCAGTTCTTCGTAATTGAGATCGAAATTGAACCATGTTTTGTCATCGTTGATAAAATCTGTCATCCAGGTAGGGTTGTAAAGCGGGAGTAGTTTGCAAAGCATATCAAACTTCACATGATATGCCATATCCATCTCCCGTCTGTTGGCACATACAAACTGTACTGCCGATAGAAAATGTGCCCGTGCCGCACTACAGGTTGTCTCACTGCTGAAACCAGCGAACCTGCCTTTTATCCATTGCAATTCCCGGATAAGCGGCAGCAACTTCCGCCTGTCCTTCATTGGCAACTCCAATAATCTCTTGATAAAAGGGATTAATATTTTCTCTTCATTCTCCGGAGTATCCACATAGGCTTTGGATAACTTCTCCAGTTCTTTTTTAGTTCTTCCATTGCGCTAGTTTCTTTACTGCTAAAATATGTTTGCAGGCTCCCCGTTCTCCCTGATTACTGCTGAACCAAGTGCAAGTGCAACGTTCTTTTTCGTTCTCCCTGTCCAGAATGACGGTATGCCTCACTCCTCCGCTTCCTGCAACACGGGCTTCCGTCCGGTTGCCATCATTCGCAATGATTTCTACTTTGTCTTCTTCCAGCAACTTTTCTGCAGCTATCATTCGCGGGTTGAGGCTCAAAATACGTTCGGTTTTGAAAGGCAGGCGGCGGTAGAAGAAACTGTTTTCATCCAAATCGAATCCCAGCAAACCCATTGCTGCCAATCGTGCCGAGAGAGAATCTACCTTATCCAGGTCAATATGCTCTTCTATGGCAAAAAGCGTAGGGTTGAACTGTTGGTTGGCGTAACTGTATTTATCCATCGCCTCTATCCATCTTTCAGGTACATCTTCGAGCAGAGATTCCAGTGCGGCACCTTCTCCGGAGAATCCTCTCCAACATTCGCGGGAAAGAGAAAGGCTGAAGCGGACCGGACCGAAATAGAGTTGCCAGATAGTAGATTGCATAGTAGGATGTGCAAATACTTTCAGTTCATCAGCAAACGGAAGCAAGGGTTCGAGTAAGCGCAAACGGTGGAGTCCTCCGATGCAGATGGCATTCATACTTTTCACCGGTGAAAAGGCCGGTTTTTGACCACGCATCACTAAATAATAGTCACATTTCACACTACTTTTCGGTAGTGTCTGGAAGAGTTGTAAGGTTTGTATGCGATTGAAGGAATAGACCTTTTCGGCAACGGATTGATAAATCTGTACCGTAGTCAGTCCCTTTATCCATTTTACGGGAAGAGGTACTTTTCGCTCTATCACCTTCTCACCTTTATTATAGAGTCCCACTTCTTTGGGGCCGACCGACATTACTACATTTTCTTGTCTGCCTATTCCTCCTAAAGCGGAAATCATTCCGGGATTAAAATCTACATTCGTTGTCCCGTTTTCCAAGAATTCTCCGTCGTGTCCATCAGGAAGTACATCGACCCTGGCGTATACACCTGCACAATTAGAAAATCCTTCAAAGCGCAGACGGTTATTTCCAGCTGTTACAATCGGATCTTTCAGCATTGTAAGTTGTGCCGGTGTCAGGTTGAAACTGGACTGCACAACATTGGATAACGCAATGAGGCAGCGTGCCGTCATATAAGGTTGCGTCAGCTTTCCCCAAAAGAAACAGGGGGCTTCTCTCTTTTCTATTTCGCTATATTTGGCAAGAAACAGTTCGTCCTGATCGGCCGACCGTTGCAATGTGGAAGGAGCTGCATATTGATAAGAAATAGTATCAGTCATAGATAATAAATTGGTATTTGGTTGTACATTGCCCAAATATAGAAATTAATTCTTACGTGAAAAAAGAAGTTGGAGAATTTACATCACTTTGGAATGTGTGATATTATAGAATATCACCGAAAGACTAATTTATGCCTCTTTTGTACTAAGTTATGAAATACAATTCTTTATAGTTGGGCACAATTTTTTATACATAAAACAATTATTCTTTATAACTATTCTTAAATCATGCGTTCCTTTTTACCAGAAAGTAATATTTTTGTTCCCATAAAAAGAATGTTTAAGCGACATATTCTAAATTAAGTCTTATGAATTTTTTAATATAAAAAGACAGCTGTTTGTGAAAATCGCTAATATTGTTTGTTTTGTTTGTGTTATCCCATTTTGAGTCAGGTGTGACTTCAAAATGGGATTTTTGCTATACCGGCCATTAAAACCACCTGAATACTATCAAAAATGACCTAAATTCTATCAACCGATAGATTTTCCCCTAAACAATGTCTGTTCTTCACCTGCCACATTTGTTGAAAACCCGTAAACTTGCAACATCAAAATTATAACAACGAATACTCACAATTTAAAAATAGCGTATATGAAAAGTTTAAGCTTCAGGAAAGATCTGATAGGAGTACAGGATGAATTACTCCGCTTCGCATACAAACTGACAACCGATCGTGAAGAAGCAAACGATTTGTTACAGGAAACCTCATTAAAAGCATTGGATAACGAAGACAAATATACCCCCGACACAAATTTTAAAGGATGGATGTATACTATAATGCGGAACATCTTTATTAATAATTACCGCAAAGTAGTGCGCGATCAGACATTTGTCGATCAGACTGAAAACCTCTATCATCTGAATCTGCCACAAGAGTCAGGTTTTGAAAGTACAGAAAGAGCTTACGATTTAAAGGAAATGCACCGCGTAGTCAATGCTCTGCCTAAAGAATACAGAGTTCCGTTTGCTATGCACGTTTCAGGATTCAAGTACCGTGAGATTGCAGAGAAGTTGAATCTTCCGTTAGGTACTGTAAAAAGCCGCATATTCTTTACCCGTCAGAAATTACAGGAAGAGTTGAAGGACTTCCGCTAAACGTTAACTATCATTTTTCAGTAGGTATCAATAGGTATAGGGCAAAAGGATCTTGTTTCCTTTTGCCTTTTTTGTTTTATGTATTGGAGGTATACCTGCTATGGGGATTTTTTCAGTAACTTTGTCGCTGGGTAATAGACTGTAAATAAAAATGTAGGTGTTATGATAAAAGCAATCATGCTCGATGTAGATGGAACATTGGTGAGTTTTGAAACTCATAAAATATTGCAATCTTCTGTTGAAGCTCTTAAGGAGATTCATGACCGTGGGATTCGAATAGTCATTGCTACCGGTAGAGCGGCAGGCGACCTTCATGAAATAGCTGCTGTTCCGTATGATGGAATTATTGCATTGAATGGAGCTGACTGTGTCTTACTGGATGGCACTGTGATAAGGAGACACCTTATTCCAAAGGATGATTTTAAGAAAGCCATGGAAATAGCAAAAGCTTTTGATTTCGCAGTTGCTATTGAACTGGATGAAGGCGTGTTTGTCAATCGGCTGATTCCGACTGTCGAACGGATTGCCAAAACCGTGGAACATCCCATCCCCGCCGTTGTAGACATTGAAGAACTATTTGACAGAAAAGAGTGTTGCCAGCTTTGTTTTTATATCGATGATGAAATGGAACAGCAAGTAATGCCGCTTCTGCCTAACCTTTCCTTATCACGCTGGCATCCCTTATTTGCTGATGTGAACCTTGCAGGAATCAGTAAGGCAACCGGACTTTCAGCTTTTGCCGATTATTATGAGATTGAGATGGCGGAAATAATGGCTTGCGGTGATGGCGGTAATGATATTCCTATGCTGAAAGCTGCCGGAATCGGAGTAGCTATGGGAAATGCATCGGAGACTGTCAAGACGTCAGCCGATTTTGTTACTGATACCGTTGAGAATGACGGTTTGTGTAAGGCTTTGAAGCACTTTGGAATCATTTAGTATTGATATTCTTATTTCAATATGGAGCACTGTTCCTAATTTTGTAAATCTCATTATTCTGACCGTATAAAAGAAAAACTCCTGTAAGTGAAATACTTACAGGAGTTTTTCGTGGGCCATCTTGGGCTTGAACCAAGGACCTCCAGATTATGAGTCTGTTGCTCTAACCAACTGAGCTAAAAGCCCGATGTATCCATTAACTGGATGCGGTGACAAAAGTAGTATTTTCCGTCGAATTATGCAAATTCTTTCGAGAAAAAACTGTAATCCTTTGCTTCTAGAACTTATATTTGCGCTTCGGATTCTTGGGGAACCATCCTTTTTGTACCCGTTCTTCCTGTTCGAAAACCTCTTTGATCGTCCAGAAGGAAGAAAACGCAAACACGCCTAATAAAGAAGATAAGATCACATTATCGATACTTAAGGAGGCAATCACACCGGCAATGCCGAGTACCAGGAATATCCACCAGCATTTTGTGCCCCAGTAATATTCGGCCTTTACCACGACGGGGTGAAAAAGGCCGATAATCAAAAAGGTACAGATTCCGATGAATAACCCTGCAAGGTGATATTCATTTAGAAACTCCATCACAATTATTTTTCAACGCGGATGGGAATCTCTTTCTTGATACTCTGTTCCAGAGAAATCAGAGTCTCGGTAGCTACTACACCCGGTATTTCTTGCATTTTGTTATTCAGCAAATCCATCAGATGTTCGTTGTCGCATGCATAAAGTTTTGTCAGCATTGTGTACGGGCCTGTAGTGAAATGACATTCCACTATTTCGGGAATCTTTTGTAATTCTGCTACGACAGATTTGTACATGGAGCCTTTTTCCAGCTTGATACCCACGTATGTACAAGTTCTGTAGCCCAATGATTTCGGGTTCACATGGTAACCAGAGCCTACAATGACACCTAGGTCAATCAGTCTTTGCACACGCTGATGGATAGCTGCGCGTGATACTCCACATTCGGCTGCTACGTCTTTAAAAGGGATGCGGGCATTCTGGGAGATAATCTCTAGGATCTGCCTGTCGAGGTTGTCTATTCTTTCCATAATAATAAATTGTAATTTCCTGTTGTTATCAAATAGTAAGCAAATATAGAGATTTATTTTAATTATTCTTCTTTTCGGAGAAAAAAAATAGGAAAAAGCAAAAAAAAGAGGCACAAACGTTTTGCGCCTCTTTCCTTTTTCTATTTAGAAAAGAACTTTCTTATTTCTTATCTTTTTCGATGCTCAACAGTTCAACTTCGAAAATCAAAGTAGAGAACGGTTTGATTTGGTTGCCAGATTCTCTTGCACCGTAAGCAAGTTCTTGCGGGATATAAAGTTCCCATTTAGAACCTACAGGCATCATAGTCAATGCTTCTGTCCAACCTTTGATTACTTGGTTAGCACGGAAAGTAGACGGTTCGTTACGTTTGTAAGAGCTGTCGAATTCTGTTCCGTCGATCAAAGTACCTTTGTAGTTCACTTTCACTTTGCAAGTGTCAGCAGGAATTTCACCTTTACCTTCAGTGATTACTTTGTATTGCAGACCGCTTGCAGTTGTTTTTACGCCGTCTTTAGTCTTGTTTTCAGCAAGGAATTTTCGTTTTCAGCTTTATAGTCAGCATATTTTTCTTCCAAAGCTTTTGCTTTGATAGTTTCCATAGCTGTACGAGTATATTCTTGAGCTGCTTCCATAGTCATTACGCCGCCTTTTTCCAAAGTACCTGCGATGAAACCTGCCATGAAGTTTTCTTTGCTGATAGTTTTAGTAGAGTCTGTACCAAACAATTCTTGGTTGATACCTTTCATCATCTGGTTGCTGATTTGCTGACCGATTTGCAGACCTGCCATGTAAGCGATGTCTTTTTTGCTAGTCTTGTTTGCGCCTTCGTTCAAACCTTTGATGAATTCTGCCATGTAAGTAGTATCAACATCCAGACGACCTGTCAGATAGCCTTTCAGACCTTGAGTCTGAGCCATACCGATAGAATACGACAGTGAGTCGATGTCTGTTTTCAGATTTGCTTTAGGAGCTTGAGCTGTACAAGAAGCAAGGCTTGCTGCAGCGGCGATTGCCATAAAAATACTAACTTTTTTCATTTTGCTTTGAAATTTTTTATTTATAATACTTCGAGTAATTCTACTTCAAAAATGAGTGTGCTGTGAGGAGGAATCATTTCTCCGGCACCTCTTGCGCCATAAGCGAGTTCTGACGGAATATACAGTTTCCATTTGGAACCTTCCGGCATCAGCTGCAAAGCTTCCACCCATCCCGGGATTACTTGGTTGACGCCGAATACAGCCGGTTCTCCGCGTTGGATAGAGCTGTCGAACAGTGTACCGTCGATCAATGTACCTTCATAGTGGCATCTTACCTGATCGGTAGCTTTCGGCTTTTTACCTGTACCTTCTTTGATGATTTCATATTGTAGTCCGCTGGGAAGGACAACTACGCCCGGTCCTTTTTGTTTCTTCGAGGAATGCCTGTCCCTGCTCAATAGCAACGGCACCCATCTTAGATTCCAATTCTTCGAAATATTTGTTCACTATTTCGCGGGCTTCATTGTGGCTGATAGCCGTCTGATTACCTTCTAATACATCTTTGATTGCTTGTGCGAAATCATCTACCGCAAGGTTTCCGATTCCCATGCTTGATAAGTTTTGACCAATTCCGAGGCCAATAGAGTAACTGAATTTATCCATATAATGTTTTTTGTTGGCGATTGAAATGTATCACCTTCATGGTTTTAGCTTTCAATCAATTGCAAATTTATGAAACGCAAAAGTACGTGTTTTATTTGAATGATTTAGCATTTGCTATTTAAAAATTCTTATATCTGTGAAAGTTAATCGCTTTTCTTTAAAGAATTAGTTTTTTGTTCGTAGGATTTAATCGGCTTATTCTGATTATTTAGGTTTGTTTATGCAGATAATTAATCGTCTGACTATAGTTTACTTTTCGTCTAACTATAGTCAGACGAAAGAATAACTATAGTCAGATGTAAATATAACTATAGTCAGACGAATAAATCTTAGTATGTCTGACACTAACTATCTGTATCTTTCATCTTAAAGTTTCGTATATATCAGGTTAGATTAAGCGTAAGAAAGTCTTCTTTTATTCGATGATTCTGATTACATTTGTGTGGCTATTAAAAAAAGAAGGAGGAATAGTAATGAAAAATCTGGTAGTTTTGACGGGTGCCGGTATGAGTGCCGAGAGTGGGATCAGTACATTTCGGGATGCGGGCGGTTTGTGGGATAAATATCCTGTGGAGCAGGTGGCTACTCCTGAAGGTTATCAGCGGGACCCGGCTCTGGTGATTAATTTCTATAATGAACGCCGGAAACAGTTGTTGGAGGTGAAACCGAACCGTGGACATGAGTTGTTGGCGGAACTGGAGAAAAGTTTCCATGTAACGGTGGTGACACAGAATGTTGATAATCTGCATGAACGCGCCGGAAGTAGCCACATTATTCATCTGCATGGCGAACTGACAAAAGTATGTTCCAGCAGAGATCCATATAATCCTCAATTTATAAAAGAGCTGAAACCGGAAGAATATGAAGTGAAGATGGGAGACAAGGCCGGTGACGGCACTCAATTACGACCTTTCATTGTATGGTTTGGAGAAGCTGTGCCGGAAATTGAAACAGCTATCCGCTATGTGGAGAAAG
>ENA-OQJB01000876-OQJB01000876.1-human-gut-metagenome-genome-assembly--contig:-NODE-876-length-10805-cov-3.066679_pt1 | contig 10805 bp, 9 predicted proteins | sample MGYA00242599_ERZ504765 | MGnify/ENA primary metagenome ERZ504765 (study PRJEB26092, sample SAMD00036354) | human gut metagenome | host: Homo sapiens | study: EMG produced TPA metagenomics assembly of...
ACCTTCACGGTGGGCACGGATGATGGCAGCCGCCACACCGTTACGGCGCAATTCGTAAAGGTCATCAAGCGTGCTCTTGGAGCCGGGCAGCAGGATGACGTCGGCCTTTGCCAGCTCATCCACATTGTTGGTATAGAACAGATGTACGCGCGGGTCACGCTCCAGCACATTGAAATCGGTGAAGTTACTGAGGTGGCGCAGCAGGATGACGGCGATGTTCACCTTTCCCTTCTCGGCACGGACAGACTTTGCGGCAAGCGCCACGGAGTCTTCTTCTTCAATGTAGATATCACGGTAGTAAGGCACCACCCCGACAACGGGAATGCCGCAAAGCTCCTCCAGCATCGTAATGCCCGACTCGAAGAGACGTATATCCCCCCGGAACTTGTTGATAAGAATTCCTTTAATTCGCTCCCGCTCATGGGGACGAAGCAACATCAGCGAACCGTAGACGCTGGCAAACACACCGCCACGGTCAATGTCGCCCACAAGAATTACATCGGCTCCGGCATGCAGGGCCATCGGCAGATTGACAAGGTCGGTATCCCGCAGATTGATTTCGGAGATGCTTCCCGCGCCTTCCAGCACAACGGGATTATAGCGGGCGGCAAGGCGGTCGTAGGCAGCACAAACCTCCCAGCGCAGTTCGTCGCGTCCTTCCTTGCGGAAATAATCATAAGCATTGCGGTTGCCGATAGGACGCCCGTTAAGAACAACCTGCGAGGTATGGTCCGACTGTGGTTTCAGCAGCAGCGGATTCATGTCCGTGTGGCAAGGCACTCCGGCGGCTTCTGCTTGCACAGCCTGGGCACGGCCTATCTCCAGCCCTTCGGGAGTGGCAAATGAATTGAGCGCCATATTCTGTGCCTTGAACGGTGCGGGCTGATAGCCGTCCTGCTTGAAGATACGGCAGAAGGCGGCAGCAATGATGCTCTTTCCCACATCACTACCCGTCCCGGCAAACATAATCGGATGAAGTTTCTCCATAAATTCCATTTTAGCGAATGCAAAGATAGTGCAAATCCGAATATCTCTCCCATTCATAAGCCATATCTTCGGAAACTATTCCTATATTTGTAACGTTCTATTCAAAAAGATGACTACTGAACAATTCCCACCTCCTCTTGTTTAGAGAAACAAGAACCCCTAAACCGAACGAACTTATGAATAATCTATTATGCCGGAGATTCTTTCCGGCTGCTGCCTGCGTACTGCTTGCCATCGGTGGAGTGGCCGCACAAACCTCCCTTCCCCTTAGCTTCGGTGATGCCCTAAGGCAGATGCAAAACAGCAACCGCAGCCTGAAAATAGCTGACAAGGGAATTGAAGCCGCCCGTGCGGAACGTGACAAACTGAATGCCCTCTGGTACCCCTCCCTGCAAGGTGCCGGTACGTTCGTGCATCTTTCCGAAAAGATAGAGGTAAAACAGCCCCTTTCCCAGTTCACCGACCCGGCAAAAGACTTTGTGCACAACATCGTACCGGACGACCAGTTCATCAGCAGCATACTCGACCAAATAGGCTCCCATACCCTCGCTTTTCCACTGGCTCCACGCAACCTGACTTCCGTCGGCCTGACCGCCGAATGGGTCGTATTCTCCGGCGGCAAGCGCATCCGGGCCTCGAAGATAGGCAACACCATGATAGACATTGCCCGCGAAAACCGGGGACAGACCGATGCCACGCAACGCACCCTGCTGGCAGAAAGCTACTTCGGGCTGAAACTTGCGCAAGAGGTAGTACGCGTGCGGCAGGAGACCTACAACAGCCTGCAACGCCATTACCAGAATGCCCTTAAACTGGAAGCTGCCGGCATGATAGACAAGGCAGGCCGGCTCTTTGCCCAAGTGAATATGGATGAAGCTGCCCGTTCACTGGAGGCTGCCCGGAAGGAGGCCTCCGTCGTACAAAGTGCCCTGCGCACCCTGCTCAACCTGCAAGACACATGCAGCATCCATCCTACTTCGGAGCTTTTCATCAACGACCAACTGCCCGCTAAAGAGGAGTTCCTGCAAGCCATGCGGGTGGAGAACTACACCGTGAACCAACTGCAACTGCAGTCACAGATTGCCCGCCAGCAGCTCCGCATCGACCAGAGCGGCTACCTGCCGGACATCGCCGTATTCGGCAAGCAGACCCTCTATGCCCACGGCATACAAAGCAATCTTGTCCCCCGCACCATCGTAGGTGTGGGCTTCACCTGGAACCTGTTCGACGGACTGGCGCGTGAGAAGCGCATCCGCCAGTCGAAGATAGCCCAGCAAACCCTCGCCTTGGGACAAGAAAAAGCCAAAGAAGACCTGAGCGTAGGCATCGACAAGCTCTACACCCAACTGCAAAAGGCACAAGACAACGTACGCGCCTTGAATACCACCATCGAGCTGAGCGAAGAGCTGGTGCGAATCCGCAAGAAATCCTTTGCCGAAGGCATGGCAACCAGTACCGAGGTCGTAGATGCGGAAACGATGCTGGCAACCGTCCGCGTGGCGCGTCTGGCAGCCTACTACGAATATGATGTGGCACTGATGAACCTGCTGGCTATCTGCGGAACGCCGGAACGGTTCGAGAAATATTTCGAGACAACTTATTAAAACCTACCCTTTATGAAAATCAATAATAAAAGCATCAGCATTGCATTCGTCATTATCCTGGCCGCAACGGTCATCATTTCGCTTGCCGGCATATTACTCATGAGCCGGCAGCCCCTGGTCCTGCAAGGACAAGTGGAAGCAACGGAAATACGTATCAGCGGGAAGCTGCCCGGACGTGTGGACTCCTTCCTCGTACAAGAGGGCGACTGGGTGAAGGCAGGCGATACGCTTGTCGTCATCAACAGCCCCACCATCGAAGCCAAATACCGCCAGGTGAATGCCCTGGAGCAGGTGGCCCAGGAGCAGAACAAGAAGATAGACGCCGGTACCCGCCGCCAGATTGTGGCCACCGCCCGGCAACTCTGGAACAAGACGCAGAGCGACCTTGCCCTCGCCAAGACCACTTACCAGCGCATTGTAACGCTTTATAAGGACAGTGTCGTCACCTCCCAGCGGCGTGACGAGGTGGAAGCCATGTACAAAGCCGCCCAAGCCGCCGAACGTGCCGCCTACGAGCAATACCAGATGGCCGTAGACGGAGCGCAGAGCGAGGACCGCGCCTCGGCCCGCAGCCTGGTGGAAGCGGCGCGAAGCACCGTCGATGAAGTCTCCTCCCTCCTCGTCGACTCCCGCCTGACTGCTCCCGAAGACGGCCAGATAGCCACCATCTTCCCCAAACGCGGAGAGCTGGTGGCCCCCGGCACTCCCATCATGAGCCTTGTCGTGATGGACGATGCACACGTGGTACTGAACATACGCGAGGACCTGATGCCGCAGTTCAAGATGGGAGGCACTTTCCGTGCCGATGTCCCCGCCATCGACGGCAAGGACATTGAATTCCGCATCTATTACATCAGTCCGCTGGGCAGCTTCGCCACCTGGAAATCCACCAAACAGACGGGCAGCTATGACATGCAGACGTTCGAGATACACGCACGTCCCACACAGCAGGTAGAGGGATTGAGACCGGGGATGTCCGTACTTTTAAAAATGAAGAATGAAAAATGAAAGATAAAGAATTTGGCTGCGCAATGAAAGCGCTTCGCATGGTTATCCGTCGCGAATGGCACCGCATGACCTCCCGCCGTCTATACCTCGGCGTCTGCGTCGTGCTACCCTTACTCTGTCTGTTCTTCATGGCCACCATCTTTGGAAACGGACAGATGGAGAACATTCCCGTGGGTATCGTCGACCTGGACAACACTGCCACTTCGCGCAATATCTCCCGGCGCATCTCTGCCGCCCCCACCTTCCGTGTGACGGAGCACTTCACCGACGAAGCCGACGCCCGCCGGGCATTGCAACAGAAGGACATATACGGCTACCTCGTCATCCCGCCCCGCTTCGAACAGAAGGCGGTGACGGGAACTGGCGCAACGCTCACCTATTATTACCACTATGCCCTTCTTTCGGTAGGCAGCGAGCTGATGGCAGCGTTCGAGAATACGCTTGCTCCCGTTGCACTCTCCCCCATCGTGAGGCAGGCCGAAGCACTGGGAGTAAGCGGAGAACAGATACAGACCTTCCTGCTCCCCGTAGAAGCCAGTACCCATCCCCTCTACAACCCGGACATGGACTACTCCATCTACCTGAGCCAGCCTTTCTTCTTCGTACTGTTCCAGATACTCATTCTGCTCACCACCGTTTACTCCATAGGCGGCGAACTGAAGTTCGGCAGTGCCGGCGAATGGCTGAAGGCGGCACGGGGCAATATCCTCACTGCCGTAGCAGGGAAACTGCTGCCCTATACCCTCATCTTCTCGTCCATCGGCATCCTGGCAAACTATGTACTGTTCGGCCCGCTACATATCCCCTTCGCTGGCAGTCTGTGGCTGATGAATGCAGTGACCGTGCTCTTCATCATCGCTACCCAGGCATTGGCGGTCTTTATCTATTCTGTCTTTCCCAAGATTGCCTATATCATCAGTGTAGTATCCATGGTGGGGTCGTTGGGAGCTACCTTGTCCGGGGTCACATTTCCCGTCACAGCCATGTATGCGCCCGTGCATGCCGCCTCCTACCTCTTCCCCGTGCGGCACTTCACGGAGGCGGCACAAGCCATGATTTACTTCGATGCAGGGTTTGCCTACTTCTGGCAGTCGGTAGCTACACTCTTCATCTTCTTGCTGGCAGCACTACTGATACTGCCGTTGCTGAAATGGTGGATAAAAAGGAAACGAGGGAAGAAGCAATCCCCGCCTCCCCATCACCTTGCCCACCTACCGCATTGTCAACAGCTTCCGTCATCCGCCACGAGTGGCATGCCATCGCCACCAATCCCGCCATCCTGCTCGTGCTGGCAGGCGGTATCTTCCTCTACGGACTGCTCTACAACTACATGTACGCCCCCAACCTGGTGCGCAAGGCTCCCGTCGCAGTGGTAGACCTCTCCCACTCCGCCCTCAGCCGCGAATACATCCGACTGCTCGATGCCACTCCCCAGACCGCCGTCTACGGCCAGACACCCAACATCCTCGAAGCCCGCCAATGGATGAAGCAGGGCGACGTGGCAGGCATCCTTTACCTGCCTGCCGACTTCGAGGCACGTGTGGCACGGGGCGAGACTTCGGTCTTCGTACTCTATGCCGCCACGGACGCTTTCCTCAACTTCAAAGGACTGCAAGAATCCAGTGCGCGCGTCATGCTTGCCGTGAACGATGCCCACCGCATGGAGGGCACCGTATTCCTACCTCCGCAAGGACTGCTGGCAGTGGCTTCGTCCGCTCCCGTCAGCGTGTCCGGCACGGCGCTCTACAACTATACAGAGGGCTACGGTTCCTATCTGATTCCCGCCGTCCTAATTGTCATCATCTTCCAGACGATGCTGATGGTGATTGCCATGCTGACGGGCGAGGAAGCGGAAGCCCGAAGAAAAGGAATACGGCTGATGCGTGCCGACTCATTGAAGGATACATTACGGATTGTCGGAGGCAGGACCTTCGTATACTTCATGCTCTACGTGGTGTTTTCCCTATTCCTGCTGGGACTGTTGCCGCACCTGTTCAGCATCCCACACATCGGCAGCGGAGGAGACATCGTCACAATGATGATACCCTTCCTGCTGGGCACGAGTTTCCTTGCCCTGGCCGTCTCCCGCTGGTTTACAGACTCCGAAGCGCCGTTGCTGATGATAGCCTTCTTCTCTGTGGGCTATATCTTCCTTTCGGGCGTGTCCTATCCGCTGGAGCTGATGCCGTGGTATTGGCAGATAGCCCACTATCTGTTTCCGGCAGGTCCTGCCGTACTTGCTTTTGAAAACTGAATTCAATGGGTGAACGCTGGCCGACGTATGGCCGCAGATGCTGACGATGTGGATACAAGTATTGGTCTATGGAACTTTGGCGCTCTGCACTACACGCCACCTCTACCGAAAAGGAAAAGTGAAGGCATAAAAAAAGGCTATCTATCCCAGACAGCCAATCTTTTGTTAACCTTAAATCTAATACTATGAAAAACACATTGCAAATGTACGGACTTCCCCGAAATATCCAAAATTTCTGTCCATGACGGTCTCATTTATAACATGGTTTAATAGGAATATGCCGTTGTTAACAGATATAGGCTGATCAAATAAGAAATTTTCACTATCTTCATCCCCAAAATCGAACATCATAACTAAAGAATATTTTGCCATGATTCATACCATACTCGATACAGACCTTTACAAATTCACCACCTCGTATGCCTACATCAAATTGTTTCCCTATGCCATGGGTACTTTCAGCTTCAAGGACAGAGACGACACCGCCTATACGGACACGTTTCTGAAGGAACTGCAAGAGGCGGTGGACAGCCTGGCACAGACCGTACTTACTGCCGAAGAGCTGGAATACATGACCCGCCACTGCCGTTTCCTGCCGAGGGTCTATTGGGAGTGGCTCTCCTCCTTCCGCTTCCAGCCGGAGAAGGTAAGCATCCATCTGGACGAGGACCGGCACCTGAACATTGAAATCACGGACTATCTGTACAAGGCCACCCTTTACGAAGTCCCCCTGCTTTCTATCGTATCCGAAATAAAGAACCGTTCTTTGGGAAACGTGGCCGACATGGACGGCATACTCTGCAAACTGTCCGAAAAGGTGGCACTCTCCAACCGACACCAGCTGTATTTTTCAGAGTTCGGCACCCGGAGACGCTTCTCGTTCGAGGTACAGGACAAAGTCATAGACCGTCTGAAGGAAGCCGCCGAATACTGTACCGGGACTTCCAACTGCCACTTCGCCATGAAATACGGCATGAAGCCTATGGGGACGCATCCGCATGAATGGTTCATGTTCCACGGCGCACAGTTCGGCTACAAACACGCCAACTACATGGCCTTGGAAAACTGGGTGAACGTGTACGACGGTGACTTGGGCATCGCACTGTCCGATACCTATACCTCCGGCATTTTCTTAAGTAACCTGAGCCGCAAGCAGGCCAAACTATTCGACGGTGTACGCTGCGACTCCGGCGATGAATTCGATTTCACCGACAAGCTCGTTGCCCGCTACCGCGAACTGGGCATCGACCCTACCACTAAAACCATCGTCTTCAGCAATGCGCTCGATTTTGGCAAGGCACTCGACATCCAGGAGCATTGCAGGGGCAAAATCCGCTGCTCCTTCGGCATCGGCACCAATCTGACGAATGATACCGGATTCAAGCCCTCCAACATCGTAATGAAACTGACGCAATGCAAGATGAACGTCAACCAGGAATGGCGCGAATGCGTGAAGCTGTCCGACGATGCAGGAAAGCATATCGGCAGCGAAGCGGAAGTACGGGCATGTCTGTATGATTTAAGGCTCGGACAGCAAATAGAACCCCTATGCTGAAAACAGCTTCCCGGCGGTTAGCGATAAGTGCTTACAGTCTTTTCCTTTTAGTAGGCAAACTCTTGCCATTTCTCTTCCGGCCAGTCCTGCCGCTGCATCTCCATGCGGGCCATGACGAAGAACAAGTCCGAAAGGCGGTTGATGAAGCGCAGAATATCCTCGTTCACGGGGTCTTGGCGATGGAGTGTCCACAAACGGCGTTCGGCACGGCGGGCCACGGTACGGGCAAACTGCAGTTGGGCTGATATGGGAGTGCCACCGGGCAAAAGGAAGTAGCCGTTGTCCGTCAGCAGGACGGTCATGGCATCCATCTCCTGCTCACAGCGTAGCGTGAGCTCTGCGGCAGAAAGCGGATTAGGATTTACCACTCCCGAGGGAGTGGCCACATGGCTCATTACCACCATCAGTTCCCGCTGGACAGCATGCAGCAACTCCTGCCAACCATCTTCTGCCGCCAGCATGGAGCGCACGATACCAATCACGGCATTCAATTCATCAAGGCATCCGTTTGCCTCGATACGGATGTCATCTTTCGGCACGCGCGCGCCACCATGAATACCCGTTGTTCCTTTGTCTCCAGTTTTGGTATAGACTCTTTTCATTCTCTATTTGATAAGGAACTGTGCCCACTGCGGGATTTCCTCTACATATTGTTTGAAGAGGGTCCCGTTTACAGTGCGGAACAATAATCGAGGAATTTGATTTTCTATTGAATTATCGTAGACATATACCCTATCAACCAAGGATATTGCTTTGCCTATATTCAATAACGATTTATAATAACGGGAAATAATTTTGGAAATGGGAACTTCATGCCCTCCATTCAAATAGCGCTGTGTAATACGCCGTACATTTATCTCAGGATTATTTGTACAGACAAAAAAAATGCGAATAAAAAATCCTGCTTTTTTTGCTTCTTCAACAAATGCAAGTTTTTCGTCTGAGGAAAAGACTGTTTCAAATACAAAATCTTGCCTTTTCCTTAAACACTCATAACGCATTTTAGTCGCCAATTCTGCTGCCTTCAATACTGCAACGGGAGAATTCCAATCACCATATTGTTCTTGCGCTATATTATCAGGATTAATGTAAAGGCTATTTTCTGCCCATTCATTATGAAGCAGTTGCACTGTCGTAGAAGTTTTACCCGAACCATTCGGACCAGCTACTATACAAAGTGTCGGATTTTTTTCGTTCATCACATGGATATATCACTTACATTTTTTAGCTCTATATGCTTTCAATTTTTCTCTCACCTCTTGCATTCTCCGCTCCAATTCTCTTTTTGCCTTGCGAGAACTTTCACGGGCCGCAACAGCCACTTGTTCCATCAAAGCATGCAGTTGTTCATCAGTAGGGTCTTCCAAAGAAGACAAGCGATAAGTATTCAGTTTCATAATCATAATATATTTAAATGAAAACAAAGATACTCCACTATTTCGAGAACACAAACGAAATTACATAAAATATCAATGCGCTATCCGGACTTTTTCATAATGAATTCAAACTTAGATTAGGACTATTTTTAATCAAGGAATGATTAAAATGCAAAAAACGGCCGGACATGCCATGCAGAAGTCTTATTATATCCTTGTAAGCAAACCCTTTCCCACTTATATAAGGGATCATCAATATGCCAGAGAAGCATCCAGCTTCTATCTTTATCATATTGAGAACTGCAACTGAAACCAAGTCTGTAGTTCACGTTAAACTGCGGTAACGATTTACCAACTTTGGATAACTGTCCTTCTAATTTATCTAACGTTTCCAGTCCCCACTTTTCGTCTTGTAAACCATTACCGGTATTGTGCCGAAAGTTTTCCGGAGATTTTCCACAAATATTCACCAATACATCAAACCATTGCCCTATGCTTGGCAGAAACCACGGACTACGTTCGATCCCATCCGGCACCTTATTGCTGTTATTGTAAGTTTTCACCAGATAAAAAGCACGACAGTCGCTTACAAAAGATGCATCACCCTCATGATTTGCCAGCATTTGTAAAGTTTCAGAGTACCCGTTCATGTTATTCTTAATTCTGCTAAAATCATGCTTTGACTTCACATCAGCTATTGATATTGTATCAATATCCGCTTCGATTAAATCCATCGGTCCCCAATTCCCTTCTTTCAAACTATCCAACATCATCACATAGGCATGATTCCATCCTTTTTTATTACACCTCTCGTCTGTCATCCTTTCCGGATCGCAAGTAATTACCATTCCGATAGCATTTTCATAATCATAGATTTTCCCATCTTCTTCCAACTTCCCGTTTCCGGGATGTACTTCTATTCTTTTATCGATTTCGTTCTGAAAGACAAAATCCCCGGGATAAAGCTTTCTTTCTATACTTCCTTTACCGGGTACGGGACTAATAACCTTCAAGGTATAGCATTTTCCAGAAGTAAAACTGATGGAGCTGCCCGAATAATTTATCTTTATATTCGTATCATCTCTGCCATCGGTAGTCATATAGTTTCCGGTAACCCGTGCATTTGCTTGCGGCGGAACAATGGCACAATATTTCAAAGAATCTATCTGATATGGAGTAATACCGTTCAGACTCACATTAATAGCCGCCGAGTCTGTTCCTAAAACCCTCGATTCCCTATGGTAAACAAAGCCTGCTTTTTCTGGTGCAAAACAACCTACGTATACTTGCGGTTGCAACACAAGCAATGCAAACTGGTGTTGAAACAGCAAGTTCAGGATTATTCCGGAAGAATTGTCAATAGCAGGTACGCCGGTGGCAACCAACAAATCGCTGACAATATGCTTTTCTGTTGTGGACTGGTCCTTCGCAGGTTGCAGTTTTTCATTCCCGGTCAGTGAAGCAATAGCTCCGTCCATACCTTTTGAGAGATCTATTGTGATATTCTTCCTATATGGATAGTAAGCGACATAACTCACTCCATCATACCAATAAAGTGTACCATTTCCCACCGGATTCCAACTGCCGCTTGACATATTGTAAACCAATTTGGCATTATCAATATTATCCATTATAGCACCGTCCTTTATGGCAAAAACACCAATCGAATCACCATCGACAAACTCCATTTTAAAATGTTCGTCCCTTACAGAGGTACGTGTAGAGGACTTTCCTGCATTGGAGAGCTCTTCAAAATCAGCGACTATAGCCCGGACTGTAAAGGGTACTCCCTCACAGCACTCCTTCATACCTCCATTGTTTGCTTCGTATTCGTCAGTGCATGCACTACACACTAAAAGGATGCCCCCAAATACTATTCCAGTGAAAAATTTCATATCATTAGTGTCCACTAAAAAATCATAGTCGTTCTTTGAAATTGTTGAAATTCAGTTTGTTGTAATGGTATTTGGTGCGCAACGATTTGAAATTACTTTTGCAGTCTGAATCAGACTGTTATGAAT
>ENA-OQJB01000878-OQJB01000878.1-human-gut-metagenome-genome-assembly--contig:-NODE-878-length-10775-cov-5.639932_pt1 | contig 10775 bp, 16 predicted proteins | sample MGYA00242599_ERZ504765 | MGnify/ENA primary metagenome ERZ504765 (study PRJEB26092, sample SAMD00036354) | human gut metagenome | host: Homo sapiens | study: EMG produced TPA metagenomics assembly of...
AGCTTGCCCCATGGAGCGAGACTGCGAAAGCGAACTGTCAAAACTAAACATAGAGCAAAACGCTTGCATCTATCATTTTGGTGCAAGCGTGATTCATGGGCAGCGTAGCAATATTTTGCGCTTACGTTGTACAGAAACAATACATCGAATATGTAAAGGAAATAGTACAGAAATTACTGAGAAATTTCAAAACTGGATTTTAGAAAAATCTAAGGGTATATGTTAAAACAAGGAGTAAGTTTATATGAGAGAGAGATTATCTGCCCCTGTTGTGGTTGACTTTAATATAACTAAAAAATGTAATTTAAAATGTGGGTTTTGCTATGCAGATGCTAAAAACAATTGTCAACAAGAATTGTCTGTTTTAGAAATACAGAAATTATTGGATGAATTTCAAGAGTTAAATATTCATGTAATTCGTATTAGTGGAGGTGAACCTTTTTGCCATTCAGAAATTAAAAAAATTATTGGATTGTTGGGGAAATATCATTTTGTTGTATGTATGAATACAAATGGAACGATGATTTCAGAAGAAGTGGCTAATTTATTAGCTGAATCAAAAATTAGTCGTGTTGCTGTAAGTGTAGATTCTTGTAATCCAGCATTACACGAAAAAATGAGGGGAGTCAGGGGGTGCTTTCAACATACCTATAAGGCTATTGACTGGCTTCTGGAAAAATGTCCGGAAAAATTATATATTACGTGTACCTTAACAGCGTTGAACTGTGATGTAGAGAGTGTGATGAACATAATAGAGTGGTGCAGTATGAAAAAAATAAGACATTTATCGTTTCAGGTAACTGCAGATGTGGGGCGTTGTGTAGACAAAAAAAATTTGTTAATGTCGCAAGCACAGTGGAATACGGTTTTGGTTTTTTGACAAAAATGAGAGGTGAGGAGAAGAAATTATTTCCAGAGATAAGTGTTAATCCTACTAATGAAAGTCCAGTGTTTTATCAATATTATTATCCTCTAAAAAATATGGGGGAATTGAATCTTTTAGAAAATATTTGGGGACAAAAATTAGAAGAAAAAGTAGAATACATTAGTTGTGTAGGAGGAAATATATCTGTTGCAATTGACTCAAATGGAGATGTATATCCGTGTGAATTAATGTTTGGAAGAAAAGAATGTGTTGTTGGAAATATTAGAGAGAAGAAATTTAAAGAACTTTGGGATAGTGCTAGTTTGTTTGATGAAATATATAACAAAAAGAAAAAAGATCTTAACGGAAAATGTTCTGCATGTGAAAATAAATTTTGTGGAGGTGGGTGCAGAGCAACTGCATTAAATGAGACAGAAGATATTTGGGGAAGTGAAAATGGGTGTCCATATGAAAAATAAAGAAATAAACAAAACAACTATATACTTAATTTTAAAAAGACTAGCATTGGATGTAGGACAAGCCCTAGTAATCAATTACAAGGGGAATTACAAGTTGATTATACGTAAAGAAAATGGAAATAAATTTGTATTAGTTAATCCGGTTGATTTAGAAAAGTATATATTTAATTTGCAAGCAACAGCTATTTTATTGATGCATTTACAAGGGAATGAGGATATGGAAATTGTTGAAAATGTAAAAATATTGAATAAAAATGTTAGTGACGAAATAGTATTAGAATTTATAGCGGACTTGAAATCCAAGTTTTAACAAGAGGGTTTTATATTGTAGTATGGGAGGAAGAAAATGAGATTTTGTCTGCCTGCAAATTTTAAGATTGATGAAATAGAAAAATACAAATTGTTTGAGAGTTTACATAAAGGCAATTTTATTGAAGAAGTATATGGGAGTATTAATTGTGGAAGTCCTATTGGTTCAGGACGAGGAGTATTATTGAATGAAAATTATGGTTTACAAAATTTGAAAGAATATATAGCAGAACTTCATAAGAATCAAATTAAATTTAATTATACGATAAATGCATCTTGTATAGGTGATGTGGAGATGAATAATGAAGGAATTTCGTTAATAATTGAGTTTATCGAACTGCTTTTAGAACAGCAAGTAGATAAGTTAACAATTAGTTCGCCATTTTTAATAGAATTGATTGGAAAAAAATTTCCGGAAGTTATAATTACTGCTTCATCAATAATGAATATAAACAGTTTAAAAAAAGCAAAATGGATTAGGAACCTAGGAGCTTCTACTATTGCATTGCCAGAAGAGTTATCAAGAAAAATTCCTCTTATGGAATCTATAAATAAAATTAGAGATATAAAAACAGAAGTTATAATCAATACAATGTGTTTATACAATTGTCCATATAAAAATTTTCATTATAATTCATTATCTCATATGAAAGATGTGAGAGAATTTATGGAGTATTATACATATAGTTGCAGTTATATAAAAAATTCTAGTGTAGAAGAATACTTAAAAATGCCTTGGATTCGTCCAGAAGATATCAAAATATATGAAGAAATAGGTGTTGATTATTTTAAAATAATTGGTAGAGAACGAGTGCAAAAGATGGATCTATTAAAAATGTTGCAATATTATTGCATGAGGCAATACGAAGGAAATTTATTAGAGTTAATTTATGGTTTTTCTAAAAGCGAGAAATATAGAGTATATATCGATAATAAAATGTTAGATGGATATATTCATAAGTTTAAAGAAAAAGATTTTTGTGAGGGGATGTGCGAATATAAAAATTGTACATATTGTAAAGAATATACCAAAAAAGCAATTCACATAATGTCTAGAAGTCCTATAAATGAGAAAAAAAAGATTAATAATTTTTTGGAATATGGAACTATTGATGATTTTGATGAAGAACGTTGCATTTGTGGACTCTTATAGCTATTTTAGGTGATTTGGGAACAGTAAGAAATGGAGGAGCATATGAGTATAGTAATAGAAATGAATCATGTGACAAAAACATATCATAGAAAAATCAAAAATGGGAAGGGAATCTTCAAAAATAGCACATTTGAAGCAAAAGAAGCAATTAAAGACATTTCTTTTCAGATTAAAGAAGGAGAATTGGTTGGACTTGTAGGGTTAAATGGTGCGGGAAAGTCTACACTGATTAAATCTATGCTTGGGATTCTTTCTCCAGATTGTGGAGAAGCAAAAATATTTGGTCAGGACAGTTTTCGATTCCGTAAGAAAAATGCAGTATATATCGGGGCGAATTTTGGTCAGAAAAGTTCTCTGGTATGGGATCTACCTTTTAAGTATTCTCTAGAATTAAATAAAAAATTTATCAGGTATCAGATGAGCGGTATGAGGAGATTTTGGAAGAGCTGGAACAGTTTTTGCAGATTGGAGAACTGTTAAATGTTCCAGTTCGTACCATGAGTTTGGGACAGAGAATGAAATGCGAATTTGCAGCGATTACGCTGCACTCGCCCAGATTGCTGATTCTGGATGAGACAACGATCGGACTTGACATTGTGATCAAGAAGAATATAGAAGAATATCTGAAACATATCAATGCTGCAAGGAATGTGACGATTCTTTTTCCTCCCATGATCTTGCAGAGCTGGAGAGAATCTGTGATCGGATCATGATCATCAACAGTGGTGAGATCATACTGGATGATCAAGTGAGAAATATCTCAGATTTGTCAAGATATAGTTATATGGAGATCAAGTTTGCAGAGGAGTTTGATGGAAACATGGAAATAGTACCGGGGTTGCAGATTATAGAATACCTAGAGGATGGATTAAAAATACGGATTGATAAACAGGTGTTATCAGAAAAAGAGGCTATGACAGAGCTGATTGATAAAATGCCGGTTGAAAATATCTCAATCGAAAAACAGAGTCTGGAAGATTTTATTTACAATCTTGTACAAAAATAAATATGAAAGGGGAGAGGAATGTGTGGCTTTAACAGAGAAAAGCTGCACAAGGCGAAGAACGATGAAAAAATATATTGCATTGATCAGAGTTGGAATACAAAGAGAACTGGTCTACCGTACGAATTTTTGTATCGGTATCTTTTCCACAGTTCTTTTATTTATTGTAGAAGTTGCAATCTGGTCAGCTGTGTATCAGGGAAAAGAGGAAGTGGGAAGTATTTCTTACAACAGTATCATGATCTACACAGTGATGACATTGTTGCTTCAGCGATTATTGGGCGGCGGAACAGATGAGGAGATCGGGAACGATTTTCAAAGCGGAAATATAGTTACATCCCTGCTGACGCCGTTAAATCTGGGAGTTAAATATTCCATGCAGGAGTTGGGGAAAGGATTGCTCAATACCTTTGTGCTGCTTTTGGTTTTTATTCCGTACTGTCTAAAAAACAGAGAAATAGTGTCTGTGATACCTATACAAAGATGGCTGCTCTTTGTGCCGGCAGTTGTTTTTTCTTATATTCTGTTTAGTATTTTAAATTATACGCTGGGAATTTTGACATTCTGGAGTCACTCAAACATCGGGCTTTATATGCTGAAAATGGCCTGTGTCAATATTTTCAGCGGAATGTTCATTCCGCTTACATTTTACCCGTCGATTCTAAGGGGATTTTGTATGGTACTTCCGTTTCAGTCTATTTACTATTTTCCGTTGACCATTGTAATGGGAGAAGCAAACGGGGCACAGATTGCCGGAGGAATCCTGCTTCAGTTGGGCTGGATCGCGGGATTGTTTCTGCTGTGCAGGCTGATGAACAAGAATGCAATGAGACGGATCGTGATTCAGGGAGGGTGAGAAAATCATGTCATATACACGTAAAATGATAGAAAAGGTTCGATGGTATCTGGATTGCTATCGAATGTATTTTAAGATCAATCTGCTGACTGTATTGGAATACAAACTGGATTTTCTGGCGATCAATCTTGCCAGCGTCCTGGCACTTTTGGTCGGTGTGTTTAATATCGAGATCATTTTCAGTCAGGTCGATGCGATGAAAATGTGGAGTAAAGAAGAAGTGCTGTGGTGTCTGGGATTTTTCTATCTGGTCAGAGCCATCTACAATACGTTTTTTATCAATACATTGAGTATCAGTTACTGGATCCAGAACGGAAAATTTGATCTTTTTATTTAAAACCGCTCAATACATTTTTCCAGCTTTTGAGTACCGGAAGATACAATGCGGAATATCCTCTGGATGAGTATCTGGTCGGAATTTTTCTGCTGATTCGGACAAGTCATAAACTGCATATGTTTCACGGATGGCGAAGCATTCTATTGTTTGTATTTTTACTGGTTACGGCAGTGTTTGCATATTTCAGTATTATTTTTATTATGTCAACCTTATCATTTTGGTTCATTAAGTCTAATATGTTTATTATGCTAATCGAAAATCTAGAGAGGTTGATTGAATATCCAATCGATATATATCATGTTATCGTTCAAGTAGTTATTAGTACAGTTATTCCAATAGCTCTTGCCAATTATTATCCGACAGTATGTATGCTGGGGAAGAGTAGCAATATAATCTTGATATATATATCAGGTATTTGCATAGTACTTGGTGTGATTAACGTTTTGGTATGGAAAAGAGGAATGAAGGCGTATCAGAGTGCAGGAGCGTAATAATAATCTACATATGGGGCACATCCAAATGGCTGAGATGCGAATCAGAACGGTCGCATCACCTTTGATTATTAGCATAGACTCAGCAATAAATGTATTCATCCGTTAGATGAAAATACATCCTTAATTTCCAGACCAAAGTGGTGCTAGAGTTAAGTTAGTATCAGTAATGGAAGAGGTTGATTTTTATATATTATAAGGCTATTGAGTATTCCGGGTGGTTTTAGCTATAAAACCAAAATGAAAAAACTTAGAGACAAAATAATGCTATTAAAGGACAAGTACTTGTATCATCAGTGGATTGAAGAAAAGTTGGGATTAAAATCATCGAAGAATCCATTTTTCTATACAACAGGGGACAAAAAATTGACCGAATCATCACTTGCATATGCATTTAAGCTGATTCGTCCATGCATCAATTCTAATCCTACAGGATATCCATATGTAAGATTATATGATTTTCGCCATACATTTGCCTGCAATACAATCTTAAGATGGAATGAGCAGGGAGAAGACGTAAATGAAACTAAGCGCTTACCATCTAAGGTCTAAAAAGTGCGTATAGTGGACGAAATCTTGAACAATAAAAAGAAAGTACTAAAGTGAAAGTAGTTAGAAAGTGAAGAACAATATTTAAGGAAGTGGGGGGAAGATGGTGCTAGAATAAGGAAAAACAAATTTAAGAGTGCGAATGAAAGGAGAATGGGTATGTACAAAAAAACAATTTTTAAAAATTGGAAAAAGAAAATTATCAGGTGGTATTTTTGCAGGTTTGATGATTCTTGGGGTATTGTCAGGAACAGTAATGGCAGGTAATACAACAGATACATTTTATTCTTATGAAGCGTCAGGTGGAGTGTGGGGACAGACGGAAGTTCGGGCAAAGCAAGATGCTACATCTGTATATGTGTTTCATAAAGGAAATTATCCGGCATATTTTGGGGTGTATAGCGGGTCCACAAATTACACTGTTGGTTCTCCATTTGCTTATGCTCCAATGGGGGTAGCCACTTATATTCCTAATATGGTTAAAGAAAATAATTTGAATGAATGTTATTTGGTAATACAGCCAGCGAATACGGCACCAGCTACTTTGTATGGATATTGGAGTCCGGATAGTATTTAAGGTAAAAAACTGTCCCTATATTTAGGGGCAGTTTTTGGTTAGGAGGAAGGAAACGGATGAAAAAGCTAATGATTTCGATCATAACGATTTTATTTGCCGGAATTTTAATTGTAGTTTGTATGCGGTATTTTCGAGGTGGGGCAGCTACAAATCAAGAGATTCTGACAGATGAAGAAATTCATGGAACGGTGGGAATGGATACTTCTTCGATTAAAAATCAGGATGGAGAACCAGACAAAGCTTCGAAAGAATTAGCGGAGTATTTGACTGAGAAGCTATATTACGAAGTAGATGCAGAAAATATTGTATCAACAGGAAAAGAAATTCGTAATGCTCCGTTTTCCTATAAGGTAGATTCATGGGAAGTCACAAAAACATGTCCTGGTGAAGGGCAGAAAACGGACAGAGAAGAAGTACAGTGTGATGAGAATGGTATGATTACAAACGGATATTCTTATGTGGTCGTAAATTTAACCGTAGGCAATTTAAATGATATGGAAGTAACACAACATATTTGGGGGTTCTTGCGGTTGAAAATCAGAGGTGCAGAAGATGTGTATGTCGGAGAAGTTGACCAGATTATCTATTCAGAAAATAATGTGGTAAAAGAGAAAAATAAAAACACATATGAAGAAACTTTTGCTGCAAATGAGGAAAAACGAGTGCGTTTGGTTTATGTTGTATCAGATGATTTGCTGCTCAATACAAGCCTATATCTATCCATCAATCCGAATGGAATGGCAGAAAAACCATTGAAAGAAGGAGATGTGGAGACAAAACGATGGATTCTATTAAATTAGTGAAAAATATGAGTGGAGGGATGATATGAAACAGATTTTAAAAATTGAGATATCCAGAGCTTTTCGAACAAAAGGGATGCTCTTTTCTCTGATCGGTGGGTGTGTTTTATCTGTGCTGCATATCATCCAATACCAGATTCCGGCACATCAGACACTTTTGCAAAGAGCATTTGAAACCGCACCAATTTGGACTCCTTCGAATGTGGCGGGCACATGGATAGCAGGAAATGGATATAATTTAGAGGGGTTTGCATATTTTCTAGTTGTACCGATTCTTGCAATGCTTCCTTATGGGGTTTCTTATTTTTCGGATCAGGAGCAGGGATTTCTGAAAAATATTTATATGAGAGTGAAAAGGAGAGACTATTTAAAGGCAAAATATATTGCAACTTTTTTATCCGGTGGGTTTGCAGTTACCGTACCGTTATTGATAAATGTGTTATGCTGTATGTGTCTGGTTCCTAATTTGTTGCCTTCTACGATTTTACCGCAAAATGGAATTTGTGCGGTACATGTTTGGAATGAGATATACTTTTCGCATCCGCTTCTTTATATTACGATTTTTCTGCTGATTGATTTCTGCTTTGGAGGGATTTTTGCCTGTGTGACGTTGGCGGCAAGTTTTCTGTCAGATTACAAAATGGTTGTTGCGATTTGTCCATTTTTTCTTCAGTTGCTTCTTCATGTAGTATGTACCTTACTAAATATATGGGAATATTCCAGTGTTTATGTGATGCAGGCAGGATATGGGATCAAACAGATATGGGTTCTGGCTGCATATCTGGCAATCGGATTTTTCGGTACATTTTTCATCTTTATGTATAAGGGGGAGCGGGCAGATGCTTTCTGAGCTAAAACGGGTGATCCGAAGGGTTCAAAATGGAGTGATAGAGCAAAAGCGATTGACCGGAATGGTTCTTGCATGGAATGCAGTATGCATTTGCTGGGGAATTTTAAGTTTTAACAAAACCTATCAATTTTATCATGTTTCTATCAGTACTGCAGATTTTTTAATTTTATTGCAAAATAGCTGGAACTTTGGGATCATGATACTTCCGCTTACTGTTTTTCTAGTGATGCGATGTAAACAGGACAGCTTAAATGTGCAGAGACTGCTGCGATATGGAAGCAGGAGTAAGATGCTGGGGATTCAATTTATGGAAAGCGCAATCTATGCGATATACCATGCCCTGGCAGTGGTTTTGATTGAAAGTATTGCGGCGTATTCCTTAACGGGAGTATGGATTAACTGGAATGAAATAGGAAGTTTATTTTATTCTCAAACAGGAGCTGTGGCAGATGCGGGCTTTTTGGGTGTGGCAATTACAGTGGGCATGCTGTATTTTTGAATATATGATAGTGTTTGGTTTTTGGTATTTATTATTTTGGAATCCCAGATATATGTTTACCGTATGGATTTTGCTGATCGTACTGGCAGGAACAGATCGTTTGGGAAATACAGGTTTTTATCAAATTTTTTCGGTTTCGTTTGGAGGGTGGAATTCTCTGAAGACAATTTTTGCAGTGACATTGGGTGGAATCGTGATAATTGGCGTAGAGTATTTGGTAGGTGTAGCGAAAATCAGGAAACAAGACATTTTTTAGCAGATGAGATAGGGGGTGTGAACCATGTTTTTAGAAGTGAAACATATCAGCAAACAAATTGGCATGGATGAAGTATTAAAAGATATTACAATTTCTATGGAAAAGGGGAAGGTATACGGTTTTCAAGGGAAAAATGGATGCGGAAAATCAATGTTGATGCGGGTAATCTGCGGATTAGTCATTCCTACACATGGCAGCGTTACCATTGATGGAGAACAGCTTGGAAAAGAACTGTCGTTTCCGCGAAGCCTGGGAATGATGATTGAAAAGCCAGGTTTTTTGGGGACTTATACAGGATTACAAAATTTGGAAATGTTGGCAGCAATCAGAAGCAAAATGAAGAAAAAAGAAATCGAGGATGTGTTGGCACGAGTTGGCTTAGAAGACGTGATGCATAAAAAATATCGGAAATATTCCCTCGGGATGAAACAAAAATTGGGGATTGCTGCAGCGATTATGGAAAAGCCAGATATTTTGATTTTAGATGAGCCTGTAAATGCACTGGATGAGAAGAGTGAAGAACAGCTTTGGAATATTGTGAGAGAAGAAAAAGAAAGGGGAGCGCTGGTGATTGTTTCATGCCATGCAGCAGAAGTGCTAGAGTCTGTGGCAGATGAAATTTATCGAATGGATTGTGGGCAGATGAAAGAACATATTGTGTGTTAGATAAGGTGAGGCTATGAAAAAGAAAAGGATATGGATGGCAGGAATTTTGTTTTTGGTGATGGGAATTATCACGGCAGGTTATGTGCGGATTAACCATCAGTTTCCGAGAAGCAGTGAGAAAAAATAAAAATGGGAGAATTTGTAGAATTTCAGGAAGGAATTTATTTGAAAATTGATCGGGTAGATCTGCTGACAGATCAAGAAATAGAAGAACTCTATAACAAGACAGAAGAAACGCCGCTTTGCAAATCGAAGATTTGGAATGTACATTTTATCTTGGAAAATCGAACAAATGAAGATAAGAATTATGAAATGACAAGTTTAAATTTAGAAACCCAAGGAGGATCGTCAGGTATTTCTGCATTATTTTTTAGTATTCTTAAGACAGAAGATGGAGAAAATTTACAGGGGCATGGAAGTATAAAGCCGGGAGAAAGAAAAAAAGTGATATGCCCATACGAATTATTATCGGACTATTTTACAAAAAAGCAGTGGGATGATATAGAAAACAGGGAAAAGTGGATTACGTTTGCTTCTTATCCGGAAAAGGTGATAATGCAGTTCGAGTAATTCGGAAGGAGCGGATTGAAAAATGAAAAAATATCGAAACTCTTTTCGAATAGAACAGATAAAAAAATATTTGCCTCTTATAATTTTGGTTTGTATTCATTGCAGATGGTTACAAGTAAATGTGGAAATATTTGGAGAAATCCGGCAAACAGAATATTCCCTTTCCGTGTTGGATTATGCGATTAGTTTTTTTAAAGGAACAGTATCGCCATCGGGGAAGGAGATTTTTAATATTCCCGCATTGTGGTCATCCTATTTTCTTTATTTTTTTGCAATTACAGGGTATGAATGCAGTAAGATTTTCTCCAAGTTTGAACAACAAAAGTTGATTCGTGTGGGGAAGAGAACGCATTGGTGGTATCGGAAGATTTTTGGGATTTTAAAAGAAGTGGTCACATATCTTGCGATTACTTATATTACAATGGGAATTTATGGGATGTGCACAGATGCTAAAATATGGGGATTTTCCAAGAAATTACAGTTTCAGTATAACGGGTTAAATCTACAAGGACTAC
>ENA-OQJB01000879-OQJB01000879.1-human-gut-metagenome-genome-assembly--contig:-NODE-879-length-10753-cov-3.155280_pt1 | contig 10753 bp, 16 predicted proteins | sample MGYA00242599_ERZ504765 | MGnify/ENA primary metagenome ERZ504765 (study PRJEB26092, sample SAMD00036354) | human gut metagenome | host: Homo sapiens | study: EMG produced TPA metagenomics assembly of...
CGCTTCTTTATCGAAGGTATGCGCACCGACAGTTTATGGATGGGTGATTTTTAAGGGTGTCCCAAGGGTTGTCCCTCCTCTTGTTCGTTGGCGCCATCGCCATTTGGATTTACCGTAGACGGGATTATCCGCCAAAAGCCTACTATCTAAAAGGATGGAAGCTGAAGGAAGAGCACTAAATCACATGGGCCACGTCTAAAATATAGAGAGGAGCGTTTTTATCATGATGGAATATTGGAACAGCTTGACATGGGGCGGAATGGGGTACATGATGTTTATGGGAATATTTTGGATCATCCTAGTGATTATTGTGGTGTATCTTTTCATTAAACTTGTTTCCGATAAGGGGGAATCGGACGGTTGAAAAAGAAACGCCTTTGGAGGTCCTACAAAAAGAGTTTGCCAAAGGAAACCTGACAGAAGAGGAATACCTGAAGCGTAAAAAGCACTTGGAGTAAACTGCTGACGAGAAGATAAATAAAAAAAGGAGGAAAAATAATAATAACGAAGTACATAAAAATGGTAAAACCCTTTGATGTCGTTATTATCTTCCCCCTTATTGTTTTGTCTTTTTTACCGACGGCTATCTTTGCAGTCCAACAGACGAATAATGATAATAACAATGTTTACGCGGTTATCTCGATTAATGGCGAAGAGGTGGATCGTTTCCTGCTGACAGGAAATGAGGAACACAGACTCATTACCTACTATCCGGCACCCGGTAAATATAATATTGTCTAGATAGACGGCGAACGGATTCGAAATAAGGAAGACAACAGTCCGTACCAGATTGCGGTGCGAAGAGATTGGATTCAATCTCCTGGGGAGACGAGTCTCAATCTACCTCACCGATTATTAATTGAAATTGTAACTGAAAATCCAGAAGAGTCAGACATAGATGTGCTGGCTCAGTGAAAAAAGCAGAACCTTGCCAAACAAAATGTATCAAACTGCCAACAAATAGGGAAAAAAGAGGCACTCCACCATAATGGGAGTGCCTCTTTTATGCTTTTATGTGGCTTTCTAGCGGAAGACTGACAACAAAAGTCGTCCCTTTTCCGTATGTGCTTTCGACAGAGATGTTCCCATGGTGGGCGTTCACAATTCCTTTAACAATCGATAAACCAATCCCTTGGCCACCCAGTTTCCTGTTCCTAGAGGGTTCAGTCATATAGAACCTTTCAAAAACTTGATTGATTTCATTTGGAGGGATTCCTTGACCGGTATCGGTTATCTTAAAGGAAGCTACGCCACTAATTTGGGAAACCTGAAGATCAATGTGGCCACCGGAAGGGGTAAATTTAATTGCATTGTACAAGAGATTAGTTACCACTTGATGAATCTTATCTCGATCAGCAGAAATTAAAACCACTTCTCCGTTAATGGCACATTCAATGCCCTTCTCAATCAACAAAGCTTGAAAGGTGCCGGCAACTTGTTGCGTAAGTTCTAGCAAATCAAAGGATGACTTCTGCAGCTGGCTTTCATGGCTTTCAATTTCATTGATCCGATCAATTTGTCCAATCAGGCGGGCAATGCGGTTAACTTCCTCGTAACAGTGGTAGAGGCGTTCTTCCGATACTTCCCAGACCCCGTCAATCATGGCCTCAATATTGCCTTTCAAAGTCGTCAATGGTGTCCTGATTTCATGTGCGATGTCAGAGGAAAGGCGGTTACGAATCTCTTGTTGGCGTTGGAGTTGCCCAGACAATTCATCCACGGAATCCAAGAGGCTGTCAATTTCCTGAATCCCTGTTTCCTCAATCGCCAGGTGACTGTAGTGACCCTTCGCAATTTCCGTCGTAAAATTCTGTATTCTGACGATTGGTGAACTCAATTTTTTGGCAATCAATAACGCGAAAAATAAGGAGATAATTAGGGACCCAATCGCTACAAAAATCAAGTTGTTCCTCATATCGGCAAGGAATAACGCATCATGTTCCGTGTAAGCGAAAGGTCCAACGGATTGCACTTCGAGAGAACCGATTGGGTCTGTTTCGCTACCGAGGGGAACGATTGTCTGCACGTAGCCACTCTCTATATCGCCCATTATCTGCTCCATATTTAGGAGGTGGGTTTGAATCCTATTTTTTGACTCTTCTTCCTCTGAGGGAGAGGGGCCCCATACTTGGTTGCCAGCATGGTCATATACTTTTAGGATGATGCCTTTCTGGAGAGCATCGCGTCCAATATTTTGGATTGTTGGAGGGGCATCTGCCCAAGTACCCGTTTTCCGATAGAAGTTTTCTAACTCAGTCTGGTATGCTGTTAACTCTGATTCTTGCCTTTCGCGCACATAGTCTTCGAAGTGGCTTTCCATTAAGTTTAGTGTTATCCAGCTGAAGGTCCCCACTAAGATAAAGGACAGAGAAACAAACGAGAGCAAGAGTTGCCATTTAATGGTTCGCTTCATTTTTGACCACCAAATCGATACCCCGTTCCATATGCGGTTAAGATGAAGTAGGGGTTGCGCGTGTCGTCCTCAATTTTTTGACGAATATTTTTGATGTGGGTATCGATCACCCGATCCGTTCCATCAAAATCGAGTCCTTTCACAGCGTCCAGCAGCTGTTCCCGTGAAAATAGGCGCTTTGGATGTGAGGCCAGAAGGGCTAATAAAGCATACTCGGTCGGGGTCAAAATGATTTCTTCAGCTTGTTTGAATACTTGTTTTCGATCCGGGTAGATAACCAGCAAACCTTCTTCGAAAGACCACTTTTCTTCTCGGTATTCTGGTTGGACACGGCGTAAAACGGTTTCGACCCGAACAACCAGCTCTTTCGGGCTGAATGGTTTTGTGATGTAGTCATCAGCCCCCAGGCTTAACCCTTCCAAGATATCTTTTTCGGCTGTTTTCGCAGTCAACATGATAATCGGTACAGTGGAGGAGTCCCTTATTTTTTTACAGACTTCGAGGCCAGATAAACCAGGCAGCATGAGATCCAACACAATCAAATCAGGTTGGACAACATCAACCTTTGTTAAAGCCTCGTTTCCGCTCAAAGCGCGAAACACTTGATAGCCTTTTGCACTCAAATAGGCTTCCACGATATCCAGAATGCTTGCTTCGTCGTCCACAATTAAAATCTTCACGTAATCTTTCTCCTCCAATTTCGTTGGTATCTTCATTCTACTAAAACTTGACCCATCATGTCCCGTGTGTTTTTAATCTCCCAAACTTCCTTTTCCCCGACCTTAGCGCGTAAATCGATCCGGTCCATGTCGAACTGTTTGCCGTCAATGGCGACCATGTTTCCCATGCCACTAAAGGTCATCACTTTGTCAGGCGTAGTAGAATCTTCTGCTTTTGGGATGTTGTCTAAAGTCTTAAGTTATGAACATGGATTAATAAACGCTACCTAATCATTTTTTACAATATTCATTTCTGGTTCTGTTGCAAAGTTTTAAATCTACTATCAAATAAGGTAGAATAATAGAAAAAGATAGCAGGAGGAATGACGATGAATCATTTTAAAGGAAAGCAATTTCAGCAGGATGTGATTATTGTAGCCGTGGGCTACTATCTTCGTTATAACCTTAGCTATCGTGAAGTTCAAGAAATCTTATATGATCGTGGCATTAACGTTTCTCATACGACGATTTATCGTTGGGTGCAAGAATATGGCAAACTACTCTATCAAATTTGGAAAAAGAAAATAAAAATCCTTTTATTCATGGAAAATGGATGAAACGTACATCAAAATTAAAGGAAAATGGCATTATTTGTATCGAGCCATCGATGCAGATGGTTTAACCTTGGATATTTGGTTACGTAAAAAACGGGACACACAAGCAGCCTATGCTTTTCTTAAGCGGTTAGTGAAGCAGTTTGATGAACCGAAGGTTGTAGTCACAGATAAAGCCCCCTCTATTACAAGTGCCTTTAAGAAACTAAAAGAATACGGCTTTTATCAAGGGACAGAACATCGTACCATTAAATACCTGAATAATTTGATTGAACAAGACCATCGTCCAGTAAAGAGACGCAATAAATTCTATCGAAGTTTACGCACTGCCTCTACCACGATTAAAGGCATGGAAGCCATTCGAGGATTATATAAGAAAACCCGAAAAGAAGGCACTCTCTTCGGGTTTTCGGTCTGTACTGAAATCAAGGTATTATTGGGAATCCCAGCTTAAATCATAGATACCGTAAGGGATTTTATTCTTTATTTAAAACTTTGCAACAGAACCGTATTTTCCAATCTAAACAAATGAAACTAGGCTTTTAACAATAATTAGGCAAAAGTCGCTCATCCTCTACAGGTGGGTGATTAATGCCGCTCGATATGGTTGTTAACCGTCGGTTACTCGAAGATTGATATATAAGACTTAGTACCTTTTTATTTTGCTCCATGTTATGGCCGAAGGTCTAAAGATACAATCATTAGTCTAGAGAAAAATTAAGAACCGTAGGAACTACGGGGATCGCTTGGTGAATAAGAGACACTGCTATTAGTGAAAAAATAAGATATCAAGTACGCTCTATTCCCAAAAATTTCGTGACTTTACTCATGAGAGGTTCAAGTAGTATATTTTTAATCAAAATTGACGTAACTTTTAATAAATACTACCTAAATAAGGTAGTATTTATTTTTGTGTTTTAAAAGAGGAAGTCCAATATATCTATGGGAAACTTCTTAAATATTATGTTGGTACATGAAAATATACATCCCTGCTAGACTATTTACAACATTTTACTTTGTACGTATTCTTGTTTTAAAAGGAATGGGATAAAATATAGGTACAATAACTATTTGATGCTAAATATAATTAATGGAGGAGAGATAGTGAACATACTTAATGAAAAAAGATATGTATGGTTTGCTGGTAAAAAATATATTACTACTTTCAAAAGATTATCCGAGTTAATGCAGCAGACTGTTAAAAGTGCTATGCCTGAAGGATACAAGTTTAATTTTGTTCAATCTTCAGTATCTACTGAAAGTATCTATTTTTCAATTCTTTCTGAGAGTAGGCTTTTTCATTTTAGAATAAGTTCTCATGTAAAGAAAACTGATGTTGATATATATATGTTCCGTACAAATAATTATAAAAATTTAAATGATTTGAGTAGAAGTATCAGTGAATATCACAAGGGGAATAGCTATCTCAAGATTCGATTTTCACATATATTAATTTTACTACCATATTTGAATGAGAATTTCACCCTAATTCAAGTAGATAAGTCTTTCATTGCCTCAGGTAATCAAGGAAATATGAATATTACAAGTAACAAAAACGTCACGTGTGCTATTGGCGTTGATGGGTTACGGAATTCTTTATAGAGATGACCAAAATGGCCAGATTCTAATAACTCGGGCCGGGCGTTCATTATTAATGAAATATAGAAAATTTATACCGGAAGATTTTCAAAACTTACAGTTAGAAAACATGCGTTTAGAAGATTTATTTAGATTAGCAGAAGATGATAAGTATAGATTTGAAGTTTTGAAAATTCAAAAGAATGAACTATTGAATAAGTTATATCCTGAGAATGCGATAAAAGCACATTTTGGTGATGCTAATCATATGTATAGTTGGTTCATTCCTAAAAGATTTAGAGGGAAAATCAATGCTGGAGATCAAGTGAAAGTACTCAATCGAAATAGTACAGATGTCGTAATGATAACAGATATCTATGTAGAAGATGAAGATATAATCAAATATATGAAGCCTGTGATAAAACTTGTTAATAAAAATAAAGGAAACGGATAACACTTTACAATGCTGTTTTGGTACTCCAATTTAAACAAAACAATCGAATTTACGTACTTAATTAAGTACGTTAGAATGGAGATATAAATTAGAGGGGGAGTAGATATGGCAAAAACTGTCTTAAATCCTAGCTCAGCACGGAAAAATTTTTATAAGTTGTTGAAAGATGTAAATGAGAATCATACGGAAATTGAAATCATTAGTGAGCGCAGTGAAAATAATGCGGTGCTTATTGGTTTGGATGATTGGAAAGCAATCAAAGAAACGCTATTACTTGAGCAAATAGGCACTTTGGGTGTTGTTCGTAAGCGAGAAAAAGATGATAGTGGATTTACTAATGTTAATGAAATTGATTGGGATAACTTATAATGAATAACTATTCTGTGATGATTAAAAACTCGGCTAAAGCTGATTTAAAGAAAATCAAACAGTCTAATTTGAAACCTCAATTTGAGAAGGTTATTCAGACTTTAAAGGAAGATCCCTATCTCCCTACCCAATCATTTGAGAAGTTAAAACCTACACATGAAGGTAGGTATTCTAGAAGATTGAATAGACAACACCGGGTTGTTTATAAGGTAGATGAAGATGAACACGTGGTTGAAATTTATTCAGCAAGGACGCATTACGAGTCACAGTAATTACTTGTAAATACATTATCTCGTGGTATAATGTATTTACTAAGTAATTACATACTGTTAGAAATGAGGGATTTAAATGATTACAAAAACAAGAAAACAAGGCAATTCAATCATGTTGACAGTACCTAAAGATTTTAATGTTCCTAATGGAGTCGAAGTTGAAGCAAAGTTGGTAGAGAATGGTATTCTTTATGAATTTGTTGAACCACTAAAAAGAATTTTATGATTTTAGCGAAGATATTTTGTCTGATATAATTGCAGAAGGCTACGATAAAGATGAGATTCTTGTAGAATTTAAGAATAGAAAAATAAAATGCATTCTTCCTTTAGAGATATTGCTGAAGATACACTTACTAATTCTAAAGTAATGACTAAAGAGGAGTTGGCAACAGAAATTGGCTTATGAAATCGTTCCTTCAAAACATGTCATTAAGTATTTAAAAAAGCTAAAAGAGAAGCCATTGAAAGAAAAATTTTTGAATTTAATTTATGATGAAATTGCGATTGATCCATATAAGGGTGAACAAAAACTGGGGATTTATTAGGTATTTGGTCTAGTGGGTTCAAATATGCGGGCACAACATATAGAGTAGCTTACGAGATTATAGAAAACAAGGTTATTCCAGTATTGTTATGTGGAACGCATGAAAACTTTTATGAACAGTTGAAAAAATTAATCTAGTGATTTGTTGTCGTTCTTAAGAAGGACGGCTTCTTTTTTATCGAAAATCTGATTCGTCTACATGACTAAAGTCGCGAGTATTCTCTGCTTCTCGATAAATTAAATAACGTCATTACTTTGAGGAAAGCTATAAATCAATATATTTCAGCTTTTCCTTATTTATGTACTACCTTTTACTTATTAATTATAAGGTAGTACCTATATATCTTTTTTTTGGTAGTAACTAAAAATAAATATGTTATAATAGTATCAAATGAATATTGCTAAAGAAAAGAGGTAGGAACGTGGTAGCGAAGAAATATGTAATCGGTAATTTTAAAGGTGGCGTAGGTAAAAGTACGTGCGCGCAAATGTTAGGGTTTGAATCAGCAGTTAATGAAGGAAAAAGAACCTTGATAATTGACTTGGATATGCAAGGAAATACTTCTGATGTGATGAACTTAACGCATATGAACTTCACTAACGAAGAAGGAGGCGGAGAAGGTGAACCGATTGTTTACGAAAATACTGTGACTGACGTGTTGATAAACAATCTTCCACCTAAAGAGGCTGTCTATAAAGTAATCAATAACCTCTATATACTTCCAGCAGACATGTCCTTTGAAATGTATGATGATTGGATCAAAGACCAATATAATGATTCATTATCCCAATTCAAATATATGAAAGAAAAGCTAGAACCATTATTTGATGAGTTTGACGTCATCTATTTAGATGTCCCACCTTCTATTTCTGTATATAGTAAATCCGCGATGTACATTGCGGACTGGGCAATCGTCGTCTTACAGACCCAAGTAAAATCGATGAGAAATGCGATGCAATATCTTGAGTATATGGACTTTTTTGTGAAAGAATTTGATACAAATTTATATGTTGCTGGTGTTATTCCTTTCATGTTGGAAAGCGGTGACGCAGTAGATCAGGAAATGTACAAACAAGCCCAAGAGATTTATGGGGAACATTTGATTAAAAATGTTGTACTCAAAAATGCGCGCTTAAAACGATACGACGGATCAGGTATTACGATGGAGAAGACAAAGAAAGGTCTCTTAAAACAATGGGATCGCAAAAGCCACGAATTATTTATCAGTATTTTGAAAGAATTGGAAGAACACGAGAATTGGTATGCGGAGGTGGAGTAATTGGCTGACATCAAAGGACTTGATATTTTTGTCCGTGATCTCGATATTGACCATCCCGGCATTCTGTTTTGCCAGCTCTTTTACCGTGACCTTTCCCTGTTTCGGCTGATTTTTCTGTGCTTTCTTCTCTACTGATTTCTGCCTCTGATGACGCAGATACGCAACAAGAACCTTTTTCAACAGGTCTGCCGTAATCTTAGTAGCCCGAATACAGAACGTGACCGTTTTCTGAGTTACCTCTTCCTGCATGACTTTTCCCTCCTTTCAGCGATTCAACTGCTGTCCAGATCTGTAATCATGGCAATCACCCCCTTTAATAAAAAAGACAGATTAACCGGTAATCAGGTTCTGCACCTGTACGAGTTTTTCTGTCCCTTCTTCTTTTCTCTTATCTTCTCCACCACAATAGATGGGAACACACATTTCAAGTATTCTACTGTAAATACGCTGATGGGCAGTATCCAAATCTGTGGATTTCATTTCATTCAGTCCCAGATTCGTTGTTATGATCAGCGGAAGCATTTTACAATAGCGGCTGTCTATCACATTATAGACCTGCTCCAAAGCAAACTCGGAATTTCGTTCTATTCCCAAGTCATCAATAATCAGCAACGGATAATCCACAAGATTTTGTATAATCTGGTTCTTATCTGCCTGATAGCTGGTCATTTCATTTAAGATCCTAGAAAAATTTGTCATCATGACACGTTCTCCCTGTTCCAAAAGTGCATTTGCAATACAGCCTGCAAAGAAACTTTTCCCGGTTCCAACTGGTCCCATCAAAAGCAATCCTACATTTTTTCTCTTCATATCTGTCCAGTTTTCTACATACTGCCTGGCGATTAGTATCTTCTGGTTGCTTCCATTGTCATTTTCGAATTTCCATTCCCAGAATCTTCTTTCCCGAAGTCCGACGGATTTTCTCTGATAAAGCTGCCTCTGTGCTTCTTCCCACTGCATCTTCTCATCCAGTTCCTGCCTGGCTTTTACCTCGCATTCGCACAAACAGGACACTACATGCTCAAATCCCATCAGACTGACTTTCATCTGTTTTCTTTTTCCACAGGTGCCACAATGAAGACACCCATCTTCGTCCAGATAATCTGCTGTTACTTTGTTTTCCATCACAGGCTTTCTCCTTCCTGAAATTCATATTTATCCATTCCTATCCTGGTTCCATCCCTTTCTGCCCAAAGACAGATTGTTGCAAAATGGTTCTGATACTCTTTTCCACTGGATTTCATATAAACAGAAAGATGATCAATCCGTTTCTGGTAATCCCATGGAAATAGCGTCATCAACTCCTGCAGTTCAGCTTCCGACAGAACAACATTTTTAAATCTACCATACTGACTGAATTTTTCTTCCAAAGCGGGTGTATTGCTCTTACTCTTATCAGTATGATTCTTTTCAGTCTTATTTATCTTAGTATTACTTCCATCCAGATTCTTGCAGTCCGGACTTCTATTTTTTTGCGTTCCGGACTTCCAGTTTCTTGCAATCCGGATTTCCAATTCTTTGCAGTCTGGATTTCCAGTTTCTGGCGTTCCAGAAGAAAAGTATCTTACCGGCTTTCCTCTACTCCGTTTTACAAAATTTTTCACATATATGACAGAGGGACGATTATTCCCCTGCCGATATCGCTCGATCAATCCAATCCCATGCACACTATCCAGCTCATATAAAAGCTTTGTCACTGTCGTATGCGACATTCGCAACAGCTCCTGCAATTCTGCGATCGTGTAAATGATATAGACATAACCCCCACTGTCAATCCAGCCATTTTTCTTGGACAGGCTGATTCGATCAAGCAGAATTCCATAAAGGAGCTTTGCGTCTGTGGACAGGCTTGCAAACTCTTTTTCTGTGAACAGAGCTTTTGGTATCCGAAAAAAAGAAAACTGGTCAGATTCTTCTGCTCTGAAATATTCAAAATCTGCCATAATATTTTCCTACTCTTCTACATCAAAATCACAATTTGCTGCACTGCCTGTACCATGGCACATCTCATCAAATACAAAATTGAATGATTGAATCATTTCGTCCAAATAATAATTTCTGGCCTTCTTGTTACAAGCATACATATCACCAATAAAGCCTTCATCATTCCCCATCGCATGAACAAGGGTTTCCAGGACCTTCATAAACTTCTTTTTTGAACAGCTTTCATACTGTCTGTTCACATATTTCTGGATATCTAACACACGAGCAGGATTATTTTCATTTTCCTCCAGAATTCCAAATGCAAGATCCATGCCAAACTCATATCCATCAGCCTGAATTTGATCAATATCCATCTCTCCAAGTTCATCCTGGTATCCTCGCTTTTCCATTGCAGTTAAAGACGTTTCATATTGATCAATATATCCCATATCCGCAATAGTTTCAAAAATATCTCTGGATGCTTTCACCATCTTATCCATAATAATTTCTCTTTCAGCCAGCGGCATATTTGCCATGATAGTATCTAATGTCATCATTGATTCTTCCTCCATCTCATTTTCATAAATATCATTGATATAAAAGTGGTTCGCCTTTCCATTGTTTGGAATGATACGCACCAGATTACC
>ENA-OQJB01000881-OQJB01000881.1-human-gut-metagenome-genome-assembly--contig:-NODE-881-length-10700-cov-3.299537_pt1 | contig 10700 bp, 6 predicted proteins | sample MGYA00242599_ERZ504765 | MGnify/ENA primary metagenome ERZ504765 (study PRJEB26092, sample SAMD00036354) | human gut metagenome | host: Homo sapiens | study: EMG produced TPA metagenomics assembly of...
AATAATACCCGTCAGGCCAAGAACGAAGCTTATGCGGTAGCTACCCGCATCAAGGAACATTTTTCCCGAACTTTACAGTTTTATACCTCTTTTCAATCCCCCCCGTTGGCTGTGCCGTGCAGGAGATTTTCCGCAGTATCGAAGAAGCGGATGCCATGATGCGTCAGTTGCGGGCTACTGGTGTATTCAAGGAAGTTTCTATCGTGAAAGAGCAGATAAACATCCCCTTATAAAGAATTATCATGTTAGGAAAAGAAGAAATTGTATCTCCTTCATTAGATGAATTGAAGGAACATTATCACCGCATCCTTACTCTGTTGGGTGAAGATGCCGGACGTGAAGGTTTGCAGAAGACACCTGAACGGGTGGCGAAGGCCATGTTGTCGTTGACGAAAGGGTATCATATGGACCCGCACGAGGTACTCCGTTCAGCCAAGTTTCAAGAAGAATACAGTCAGATGGTGATTGTGAAAGACATTGATTTCTTCTCGCTTTGCGAACATCACATGCTTCCCTTCTACGGAAAGGCACATGTGGCATATATTCCTAACGGCTACATTACCGGACTGAGCAAGATAGCCCGCGTAGTGGATATTTTCTCTCACCGCCTGCAAGTGCAGGAACGTATGACTCTCCAAATAAAAGAGTGTATTCAGGAGACGCTGAATCCGCTGGGGGTTATGGTTGTTGTGGAAGCCAAACACATGTGCATGCAGATGCGCGGAGTAGAGAAACAGAACTCCATTACCACTACATCCGATTTTACCGGAGCATTCAACCAAGCGAAGACCCGCGAGGAATTTATGAATTTAATCAGGCATAATTCTTGACGGAGAACTCCCCGAATTGAATTTAAAAATTCAGGATGACTCTGTCTCCCAGCCGCTTTGCCATGATGCTTTTTACTTTGTTCAATTCGTTGTAGCGCTCCATGATGCTGTTACACTGGGTTTCATCATTGGCTATGGCAGGGTTCTGTAACGCAAATAGGGTATGCTTCAATTCTTCGCAGACGATGGCATATTTGAAGTTTATCATTAACCGTGGAATTAGCTCATAGAGGCGTTCTTCGTCCGTCACCATTTGTTCTATCTGTGATTTCCTTAACTGATAGCGGTTGCTGATAAGCTCCACACTCAGCTTGCTGATGACGGGGTCGGGATGCGCCACAAAATACCGTTCGGCGGTAAAACCCTCATTGTGGATACGTTCGGCAGCCTCTGTCAGGATTTGCCGGTGAAGCGGATTGTGGAAGGCAAGTTCGTCTTCTTTTAAATCATTGACTATATATTCAGTTACAGTGATAGGGGTTTCCTGCCCCTCTTCATTGGTGACATTGCACATCACCCGCTCACCATAGAGCACTACCATCTTCAGAATAAGTCGTTCGTATTTATAGAACTCCTGGCCCTCCTTGCCCTCCTGCGGGATGAAGGATACATATTCTTCCTCGGGTGGAAAAGGTGGAGGTGTTTCGGAAGGGAGACCGGCAGGCAGTGATTGGGACGGATAGCCAGCTTGTTGTGCGTCGGGGCTGGTAGCTGCAGTATGACTGCCATTGACCCCCGCTTCTGCATTGGCTCTTGCGGCATTGTCCGACCGACGCTCACGTTCTGCTCGCTCAGCTTGTTGCTCGGCTTGCTTTTCTCGACGCTTGGCAACCTCAGAAACCAGCAGTTTGTCTTCTACGTGCAATAATTGGGCGCACTCCTTGATATAGACATCACGCACAATGGCTTCGGGAATGATGGAAATGCTTTGCACAAGGTTTCCTATAAGCTCGGCACGCTTGATGGGGTCTTTTCCAGCATCTTCCAGCAACAGATTGGTTTTGAAGCGGATAAAGTCCGTTTCATTCTCTTGTATGAAGGCCTGGAACTCCGTCGCATTGTGTTTGCGGGCAAAGGAGTCCGGGTCGTCACCATCGGGCAGGAGGCAGACTTTGACGTTCATGCCTTCTTCCAGCAACATATCAATACCTCGGATAGAAGCCTTTATACCGGCAGCATCACCGTCGTAGAGCACTGTCATATTGTTGGTGAAACGATGAATCATCCGGATTTGTCCGGATGTCAATGCTGTGCCCGAAGAGGCAACCACATTCTCTATGCCCGATTGGTGCATGGAAATGACGTCTGTATAACCTTCGACCAGAAAACAACGGTCTTGTTTCACAATGGCTTGTTTGGCAAAATATATGCCATACAGTTCATTGCTTTTATGGTAAATCTCCGATTCAGGCGAGTTGACATACTTCACCTTGACGCCTTTGGTGGCGCCGGCAAGCACACGTCCCCCGAAAGCCACCACCTTACCGGAGAGAGTGTGTACCGGAAAGATGACCCGCCCCCAGAAGCGGTCGCGCAGTCGGTGGTCGTCCGTCTCGTAGCAGAGGCCGGTCTTGACAAGATAATCCTTTTTATAGCCTTTTTTCAAAGCTTCCTGGGCAAGGGCATCGTGGTTCTCGGTACAATAGCCCAACTGGAACTTCTCGATGATGTCATCCCGGAAGCCGCGGCTGCGGAAATAGGCCATGCCGATACTCCGTCCGTCTACGTGGTTCTTTAGGATATTCTGGAAGTAGTCACGGGCAAAGTTGTTCACAATGAAGAGGCTTTCCCGTTCGCTCTGTGCTATCTTCTCCTCGCTGGATAGTTCGCGTTCTTTGATTTCAATGCCGTATTTTTTTGCGAGATATTTCAGCGCCTCAGGATAAGACATCTGTTCGTGCTCCATGATGAAATGCACTGCATTTCCTCCTTTTCCGCAGGCAAAACACTTGCAGAGCCCTTTGGCGGGGGATACATAGAAGGAAGGGGTTTTGTCATCGTGGAAAGGGCACAGACCTACATAGTTCACACCGCGTTTGCGCAGGGTGACAAAGTCTGATACGACATCGTATATCTGTGCGGCATCAAGTATGCGGTCTATGGTGGGTTGGTCTATCATTGTCTCTTTTCTAACTTGTGCAAAAGTACATGATATTTCTTGGATAATCAAAAAATATCATATAGGAAAGAGCAGACCGGAACCCTACATCATCATAAAATTCCCGTGGATTGTATAGTCGAGTTTTTCTTTCAATCTTTGTATGTCAACCGGCTTGGACATATATCCGTTAAAGCCATTCTGCATAATCTTTTCTTTGTCCGAAGCAAAGGAGTATGCCGTTACTGCAATGATAGGTACCGTTTTGGATACTTTACGTATTTCGCGAGTAGCTTCATATCCATCCATTTTAGGCATATTGATGTCCATGATGACCACATGCGGATGAAACTTCTGATGGAGTTCCACGGCTTCCTCCCCATCCCAAGCATGAACCAACTCATAATCTTTCTGTAGGATAGACTTGAACAGCATATAGTTGCTTTCGTTGTCCTCTGCTATCAGGATTATAGGCTTTTCCTTGCTTCTCTCGTTCAGAAGAGGCATTAAAGTTAGATTATTTTCCTTTTGAGCCTCTTTCGGTTTATAAGGTATTGTAAACCAGAAAGTACTTCCTTTACCTTCTCCTTCGGATTCTACTCCGATGCGTCCTTTCTATTTTTGTGACAATTGTTTTTGCATATTGAGAGCCCTAATCCCGTTCCTTGTATAAAGGTGTTTACTTTGGTAAACCGTTCTAAATATTTTCTTCTGATTCTCTAGTGAGATGCCTATGCCCGTATCTTTTACGTAGAAATAGAGTTCTTCTCCACGGATTTTGTATCCAAACATAATCTCACCTTTCTCTGTAAATTTTGCAGCGTTGACCAGCAGGTTGATGAGGACTTGAGAGAGACGGTTATGTTCTGTCTGTACATAACAAACTGGTACTTCAGGAACGAATTGTAGGGCAACACCTGTTTGCAGTCTGCCTCGTACAGTGTTTTCCACATCTTTTGCCAACTGATTTAAGTCGACATTCTGATAATTGAATTCCAGTGTATTTGCTTCTATTTTTGAAAGATCCAGGATGTCACTTACCAGTTGCAATAGCAACTGGTTGTTGGTTTCTATGATACTGATGAACTCTTTGCGTTCGGTTTCGTTTTCGGTTGCAGTCAGCAGGCTGGAGAATCCTACGATGGCATTCAAGGGGGTACGTATCTCGTGGCTCATATTGGCTAGAAATGCAGATTTCAGCCGGTCGGATTCTTGGGCTTTTTCTCGTGCTCGGATAAGCGCTTCTTCTTGCCTCTTGCGTTCTGTTATCAGTAAAAGGGAGCCGACAAGCGATATTGGACAGCCGTTTTTGTCGCGCTGGTCAATTACTGCGTTGGTTTCCATCCAATCTGTTATTTTTCGCCCTTCTACTTCGGTGATAATACGATATTCTTCTTTGATATGCTGCAACTTGCCTGAAATGAGATTTTCATGTACATGGTGCATACGTTCGAAGTCTTCCGAGTGTATCTTTCGGAAATATTCTGACGCCTTGATAATATCTACTTGGACTGTAGAGTTCTTCTCCTTTGTAAAGTTCATGTGGTCTAATATCTTTTGTGCTTCGCAATAAATCAGACCCTCCTTTAAATCCCAGCGCCATGGTATGATGCGTGCTATGCCCAATGTCATTTCCAGTTTTTTATTAATCTCTCGCAATGTGTTTTCGGCATCTTTGCGCGCTGTAATATCTACGGCAAAGACATCCAAAGTGTGTTTTTGGGATGCCGGGCAAAGAATGAATTCGTAAAAGCTGTTTGTTTGTTTGAAGTAATGAGTAAATGTTACCGTTTGCTTTTCTTGGAATACCATTTCCATGAAATGTGTCAGGTGCTCTATTTGGGAGAAGGCTATTTTTTTGTGAACCATCGGTAGTTGGCGTAAACTGGTCGTTGAAAATAATATTGCCGCATCGATAGCTCATATCTGCTATCTGTCCCGTTTTGTCGAAGAAAACCTCTATTTGAGTATAAGATATCGGCATATTACGTAAAAGGGTATCATGGGCACTTAGCAAGGTGATTTTCTTTTGCTGGAACCGATAAATGACTAAAGCTATGATAAGTAGTGAGAGTATCAACACTACTCCGCAAATAATCCACCATTGATACTTCTGCCAGAATGTAAGCGGTTTATGATGAATACCGAGTCTTTAGGACAGAGTGTGGTGTCCAGACCGTCCATCAGCAGTTGCTGGTAGTTGATGAAGGGATAGGATTTCTGCTATATAGTAAATGGATATTCTGTGCATCCTCTCCTGCAAATATCTGTTTGAGGGCTGAAGAAAGCGCGTTTTGCACTTCCATGCGGTCATAGAAATATCCTCCCGCAAACCCCTCTTTACCCACATAGGCATTCCTTAATGCAAATACGGGTTGAGGCGATGATGCAACTAACTGAAAGTCTCCACTGATGAGTGTAGGAAAACCGAGTAGATTCTTACGCTCGTAAAACCATGTGGAAAATAGCATACCCGTCTCCGGTTCATCATTTAGCAGATATGCCTGTAATTCGTTTTGGTTTCTTTCATTACCTATTAAGCGTTCATAGTGGAGGTTTGGATACTTTGACGTTATATAGGCATGAATAAGCCGGTCCAAGTCTTGGTTATGATAGAGTTCATCTGCTGCGAATACAATCGTTTTCATTTTTGGCAGCATCTGTACCATCATGTCGATGGTCTCTTTGTACATATACGGCGTTTCGATAAAAGTAAAGTTGTATTGCGGCCGCAGGTCAACCAGAGGAGATGTGATGGCATTGGAAATGTGTATAGGACGTCCGGTGAAATAATATTCCCGTGGAGCATACGTGTCTTCGTTGCCGACCAATACTATTGGAATATTTCCCCACTCACTCAAAATACGTTCCCTTAAAGTAAAAGCCATGTTGCCGAGAAGTACAAGATAATCGGGTTTCTTATCCTGGAAACGTTCGAAAATGCCATTCTCCATCCGGATATACAATGAGTCATTACGAATGAACGTCCCGTTCATGTGTACTACATCGGCTGTGATGTCCTCTATAGGAGATGTTTGCAGCAGGATGGGAGTTATAAGTTCTTGGCTCCAGGGGGCGCTTTCATTGTACGAGTTTATAATAAGTAATCTGCGGTGTTTGCCGACTATGGTTGCTGTGGCAAACGCCGAACTTAAATATAGAAAAATGAAACATAAGCTAATTATGCATCTTTTAGATAAAAATACTTTCATGACCTGATTTTTCAAGCAACACATTGTCTAATGGCAATTTAATTGCTACGTATTATTTATACAAAAATAATACAAATGTATTTTAATCATAAAATATAGTCGCTAAAATTAAAAATAATTAACGGCGTCTTTTTGTTTTATGCACTGGAAGTTTAATGTAATTATTATTTCATATATCTGTCTTGTATTATCTGGCAAGTGTGTACAAGGGTGAGAGCAGATAGAAAAGGGAGTTGACAGATTGTAATAAAAAGATGAAAAGGATATTTTCATCTTGAAAAAAGTTATATTTTTGCACCCGCTTTTGAAAATGGTATCGGAGACATTTTTGTTTTTATATAAATTCAATTGGTATTATGAACATTTTTTGTAAGAAAATCTTTGTTCCCCTTTTGTGCGGAACATTATTTTGGGGCGCTTGCTCAGATGATGCACCGTCCGGAGAAGATAGCGGGCAGCAAACTTATTCATTGGTGGTGAAAAGTGTCACTGCTTCGGGAGAGGATTCCTTCGGGGAACTGCGTGAGGTATCGGTTTTTCAGTTCAGTGGCGGCAGCTTATATAGGACGCAATTGCTGAATCCGAAACAAGATGGTACATCCAGCATCTCTGCACTCAGCGGCTCGCGGTTATATTTTCTTTCAGAAGTGAAGCTGCCCGTTCAGGAAGAGAAACTGACCGAAGAGGAATTGTGTAATATGGCCATTGGCGAAGGGCTTCATGATAATTCCGCTCCGGATTTCATGTCGGCGGTGGTTCAATTGGAAGATGATGTCGAGACGCGCAATAATCCGGAGGTCAGTGTGGGCATGAAACGTGGGGTGGCCCGTATCGACCTGAACACTACGGCCGACGATAAGACGCGGATTGAGGAGATTATAGTGGAAGATGCCCCGGCCGAAACTTTTCCGTTTCAGGAAGGCGTTGCCGTGTCGGACAAGACGGTGAAATATGTGAAGACGTTTGAACCGGCATTCGGAGGGGAACAGCCGAACGTGTTCCGTATTTTTGAAAGTATACATCCGGTTCATATAGTTTTACGTGGTGCGTATGATGGAATACCCATCAGGCTGAAAATGCAATTGCCGCGTATAGAACGCAACAAGGTGTATGAATTGTCGGTACTTAACGTAGGGGCTACGGTAGAAGGCGTTTTCGAAATCAAGCCGTGGGAAGAGGGCGAAACGGTGACCGGCAAGCCCGACGCGGACCATCGTATTCTGTTGGATGCTTCCCGGTCTGTCATCCCCGAGGGAGTATCGGTAGATTATGAGAACAACATTGTAGAAGTGCCTATGACGGGAGTAGATGGCATGCAACTGGCGTTTCTTGCCGACACCCGGATAGATATTGCATCTGCCGAAGGAGTTGTGGATGGCGTGATGCTGACCGACATGGCGGTGACCGAAGAGGCCGAAGGGATTGTCTCTTCCTTCAGCGTATCTGTTCCGGCGCAAGGCAGCGGACGGTTGGGCTATTCGTTCATGGTACACCTGAAGAATGCGCTTATGGCCGGTTCTTATGACTACGTGGAAGTGCGCGTGGCTCCCAGCGACAAGCAGATTGAAACGGTGGAGATGGCAGGAAGCGTGTGGATGGCTTTTAATGCACGCAGCAGCGACCTCGAAGACCAGATTTATCCGTTGGACGGTGCCACGGTGGAAGACATGTATCGCACCAGCTGGATTAATACAGTCGGCGGTTTGTTCCAGTGCGGCCGCAAGTATATGTATGTGCCTTGGCAGGGATATAACCCTTCCAACAACTTGGGCAACCAGACTGCCGACATGCCTTGGCAGAACGATTCGCACATGCCTTGCCCCGAAGGCTATAGGGTGCCTACCCGCGACGAACTGAACTCATTGCTTCCGAAAGGCCAAGAGATTCCCGGTACTTATACGGCGGGAAACGGAGAGCGGATTACCGCCACGCTCCATGTGGGAGAAGGTACGTTGGTGACTCCTACCGGTGTCACCGGAACACAACATTACGTGAAGTTTACTTCGGAAGATACCGGCCGTTACCTCATCATACCTTTGGCAGGCGGGAAAGGCGACAAATCGACCTCCAACAATCCCTCTTTCGGAAAACGTGCCGTGTTGTGGACTAGCCAGCGCGACGGTTGTCCCGGAGGATATGCCTGGGCCTATTGGATGCAGTTCGAAGGAAAAGATTCGACCGTCATTGCCGAACAGCGATTGCAGATGGAGGCGTTCGCGTCCTTGCGTTGTGTAAAGAAATAGAGGAGGGCAGGACATGAAGATTATAAGAATTATAATGCTTTTGGGATTGCTGCCGTTGCTGGCCAGCTGCTCTTCGGACGGGCTTGGCTTCGACAGCGCTGAACAGGCCGGCGCAGGGCAGGTGACCTTCCGGTTCGGCTTGCAGGCAGATGTCACTGCCGGGGTGCGCACCCGCAGCGAACAGCCGGAACCGATAGCCCGTATGTGGTATGCCATAGCCGACGAACGGGGCGAAGTAATCAAGCCGTTGTATCAGAAACTGGAAGCCGATTTCTCCAAACTGACCATCGAAGGATTGGGGTATGGCGACTATACCGTGGTGTTTCTTGCTACCACCCATCCGGAATCGGATATTACGGTTGACGAGCCGGCCCTGCTGTCGGATGCCTGGCTGGTGAATCACGTGGAAAAGGCACCGCTTGATGAGGCCTGGTTCTATAAGAAGATAGCGTTGCACATCGGCCGGGAGCAGGCTCCGGTGATGCAGACCGTCTGCCTGGAACCTTGTGTGGGCAGGGTAGATGTCGATTTGGATGTGTCGTCCGACTATATGTGGCGGTTTATCCGCAACATAGAGGTCTCTTTCGATGATGCCCAAGGGGTGTATGCCGGTATTCAGGCCGGTGGCGAGTACGCAGGTGCCGGAGGAGTGGACGCTTACAACATCACGCAGCGCCGTTCATTCTACTCGTTGCCCGGACGGGAGGCACTTTCCGGACGGGTGACGATTGAGTCGGAGCGTAGCGACGGAACTTCCTTTATGCAGGTCTATCGCTTCAGTGGTTGCAAGATAGAAGCCGGACGCGTGTCGCATATCCGCATCAATTACCGCCATCCCGAAAGTGGCGAAGGCTTGCTCTATGTACGCGAGGAGGATTTCTCCCGATTCCGGACGGATACCATGTTTCTGGCCGACGAACCGCGCGAGGTGTTCTACGATAGCAATCGCCGTTCCTTTCGGGTGAATGCCCCGTTGCAGGTGTCGGTGTCCGATGATCATCAGCTGCTTGTAAAGTTCTTCTCGCCGATTGGCATCAGTGGCGTCAAGATACTGTGCCGTTTCAACAAGGTGAGCACGGAATTCTTCGAACTGGCTCGTTTCGACCGCATTTATCCGTTTATGGAGGCATCGTTCCCCTTGCCGGTGGTCAGTTCGGAACGTACGTTTGTAGCGGAGAACGGTCGCCGGATAACAGTTCCGGCACAGCCGGAACTCTCCAATGACGATGTGACGTTGCTTGTCCGTACGGAAGACCCCTTCATGAAAAAGATAGAGCAGATAGACAGCCGGTGGTTTATCCGCTTTTCCGCTTATTCGGCCGATAACGGGCATGCTTATTGGCGGCACATGGATCCCTTGCTTTGTCGTCACGGAGTGGCGTTGGTGCTCAACATGGCTTTCATGTTCGCTTCCGAAGAGTTCAATGTGGAAATGAATGCCTACGAGGGCAAGCTGAAGGACAATGGAGGAAATCCGATAGACCTGGATGCTTTGCGGCAAAGAATCCGCAACCACGGCGGTCTTGTGTTGGGCCGTGTGGTCGGAGTAGGTGGTTTGGGTGGAGGCAACACTTATGGTCTGGCCGATTATTGTTATAAAGGTGTTTACTTTGATGCCACGGCGCCGGGAGCCAATCCGCATAATTATGCCCGTCAGGCCATGTTTCACGAGTATGGGCATTGTTTGGGCTACAATCATAGCAGTACGATGACATACGGTGACCAGTGGACAGTACTTTGCGCTACAGTTTTTGTGGGCATGGGGCAAGATGGCAAATTGCCGGTATGTTCAAAAGAGGTGGTAGGAGGTTTACCAATGTAACGTGACAAAAAAACGCGGCATCGAACCATGTGTTCGGTGCCGCGTTTTTTCTCTTTTGGTGTCAACTGTTAGGATTTTCGGTGATTAATGCACCTCTCCAAGGGGTTACTTCGACAGATAGTGTGAGGTAGTGACTGTCTTTTTCATCCGGGGTGTCCGGAGTTATGGGAGCGGGGTCGTTTTCCGAAATGCGCGGATGTCCCAGACGGTTGATTCCCGTTACGGAAAGCTTGTAAATGTTGTTGCGCACGATGGCAAACTCCATAGGTCCCGTCACGGTGTCGTCGTTGTTGTCATTGTGCCGGTTCCAGCAGAAGTAGTAGCAGTAATAGCCTGCTGCGTCGTAGTCGTCCGTGTTCGATTGGTAAAGGGTGAACTGTGCCTTTTTGGCGGCTTTCCTGAAATTGGCCTGGAATGCCTCGTTGCCAATGTTCTGTTCATGCCACTTTTGCCACAGATAGTCCGGGCTTGTTTTGTCTGTGCTATAGACGGCTG
>ENA-OQJB01000887-OQJB01000887.1-human-gut-metagenome-genome-assembly--contig:-NODE-887-length-10637-cov-3.033206_pt1 | contig 10637 bp, 9 predicted proteins | sample MGYA00242599_ERZ504765 | MGnify/ENA primary metagenome ERZ504765 (study PRJEB26092, sample SAMD00036354) | human gut metagenome | host: Homo sapiens | study: EMG produced TPA metagenomics assembly of...
TCCACCCCAAATTTATGAGAGAAGCCATGATTCCCAATCAGCATCATTGGATTTACGGGTATGGTAGGAGCCGTTATATGAAAATCCCTTACGATGCCAACAATCGTTTTGACATTTCCTTCATTCAAATAAAGTTTTTCCGATGGGATCGGTCATACCTAAAAACTTCACAGCTGTTTCATTTAATATTACCTTATCCGTTTCTTCTTCTTTCATTGCTTCTCCTTCTATAAGGTCAAGATTGTAAAAATCTATAATTTCTTTTCCTTCGATTATACTTTGTATCTCAAATCCTTCTGCTCCTTCAATTCTACCGTCCCAATCTTTGATTTGCAAACTTAAACCGACGGTGCGTGGAAAGAGTCCGTGGTGTCCTTTCAATACTTCGGAGGTACAAGGTATTTGAGCTATTTTTTCTGCAATTTCGTCATAATTCTCATGAGGATAAATAAGGGGAAAAGCTGCAATATTATGGCGTTCCCATCCCAAATCAGTATGGGTGAGGTGATATATCTGTTTCAGCAGAATACTCATACAAAAAGGAAGAGTATGCTGATAAATATCTGGAATAGGATACTACATCGATAAATAAAGAAGCGTTTATCTTTTCTTTGTTTTACTGTACGACGCAGTGCAAAGGGAAGTAACAGAATGAGTGACAATAATAAAAGTCCGATGAAATAGAGCAGCGATTCATAATAGATGTTTCCCGTAATGCCGGACATTTCTCTGAATATTGGTAAAGTAATCTCTACTAATGCCATGCCTATTATTCCTGCAAGTAAAATCATAGTGCCGTATTCAATCATGAAAAGTGCAAGAATGCCTCTGATTGAAGACCCACACATCCGTCTTAATTCCAATTCTTTATTACGGATGTTGAGTCGGGTTATAAACAAAGACAGATAGTTGAAGAGTGAACATGAAATGACCAGCCCACCTATGATAGAAAAAAATATCAGATATAGGAATTTGATAGATTCTTTTCATTTATTTCGGAATAATGGTATTGAGTAAGGGGCATTAGTCCGACACCTTCAAATAGTTTATTAGGGTCTCGTGAATCTCCCTTATATTCGCTGGCATTAAGCTTTCTTTGGAAATTTTCGGCTGAGATACCTTTTTTGAGTTTTGCACAAATTTGAAAGCTTGCATAGCCCCAATAATCTTGCCATTGGTGGAAATAGGCACCTCGTCCCCAACAGCCGAAAGCGAGATTGCTATGTTGCAATCCTTCCAATATAGCTTCAATGGTTACAGTGTTGTCAGCAACAGTCAGCTCCTTACCCAACACGTCAACACTTCCAAAAAGCTTCATTGCCATGTCCTTTGTTAAAGCTAATCTGTGAATCATTATGCAGAAAGTCCATATTTCCGGCTAAAAGAGTAATTCCGAACATTTTCATAAAACATGAATCTGCCAATAGCATTGATGTGTTAATAGTGGGACTACCTTCAAGTTTTAGTTCAGTATCATCCCATATCATATACGCACAAGCATCTTCCACTTCGGGAAAGTTTTTCTTCAAGATATTCGATGTTGGATAGGGCATTCTGGTTGAATAACCTGTATCATTGAGCAAATCTTTTTGTAAAGCAGGTAAAAGCGGTCGGCTCCATCAAACTGACAGTCATAGGTCATTTCGTAATGTATCCATAGATTGGCAAGTGCGAAGCAGGCAAAGCCTATTGCCAGTCCAACAATGGAAATGATACTTTGAGTCTTGTATTTCAGCAGGTTTCTAATTGCTACTTTCAGATAATGTATAATCATGTTTTCTCTTTTTATTTGTCTTCAATAGTCTTTCGTTATAATCTTAATTCAAATATTATGCCAAATAGTTAAGTGCTTTATAATTAGATTGTTAAATCTTGTAATGCCATACTGTATCTGTGCGATATAGCACATGTGTTGTGCGAAAATACACGCTTTTATTCACTCTTTATTACTTCTGCCGGATTCTGCCGTGCAGCCTTTTTTACTTGATAAACCAATGTTAATATGGAAATTAATGATATGATGATTGCTGCAACAATGAACAACCAACTGCTGATGTTGGCTTTGTAGGCAAAATCTTTCAGATAAATGGTTATTCCCCAATAAGATATAGAAATGGCAATCAAAAATGACATTGCTAATATGATAATGTATTTTTTGAGTAATAACAATAAAATTTCCTTATGTGTAGCGCCATGTACTTTTCGTATAGCTATTTCCCGGTATCTTTGCTGTATGTCAAATAAGGACAATCCAAACAAAGCTATTGAGGATATTAGAATGGCCATAAAGGCGAAAAAGGAATAGGTAATAGTTATTTGCTTGTCTGACTTATAGAGATTCTCAACTTCCTGTTTTTGCAAAAGTATAATTGAAGGCTCCATCAGCATTGTCGTTGTGTAGGTTTTCCAGGAAGGCAACGGCATCTTTTTGATGTCCTGGAGCAATTTTAGCTTGCAAAGGAATTTGTGAAAGATATGTTTCACCGTATATAAAAGCTATAGGAAGAACCGGTTGGGATAAATGTCCGCAATAAAAATCTTCGACGATACCTATAATCTGATAAGGGCTCAAATCCCTACGCGGCCATAAAGGTTGTTGGGGTTCCAGCCGGGCATTGATTGCGCTTTCGAGTCCGAAGAGTTGCATGGCTTTTTGATTGAGAATCAGTTTTGCTTCACCTTCATGGTCGATGTCGGCATCCCATAAACGTCCCTGGGATAAACGGAAGCCATGAAATCTTATTTCTTCTTCTGTTATGGGAATGCAATACAATTGTTTGAAATTGGCTTCTCCGAGCTTACGGAAAAGTACCGGAGATTCGGTGAAATATTCATAAGGGGATAAAGAGTAATTCCATGCCGTGAATAAAGGAGAGGCATTCATTGCAGTGGATATATTTTCTTTGGAGGCTTTGCGCAAGGAAGTCTGTTTCAGATATTCTGCTTCAGTGGTAGGCTGTTTGCGTTCATAGCGTTCAAAATGGACTTTAACGATAGAGTCTGTGTCATAGCCTAAATCTATGTGAGTCATTTCATACAGTTGTTTGGCGAAGAACATGGAAACACTATTAGAATGAATGCCACGATATACTGAATACTCAGATAGAGGTTTCTTACAACAGACGATTTTTCACCACTGCCTATTTTTCGTAATGAATGGATAGGCGTGTTGTATTTGAATTTAAAAAACGGATAGATTGAAGCTGTCAATGGCTGTAAAATCAGGATAGCTATGGTTATTCCTATGTCAAATATACCATTAGGCTGTTGAATGACATCAAAATATTTATTTAAGGGAAAGGCGGAAATCTCGACAAGGAACCAGGCTATAAATAATGATACAAGTGTCAGACATAAATTCTCGATATATAGTTGGGAGAATAGCTGTGCTGAATTGTTTCCAAAAACCTTCTTTAGTCCGAATTCTTTGCTTCGTTTCAATAATACAACCGTATAAAGACTCATAAAATTGAAGATGCCTACAATTAAAATTAGTACAGCAACAAGTGCCAATAGATGTAGCTGTGGTAAATTCCCCCTTTGCAGCATGTCCTGCCAAACATCAATGGCTGGATGAAAATACACTTCACGCATGGGAAGCAGTTGATACCTGAATTCAACATCCGCAGCACGTGGAGATTGCCGGAACGCTGCATGCCGTGCATTTATCTTCGTAAAGGAAGCCCCTTTATGAATTAATGCCATTTTCATCGGGAAACGGAACTCCCAATCCTTCTGCAATGTTTCAGGAACAAGCAAGTCGAAATGAAGCGAGCGTTTCCCTCTGTCTTTGCCGATAACTCCGGTCACCGTAAGAGGGTCACCGGTAGAGTATTCAATGGTTTTGCCGATAGGATTTATGTTCCCGAATAGTTTCTCACTCAGCTCTTCTGTGATAAAGGCGGTTTGTGGAGACGCCGCCCATGATTCGGCTTTTCCATATTTCATGGGAAAATCAGTCACTATTAGAAACAAGCTGTCTGCTACAATCGTTTCTACATCAATATGTTTTTCTTCCTTTATGATATAGTCTTTATTGAACCATACGAAAGTGGACATCGCTTCTATGTCTGCATCTTCGAGGGGACCTCCGATAACTGCCGTTTTATTGTTGTCATCTTTGTATTCCTGCACCATGATGCCTATCCGGTCTTTGTTGGGACTATAACAATCTACATCATTTTCCTGCTTCACATAGCGGGAGATTATGATGACACATGCCAGACTTAAAGCCAATCCTAATATATTGATGGCTGTATATATCTTGAAACGATATAATGTCCTTATAGATAACTGCACCAACTTCATATCTTAATTTTATTTTATTCCGCTTTGATTACTTCTGCCGGATTTATCTTCGCAGCCTTGTGTATTTGCCAAAATAATGTTCCCAGTGAGATGAAAACCACTATCAGTAACGATATAACATATATTCCTATACCTACGGATGCCTTCACTGCGAAATCTTGTGTATATAGGTATATGATATAGTAAGTCAGAGGAGCGGCTATAATAAATGCCACGGCTAATACAAGAATATATTTGCGGAACAATAATTGGTAGAGATCACACATCCCGGCTCCATTGATCTTGCGAATACCTATTTCCCGATAACGCTGACGAATGTCAAAAAGTGAAATGCCAAATAGCCCTAAACAGGATATCAAGACAGCTATCAGTGCGAAACAAGAATAGATAACCGCTATCTGCCGGTCTTTTTGATATAGTTTATGCCATTCATCTTCCAATAAAGTATATTCGAAGTCTGTACAACCATAGATACGCAGCTCTGTGTCGCGCAAATAGTCAAGTACATCTTTAAGCCGTCCGGGGGTATAGGCTATCTGGCACATATCGTCACTGCGCTGTTTGCATACATTGTAGATAATGGGGCGATGTCCTGCACTCAAGTGGCGGTCATAGTAATCCTCAGCAACGGCAACAATGGGATGCAGAGGAGCATTGGGATTTAACCGGCGTTCGTTCTCTTCCTGTACCAAAGCTTCAGACAGATTGTCGTAGTGCAAAGCTTTCATAGCTGCTCGGTTGGCTACCAAAACCTCTCCTCTGTTTCCTTCTCCTTCAAAACAGGGAATACTACCTTCTATTATTTTGATACCGTACAACTTAAAAAAGTTGGGGGTAGCATACCAAAACTTCATCTCTACTTTTTCCTCTCTATTGTTATAGTAGGTTACTTTAAAACCTTCGGAAAGTATATGTCGTTTTTCCATTTCAAAATGTTCTATAAAAGGACACTGTGCAAGTGCCTCCCATAGTTCATGTCTGCGTTGCCACATAGCTTCTCTGGCTTCCTGCCATTTTTCGCGTGGCATCGCTGATTCCGATTCATACCCTAACTTGGCTATCAGTACATTTTCTATGCGAAATCCTGGTTGCGTGTGTAATAAGAGCGAAAGCTGCTTGTTGAAATAAAGGGAAAGACTGATGAGCAGGAATGTGAAGATGTATTGTATAAAAAGAAAAAGAATGCGTGTGTGTACAGTACGTTTGCTTTGGGTGGCATCACGAATTGAGCTGACGGGTGATGCATAATTGTATTTTACAAACGGATAGATAGAGGTCAATATGGGTGATATTACCCAAATCCCGGCAGAAAGCCAAAAGTCGAAAGATGTATAAGTGAAAGGATATTCCAACAAACGGCTGACAGGGATTATCGTTATCTCTATCAGTAACCAAGCCAGTAATAAAGCACAACCAACTAAAAGTCCGTTTTCTGTTAATATCTGCAGGAAAAGTGTCGTTCCTTTTATACCGAACATTTTTTTAAGCCCGTACTCTTTTCCCCTCCGTTGTGTGCCTATCAAATAAAGATTGATGAAGTTTATAATGCCGGTAAGCAATAACAATAAGCATACACAAGATAAAATGTAAATATGAGAACGTTTTCCATAAGTGAGCATGGCAGGGCAACCGGCATCTTGCACGTAAGCTGGTTCCCAATAAATATCTGCTATAGGTATGAACGAAAATGTATATTGTCGTGCATCTATATTTTTCCAATTCGGATTTACCCAACGTGCTTGTTTCCCAAGTTCGTTCATTTTCTTGATGCTTGTACCCGGCGTGAAACGAACAAATTCAATAGGCATACGTTCCCAAAATGAGGAAAGCGTATTTGATACCACAATGTCAAATTGTATCATTGTCTTGCAAGTCGGTTCGGCTATAATGCCACTTACGGTAATATCTTTCCCATTTGAATAATGTAACACTTTACCTATAGGATTGTCATGGCCAAAAATACGACGTGCACATACTTCCGTCAGTAGTGCAGATTCAGGAGATTTTATAGGAGTTCCTTGCACTATGCGGTAAGGAAAAAGCTGAAAATAACAACTGTCTGCTACGAGTGTCCGCACTGTGTAACGGGATGCTTCGTCGCTCACAAAATCCTGTTCCATCAGAATTAAAGAAGTGCGTTTCTCTATGTAACGGTGGTCAATGTATATACTGTCTTTATTCGTGTTTTCTATTGTTGCCATTCCTCTATTGCCATCCATGTCCTGAATGACTCCATAGACATGTTCCCGGTCTATGCAATGTGTATCTACCGTCAGTTCTCTATGTATATATCGCATCAGCATGATGCAGCAGGCAAGGCTGAAGGCGAGCCCCAGCAAGTTTATAACCGTGTATGATTTTGAGCGTATCAGGAAACGCCAAGCGTATTTCAGTGTTTTCATTATATGTCAAATTTATAATTTTTATGTCTTTTATTCGTTTTTCATAATGCTTGCCGGATTGATGTTGGCAGCCTTGCTGATTTGCCTAATAATAGTCAACAAGGAGATGGCAGTTGTTATGGCTACTGCTACGGCAAACAAGTCGAATGTCAAAGGGGCTTTGTGGGCAAAATCCTGCAAATAGAGGGTAATGGCAATCCATGACAAGGGTATGGATAGCAAAGTGGCGACTCCCATGACCGAGAGATACTTTTTAATGAGTAAGGGGTAAATATCCTTTGCTTGCGCACCGTTCACTTTGCGTAAACCTATCTCACGGTAACGTTGCCGAATATCGAACAAGGATATTGACAATAATCCCAATGAAGAGATGAAAATGGCTATTCCGGCAAAGAGCGTATAAATGTTCACCACTTGACGGTCTTCACGATACATCTTTTGGAGTTCATCTTCTATCAGCGTATATTCAAAGTCGGTTCTTCCCGTAGATTCTTCGTATAAGTGGCGCAGGAAATCAATGACTTTGGCTTTATTCTCGTGCTTATACGAGGCTGTAACAGTATAAATTCCGCCTATGCTTGCATCGTGATAATAGATGACAACCGGTTGGATGGATTGTGAAAGGTGCCGAACATTGAAATCCTTTATGACCCCTACTATCTCGCAAGGTGGATTGTAGAAATCCGGTAAGCTGCTTGAGGCGTAGTGTGGTTCTTCAGGTTGCAGCTTGTCTTTGGTGATGTCTTTTATTCCATAGACTCTTTTAGCGGTTTCGTTGATAATTACCTTGAAACTGTTTTTGGTGAACGCTTCATCTATGGAGTCGTTCCATAGGCGCCCCTCTACAAGTTGAAAATCGTATATTGCCATGGAGTGGGTCGTTAAATGTGCAGATAATGCCGGATGGAAACCGTTCTCGGCTCTGTTGAGCGCAAAACTGTCAAAACGGAAGTCGGTGAACAGCAAGTCGTTTCCTCTGCTCCAATGCTCAAACAGAGTGCTTTCACTCATTCGTTTATTGACCAAAGCATTACTTATATATTGTCTTTTTCCTTCATCCAATCCCTCCTCTTTAGTTGTTTTATATAAGCCCAATTTATCGACATACATCCGGCAAGTTATCACATCGTGCGAGCGGAAACCGAGGTCGGCGCAGAGCATATACTCCAACTGCCGTACAAAGAATAGAGAAACGGTTATTATAAAGATGGTTACGACATATTGAAAACACAGTAATATCATGCGTGACCGTGTGGAAAAGCGTGAAGATGCCAGCTCGCGTATGGAGTTGACGGGTCTGCTACATGTGTATTTCAAGAACGGATAAACAGTAGTCAGCAATGGCAATCCTAAAAGTACGATGGCAGAGACCTTCCGGTCAAAGCCGGAGTCTGTTGTGGTAGGTATATAAAGTTCATGGAAAAAGAAAAACCTGGTTATTTCTATTAAAGCCCAGCAAAGGAGTAATGCCAGTCCCGTCAATAAGATGTTCTCGGCATATATTTGCAGGAAATGTCTGTCCTGCCTGCACCGAACACCTTTTTACCCAAACTCTCTTGACCGCTTGGACATGATGACAGTGTAGATGTTGATGAAGTTCAGCAGCCCTATGATGCCTACCAGGAAGGCTACTACCATCAATACCCGGACATAGCTTTGGTTGCCATATTGATAGTTCTTGTTTTCTTTTCCGTGGTCTTTATCGTAATATAAATCTTTCAAAGGCAGATACTGATAGCGTACCGTCTCATAAGTGCTCCATTTGCTGCGGGGGTGTTCTTTTGAATACTTTTTATTCAGCAGTGCGATGTCTGCATCCGATGCCATCAGCATGGCGTATATAGGGTCGAAAAAAGGAATTCATCCAATTCATTCGACATAAATATATCTGGCGTCCACGATGTCTTGGTATCGGGGTCATCCACCACTCCTACAATAGTGAATTTATTCCCTTTTGTGTTTTTGAAAGTAGCGCCTATGGCATTCTTTCCTCCCAGCTTCTTCATCCAAAAAGACGGGTGATGACAACATCCCTCGGGCGGACTATTCTTCCGCTTCCGGCAATCACCCTATATGGAAAGATTTTGAAGAAGGTGCTGTCTACAGAAAAAGCGTTCGCTGCAATTTCTTGTTCACCGAACAGAACGGGCATATCCGATATTTGATAAATCACCGTAAATTGTTCTACGTCAGGATCCTTTTCCAATCCCGACCGGTAGCCTCCCAAGAAGTTCTCACCACTGCTGGTAGAGGTTTTTATCAGGCAAATGCGTTTATATTCGGGAAAGCATTGGTTCACTGTATTTTCTTGGTGGATATATCGGGCTACGGTGAGTACGCAAGCCAAACTGCACGCCAGTCCCAATACATTGATAAGGGTGTATGCTTTGAATTTCAGCAATGCATTGATGGCTAAGATTATTTGTCTCATAGTGCGTAGTTTTATTTCATTATCAATTCTTCCGCCTCGCCAAAGGTATCATATCCCGTTGTAATTACCCAATCTCCGGGCTGCAAACCTTCCGTAATCTCGTATTGTTGCGGATTTTGGCGACCGATGCCAAGCGGCACGCGCACGGCTTTTGTCTTTGCGGCGTTCAGTTTGTAAATCCATTGTCCTCCGGTACTCTGGTAGAAGTTGCCGCGCGGAATGACGAGCGCCTCCTCCGGCTGGCCGAGTTCTATCTGTACCCGGAAGCTTTTGCCTACACGTACGTTGTCGGGCATGTCACCGGTGAAGACGAGGTCTACGTCGAACGTGCGGTCTTTGACTTCGGGAACCACTTTCGTGATGCGCAACGGGTATTTTCTTCCCTGATAATTGATGGTGGCAGGCAATCCGGTGATAATGCGGTCGATGTAGTATTCGCTCAGGGAAGTATGCACTTTATATTGGTCCAGCACCTTGATTTCCGCAATGCTTTCACCGGAAGCGACCTGCTGTCCCGGAGTCACCTTGACAAAACTGAGCTGGCCGGCGACGGGAGCTTTCACCACCAGGTTGCCGAGTCGTTCGCAGGCGCGTTCATACTTCTTCCGTTCCCGTTCGCGGTCGTTCCTGATGAGGTCTTTGCGGATGACGGTGACGGCAGAGTCATGACGGAGCTTTCCCTTTGAAGATGGGCATTTTTCACTTTATAGTTGTATTCGTCCTCGGAAACTTCGAGCTGCGCCTTGCTCTTGATGCCCATGCGGTACTCCTCCTTGTCAAGGGCAAAACTCTTGCGCAGGCGGTTGAGGTCATAATCGGTCTGCAGGGCTTGTTGTTGCAGGTTCAGGCTTTTCTGCTCCATTTCAATTTCTTTTTCGCGGTAGGTGATAAGTTGCTTTTCCCAGTCGTCGCGCTGGTCTTCAATGCTGCGCAGCAGGTCGGGGTTTTCCATGACGAGGATGGTATCTCCTTGCCGGAGCAGGCTCCCCTCCTCTCCTATGATGCGTTCCACGCTTCCGGTTTCACGTGCATTGACCTTGATGGTAAGGATGGGCTGAATCACTCCCTCCACATCTACATATTCCATAAATTTGCCGTTTTTGACTTCGGCTATCTGTATGTTGTCTTGCTCGATACGCAGTTTGCTGGGACCCAGCGAAAGGGTGACTACATAAATCAGGAAGGCAAGGAAGGCAACGCCTCCCGCCAGATAGTAGCGGTAACGGATGTACCAGGGTTTCTTTTCAAGTTTTATATCCATAATGCAATATTTTATATACTCTTTTTTTACTTTTCAGATACCCCCTTCAGAAGTTCTTCTGAATAAGGGTTCCGAGTTTTACTAAAACTTCACCGGAGATTTAGTAAATCGTCACCGGAGTTTTAGTAAATCTCCGGTCAGCTTTTACTAAAACTATTCCACGATTTTATTACTGTATAGATTCTTCATTAGTAACCCTTTCCAAGTCTTCTGCCAGTGGCCTCTCTTTTTCAAA
>ENA-OQJB01000888-OQJB01000888.1-human-gut-metagenome-genome-assembly--contig:-NODE-888-length-10634-cov-4.135243_pt1 | contig 10634 bp, 8 predicted proteins | sample MGYA00242599_ERZ504765 | MGnify/ENA primary metagenome ERZ504765 (study PRJEB26092, sample SAMD00036354) | human gut metagenome | host: Homo sapiens | study: EMG produced TPA metagenomics assembly of...
TCCACTTTCCCATAAGAGATGGCGGTCATTCCCATTCCATCCTGACTATCTCCACTTGTTAACAAGCTGTATGGCCCTATTCCGGCAGAGAAAAAGAGATGTTCATTGAATTTATTGCTCTCGAACTTTTCATTTGCAGGCCGTTTCTGTAACATATATTGCAATGCACCATAATCCTGTGCCTGTAAGGTAACAGCAAGCATCAGGAAGATTGCCACTGCTACATATTTATTGTTGATTCTGAAGATATTCATCGTTTACTCTTGTTGTATATATCATTATTTAATTTTCTGCTCTTCCGGCAGCAAGTCAATAATATCACCGTCCACCTTCGCTACTTCCAATAAGGAAGGATCAAGTTCAAGGGCCTTCTCAATGCTCATAATCGCATCACCTATTTTCTCCAGGCGGTTGGCGGCAATCGCTTTTATATAATATTCGCGGGCGGTCTCTACATCTATGGTAGAAATCTTATCCCATGCTTCCTGATTCTTCTTCATTGCCAGCAGCATCACCACCTCATTGAAAGGGCTGGTAGCCGCCACCTTTTCGAAAGCATCATTATAATAACCGGCCAATGCCTGAACGATGGCCTGCAAATCTTCAGAAACCGCTTCTTCGGGAACCAATGTCAAGACTGAATCCGCTTTTGTATATTTCCCTTCGTGTAGCAAGGCAATAGCCTGATTAGACAATAACTCCGCCGGTGCCGATTTACTGACAAACGGTTCGAGAATACGTGAATCCGGAGTATCTTTCTGTATCGTTGCCACTGCCAGTTCATTGGCTGCATACGTAAAGTTATCATAAAGTTCAAGAGCTTCCCTACAATACTTTTCCCTTTCGTCGGGAGTTTTTGCTGTCGTAATCATACGGTAATATTCGAAACGGGTCAGTTCCTTCGGATTCTTTCTGTAAAGTTCTCTAATCTCGTCGTCCGTCAAAGAACGGAAGATTGAATAACCATAGGTATATTGCACCTTTCTCAATTTAGGCAAATAAGTAGCCGCAAGTTCCTTGTAGAAAGGTTTCGATTTCAAGACCCCATTCAACCGGTAAGGAGTAGCTGTATATTGTTTGATTAAGTCCTCTACTTCTTTAGCCAGTTCCGGCTTGGAGTTTTTTTTCAGCAATTCAGCTACCTCCTTCCAGGAGGCAACCGATGCATCCGATTTCACCTCCAACAGTTTACGTGTTTCCGGGTCCAGTTGTGCCAGTATACGTTCCAGGGCCTTATCCGTACGCAATTTTGCCAGACGAAGATTCGTCGCGTAAGAACCGTCCGGCGAAGCCACCCCCGTAATATGAAAACTCTTCAAAGAGGCATCCGGGTTCGTCTCAATACCACGCAATTCCTGATTCAACCGGTTCAGTTCCACCTGATTTTGTGGATTCTTATCATCCAGGTCGGCTTTACCTACCAGGAAGGTTAAGTTTACCTCACCTTTCGTATCCCGCAACTGCATCACGGGTTTCGGAAGGTATTTCTCGTCCGTCAGGCTGAAAGCGGAGAATTTATACTCCAAGAAGCGAAGCGGGTTGACCGTTCCGCGTGCAATGGAGAAAGAGTCACGATAAATGATATTCCGGTAATTTTCCATCGCCAGATGCACATCTGCACGGTAGTCATGTTGCAGATATTCTATATAGATAGAATCATGGTAAGCAATAATATCCCCCTTGCGTGAAGAAGTAGTTTTCACACGGATGTAATCGTGCAAAGGATCTTTATCCATATCATAATCGTACATTCGATTTTGCGTTGTATTATAAGTATCCCCGTCGAATACAACAGGACGCATCAACAGACGCTTTTTCAGTGTCACATCATAAATGGAAGGCTGCAATACCAAGCGACGATGTGAGTTAAACATCTCCTTAGGCACCGGGACACGAGTTTTCAGATGGAAATAATTACCTTTGATTTCGATGTCCGTAGGTTCCGGAATCACTTTGTCCTTCACTTTGGAAGTAATTGTAACTTCGTCCAGTTCGATGACGGCATCTTTCAATACTACATTCAGAATCTGCTTTCCTGCCACCTTCACTGTTTTGTCTTCATAACCGACACATGTAAACTTCAACGAGCCGTTTTTCTCAACCAAGACACTGTAACGGCCATCCTCGTCGGACATTTCTATACGTTCGTCATTGACCGGATTCAACACATTTACATTCGGAACACTTTTTCCCTGCGGGTTTGTGATATGCCCCTGCACGCGGATCCGTTGGGCGGATACATTCATACCGACGAACATCATCGCCACGAGAAGTATACCTGTTAATCTATCACGTTTCAAATTGATTTTCATTCTCTTTTCTGACTAGCTAATGTTCGTTATCGAATAATATAAACAAAGGATACCCCCAGTTTGACAGGTGCAATGGTGGTCTTACTATCGTTGACCGCACCCGGTTTCGGAGTACCCTTATCATACTTAAACTGACGGTAGCGCAACACACCCACTCCGGCAGTTGCTTCGATGTTCCAATGATCGCCCAGCACCCATGCGTATCCATAGGTCAAACCGGCGGCGTATGCATCGCCTTTGTGATGCACATCTTTTACCATCATATCAAAATTATTCACGAAAGCGGTGATTCCAAGAAAATGACTCACCATCGGACGATTTAGCCAGTAACGAACTTCAGGCTGAAAATGCGTGAAAGTCGTTTTAAAGTTGTCTGTACTGATTGGGTTCGCAGCAATCCCCATGTTCAAGGAGACATGACTACCCAATACAAATTCTGCTTCTACATTCGGACTGGCGGTCAGCCAACCCAATGCATTTGTCTTTACAGCCACCCGTTGTGCGTGCACATGTACACCACAACATAATAACAGAAATGATAACGCAGCTATTACCCTGCGACCATTTCTCATCACATATACCATCATTTATTTCCCACTAAATATTTCCCACTAAATATTTACCCACAAAAAAGGGCTTACTGTCCATTTTATATACTACTTGGACAGAAAGCCACAAAATTAGAAAAAATATAGTATTAAAAACGTTTAAACACGCTTTTTTTGTTTTTATTGCAACAATTTCCATCTTAGGCCATAATATACCATACTACGGATAAGATATACAATTTTTCTTTATTACCAATGAAACATCAGATACGCAACAACATAGGCTCCGACGAAGCATCGGATTTTATCTTCTTATCGCCGATAACAACCGTACAGGGAGCAGAAGAAATAATATACCATTTCCCTTCTTTCTTTTCGAGCAATACATTAGCGGCATTGTCGGTCTGAATCATTACCCCGGGTGCAACCAATTGGGTCCCATTCCCTAAAAACAACGTCCGGTTTCCTGCATATTCATTGCTGATAACAGCATAATCCGCTTTCACTTTCATTCCTTGATAAATAGCGGTTTGTGCAGCATCAGATAGAGAGAAGATATGATCTATACGTCCGTTTTTGCTTTTCACACAGATACCGGCAAAGTCTTCCAAACCTGCTCCTTCTGCATCAAAGTAAGAGACGGACTGAATAGCAGACGGTTCCTTTTTCGTACTCGGTTCATATATCGAGACAAAAGGACGATTCCAAGCTTCTCCATGCTGACGGGCAACAAATGTCAGCGTCGGCTGCTCCTTTATATTATAGGGCATATTCGGTGTACGGCTTAGCCCTTCGGTCATTGGCGCCAAAGCCGTAAAGACTTCACGATCCGGTTCGCCTTTCATCCAAAGATTCATGTATATATCATCGCCGTCCTTATCTTTCATATCTATGGTGAAAGTTGCCTTGACATCCTTATTGGTTGCAGCCACTTTCTTATCATATAAATAGGAATAAGCGTAAAGATGTGCGCCTGCAAAGGCGAGTTCTTCCGTAGACTGGAGATTCAGGTCGCTGCCATCTGCTGCCGTCAATGTCAAAGTCTGTCCAAGGTTGTGATAGAAGTAATCGTGCATCTTATCGCCTCCTTTCTCTTTCCGGCTGCGGAATACATCGACATAATACCCCCGTCTCCGCCCCGGTAGTGACAATACTCATCATACGGGTCTGATCCGCCCTGCTTTCCGGTTCACGAAAATAAAGGTTACTGTAAGTAACGGACGTAAATGCTTTGCCCGGTTCCGCTGATGCCGGGAAACAGGAAAGCAAATCAAAAGAATGATTACTTTTCATCACCGGATAGCTCGATATTCCATCCACACAAACTGTATTATGACTGGGGAATTGAGAATAATATTCCGCATAATCCAGTCCGCTATACAGGAAAAGCCCGATACCTGCATCCGGCCCCAGTACGTATCCTTTTCCATAAAGTTCCATCGAAATGCCGTTAGCGTGCATGTGGTTCCCTTCACTGCCATTCAACGAAATCATCAAACTGTTGCGCGGATGCATACCGTTGCGCTGTACCAGCCATGACACATTGGGAGCATAAAACAAAGGAGAAACATAATCTTCTATCTTTCCCGGCTGCACTTTGGGATTTAGCGCCAGCGGTTTATCTTCAAAGAAAGAATTGACAGATACACGCACATTCTTCTTTTCTGTTTTATCATTTCCCAAATCCGGGTTCAGGCATTTCAATAAAGCCGTGAAATAGTTTTCCTGTTCTTTCTTCCCGTTCGCCTGTGCATTCTGTATCATACGGATAAAGAAGTTCGTACTCAAATATCCCGGATGCGTATCTCCAAAGCCACAAATCATACGGTTGGGAAACAGATATTGGGGAGTGGTTGCTACCGCTTTCGACAATACAGGCATTGCTTTCACCAAATCATATTGCAGATTCGTATCAAACTGATTCACAAAATTGGCATAATCATTGATTACCACACTGCTATATCCCGGACATTCTGCCCAAATTCCCGTATTTATATCGAAACCATAATCTGCCAATTGCGTCAGACTCCATTGGCGGATGCTGGAACGGTTCATCACATAGTCGATATAATATTCACGTCCTTTTCCGTCGGCATATTCTTTATTGTCTTCCAATACCAATCCGACATTCATAATAAACCGTGCCTGTAGCAAATTCCAGTTGTTATGAGGTACACCGTTCGCTATGATATTATCCGCCCATTTCTTAAAAGCTCCGGCGTAGATTTCCATTTTATCCGGGTAATTGGCCTTTAGATAATTATATAGAAAATCGTATAAAGGGACAGCGATATGGAGTGCGTCTTCATGGATGACTTCGAAAGAAGTCAATCCTACCAATGTTTGCTGATGGCCGTGATTCAGGTCGATGGGCACGTTTCTATAATAAATACCTGTCATATATGTATCAAAGACCCCCGCGGCAAGTTTAGCGAATTTCTCTTCATCCGTCATCCAATAAAGGAAAGCGGCATCACGGGCAATTCCCAGGATTTCGCAGTTCAGGCTTTCAATATTCCGGCCTGTTTTGGATGGGTGTACACTCTCCATAGGACGGTCGGGAAGTGCATTATTGCAGAAAGTGACATTCCCATCCTCATCATCATAAGGAACGACATCCGCCAATTTGGGACGGCCGTGGGTAGCAGCTGTGCCACGGGTTCCTGTGTAACGCACAGTGGGATAAGGAGCTTTTTCACCACCTGCATGGTCGAACGTTTCACCTTTCACATATACTTCCGTGGCATGAGACTTCCAGTACATTGCCAAACGAGACAGCAACCACGCCGGTTGAGCATCCGTCAGGTTCGTATATACTTCCGTCCGTTCCTTCAATTTATTGAAAACATCTTTCGCCCATTCTTCTTTTTTAATCAGCTTCCATGTTTCCTGCTTTCCCGCCGGAGTAGTCAGTACCCGTGGATGTGTCTGCGGCATCTTTTCCGGCAAAGGAATCTCTTGTCCGGATGCGCTGTTCAGAAAGGATAGAAAACATAGTCCAAGTAAAATTCGTCTCATACTTCAATTTTCTTTTTTAGGTTTGATACCTATTAAATACGAAGATAGAGATTTATTTACCTAAATCCTCCGTCAAAGAACAATTTTATTTGTACGAGACTACGCTGTTATTTCAAACAAAGAATTATATTTGCAAAAAACCGACTAACAATTCTGATACTTATGAAAATTTTATCTATCCATGATTTGGCAACAATCAGGAAGAGAGCAGAGCACAATCTTTCATTGCGCGAAGAAAGTAATGAAAAGGTGACTGAAAAGTGTTACGGACTGGCATCCGGTGCGCAACATCTTCAGATTCTGATCTGCGGTGGTACAGGCTGTAAGGCATCTTCCAGCCAGGGTATTACAGACAATCTTCTAAAAGCCATCCAAAAGAACGAAATCACCGACAAAGTAGAAGTCATCACCGTAGGCTGTTTCGGCTTCTGTGAAAAAGGTCCTATCGTGAAAATTATCCCCGATAATACCTTTTACACCCAAGTCACTCCCGAAGATGCGGAAGAAATCATCAACGAGCATATCATCGGAGGACGAAGAATCGAACGGTTGCTGTATGTAGATCCCAAAACGGAACATACCGTCAGCGACTCCAAGCACATGGATTTCTACCGGAAACAACTCCGCATCGCATTGCGTAACTGTGGTTTTATCGATCCCGAAAATATTGAAGAGTATATCGCCCGTGAAGGATACTTTGCATTGGCCGATTGCCTGCTTAACAAAAAGCCGACGGACGTTATTGATATTATCAAACGTTCGGGACTTCGCGGACGTGGTGGTGGCGGTTTCCCGACGGGACTGAAATGGGAATTTGCCAACAAGCAACAGTCAGATGTCAAATACGTGGTTTGTAACGCCGACGAAGGAGATCCCGGTGCATTCATGGACCGTTCCATTATGGAGGGCGACCCACATTCGATTGTAGAAGCGATGTGTGTCTGCGGTTATTCCATCGGGTCCACCAAAGGATTAGTATATATCCGTGCCGAATATCCGTTAGCTATCAACCGACTGAAAACAGCTATCAATCAGGCGCGCGAATACGGATTACTGGGAGATCATATCTTAGGAACAGATTTCAGTTTCGACATAGAAATACGATACGGAGCCGGAGCTTTTGTCTGCGGAGAAGAAACTGCCCTTATTCATTCGATGGAAGGAAACGGGGAGAGCCGACTCTGAAACCTCCCTTCCTGCCGAATCCGGTTATCTGGGAAACCAACCAATGTAAATAATGTGGAAACGCTTGCCAATATTCCCATTATTCTAACCAAAGGAGCCGACTGGTTTGCAACGATTGGCACAGAACGTTCCAAAGGAACCAAAGTGTTTGCTCTTGCCGGAAAGATTAATAATGTCGGACTGATCGAAGTGCCGATGGGAACTACTCTTCGGGAAGTAATCTACGAAATCGGAGGAGGCATCAAAGGCGGAAAGAAGTTCAAAGCTGTACAAACAGGAGGACCGTCAGGCGGCTGTCTGACAGAAAAACATCTGGACACTCCCATTGACTTTGACAACCTTCTCTCGGCCGGTTCCATGATGGGTTCAGGAGGGATGATTGTCATGGATGAGGACGACTGCATGGTATCCGTAGCCCGCTTTTATCTGGATTTTACAGTGGAAGAGTCCTGCGGGAAATGCACACCTTGCCGCATTGGAAACAAACGTCTGTTGGAACTACTGAACAAGATTACAGAAGGAAAAGGCACAGAAAAAGACCTGGACACACTTGCCACTTTGGGACAAGTCATCAAAGATACGGCCCTCTGCGGACTGGGACAAACCTCTCCGAATCCCGTTTTATCCACATTGGATAACTTCTACGATGAATATATGGAACACGTACGGGATAAGACTTGTCGTTCCAAGCAATGTAAATCACTATTAACATATACCATCAGTCCGGAACGTTGCATTGGTTGTCATCTATGCGCCAAAAACTGTCCGGCGGATGCTATCAGCGGGCTGGTGCGCAAGCCACATGTCATTGCTCCTGATAAATGTATCAAGTGCGGCATGTGCATGGCACGCTGCAAATTCAACGCTATTCTTGTCTGCTAAAATCTTATTTACTATGGAAGAAAAACAAATTACTCTCCAGATAGACGGTCATTTCATCACTGTGCCCGAGGGAAGCACTATTCTTGAAGCCGCTATCAAAATCGGTATCAATATACCTACGCTGTGTCATATCGACCTGAAAGGAACCTGTATAAAAATAATCCGGCTTCCTGCCGTATTTGTGTGGTTGAAGTGATGGGACGGCGCAACCTGGCTCCTGCCTGCGCTACCCGTTGCACGGAGGGCATGGTAGTAAAAACCAGTACCCTGCGCGTAATGAACGCTCGCAAAGTGGTGGCTGAACTGATCCTTTCGGATCACCCCAATGACTGCCTCACTTGCCCTAAATGCGGCAACTGCGAGCTCCAAACGTTAGCACTGCGTTTCAACATTCGCGAAATGCCTTTCAATGGCGGTGAGCTGTCCCCCCGCAAACGGGAAATTACCGCTTCTATCGTCCGTAATATGGATAAATGCATTTTCTGTCGCCGTTGTGAAAGTGTTTGCAATGATGTACAGACGGTCGGAGCATTGGGTGCCATCCGTCGCGGATTCAATACAACCATCGCTCCTGCCTTTGACCGAATGATGACGGAAAGTGAATGTACTTACTGCGGTCAGTGCGTGGCTGTCTGTCCCGTAGGCGCATTAACAGAACGTGACTACACCAACCGTCTGCTCGACGATCTGGCTAATCCGGACAAAGTAGTGATTGTGCAGACCGCACCTGCCGTACGGGCGGCCCTAGGTGAAGAATTCGGATTTCCTCCCGGCACTCTGGTAACCGGAAAAATGGTGTATGCACTTCGCGAACTGGGATTCGACTATGTATTCGATACTGATTTTGCAGCCGACCTTACCATTATGGAAGAGGGTTCTGAAATTCTGAACCGCCTGACACGTTATCTCAACGGAGATAAATCCGTACGATTACCTATCCTGACTTCCTGCTGTCCGGCATGGGTCAACTTCTTCGAACATCATTTCCCGGACATGCTGGACATTCCGTCCACCGCCCGCTCCCCACAACAGATGTTCGGTTCCATTGCCAAATCCTATTGGGCGGAGAAAATGGGCATACCCAGAGAAAAACTGGTTGTCGTATCTATCATGCCTTGTCTGGCTAAAAAGTACGAATGTGCACGTGATGAATTCAAAGTGAACGGTATCCCCGATGTGGATTATTCTATCTCTACCCGTGAACTGGCACGACTAATTAAACGTGCCAATATCGGGTTCCCTCTCGTACTGGACAGCCCATTCGACAACCCGATGGGTGAATCGACAGGTGCCGGTGTCATTTTCGGAACAACAGGTGGTGTAATGGAAGCCGCCCTCCGTTCTGTCTATGAAATCTATACCGGAGAACCTTTGAAAAATGTAAATTTCGAACAGGTACGCGGACTAAATGGCGTCCGTCGTGCTACCATTAACCTAAACGGATTTGAATTAAAAGTAGGCATTGCACACGGACTAGGCAACGCTCGTCATCTACTGGAAGATATACGGAACGGGCACAACGAATATCATGTAATCGAAATTATGGCTTGCCCCGGAGGCTGTATCGGTGGCGGCGGGCAGCCTTTGCATCACGGCAACTCGGAAATACTCTATGCACGCGCCAACGCACTTTACCGTGAAGACGCCAACAAACCTTTGCGCAAATCGCACGAGAATCCGTATATCAAGACATTATACGAGGATTATCTCGGCAAACCGCTAGGTGAGAAATCGGAAACTCTCCTGCATACGCATTATTTCAACAAAGCGATTGATTAACTTTTAAATGAAGAGTATTATGTCAGATATCAAACTAGCCTGTGACATGGCAGAGCAAATCAAAACGATCTGCGACAAGCATGGAAACAAACCGGGCGAACTTATCAATATTTTGCATGAGGCACAGCATTTGCAAGGGTATCTACCCGAGGAAACGCAACGGATTATCGCTTCCAAACTTGGAATTCCCGTATCGAAAGTGTATGGTGTCGTCACTTTCTATACTTTCTTTACCATGACTCCCAAAGGAAAACATCCCATCTCTGTTTGCATGGGTACAGCTTGTTATGTACGTGGTTCAGAAAAACTGCTGGAAGAGTTCAAACGTGTATTAGGTATCGAAGTCGGTGACACTACCCCGGACGGAAAGTTCTCATTAGACTGTCTGCGTTGTGTAGGCGCCTGCGGACTGGCTCCGGTAGTGATGATCGGCGAGAAGGTATATGGTCGATTACAACCGGTAGATGTAAAGAAGATTATTGAAGAATTGGAATAACCGAATTCCCGAAAACAATATAAAACAAACGGCTGCCTTGATAAGTCAAAACAGCCGTTCATTAATATTAAAATGTAAAAAATGATGCGGAGAGAACGAGATTCGAACTCGTGATACCCTTTAGGGGTATACACGCTTTCCAGGCGTGCCTCTTCAACCACTCGAGCACCTCTCCTTACAATTACCAACTAGAGAAAAAACTCTACCATAAAAACAGAAAGCAGCAAAAAGCTGCTTTCTAGCGGAGAGACAGGGTATTGAACCCAAACATCTAACCGCCTATAAATCAGCTTTTTATTTTCCAAAATTTCAAATAGGTAACGAAACAGTAACGATTTTTGCAGGGTTATTTGTCCGGCTTTGTCCGCTGTTTGTCTGCCTATCTCACGGGTTCAAAGATACAACACATTTTTT
>ENA-OQJB01000889-OQJB01000889.1-human-gut-metagenome-genome-assembly--contig:-NODE-889-length-10597-cov-3.271538_pt1 | contig 10597 bp, 7 predicted proteins | sample MGYA00242599_ERZ504765 | MGnify/ENA primary metagenome ERZ504765 (study PRJEB26092, sample SAMD00036354) | human gut metagenome | host: Homo sapiens | study: EMG produced TPA metagenomics assembly of...
AGGGGATACTGGTCCGTATTTGTGCCTTGCCAACAGACTACAATGGCAACCTATAGGATATACTTTCTTTAAAAAGCGGGAGGCTCGTTTTGAGGATGTGGGAGGCGGGGCGGTCTTTACGCTGGCTGCCTGGAACGGAAAGGAATACGCTGCAGTATCTTCTCCTTTTCTTCTGGAGCGTGAAACCGGAAAGATACGGTTCATTGTTCCGGAAGCTGAAAAGCAGGAATTGGTCTTGTATAGGAAGTGCCATCTTACTTTGAGTGTTCTTTTCAATGACCGGATGATTGGGGGAGTAGTGGAAGGAAGCGACCGGGCAGACTTTGGGCGGAAGGATACTCTACTTTTGATAAAGGAGGCTCCGTATCGGCTATATACTGTGGCCCGGTTGAAGTCTGATAAACCGTATCGGTATTATGCGCTATAAGGGTGCTGACGGATGTTTCTGTAATATCTCGGAACTGGCTTTTTATGAGAATACGGAAGATACCATACCTCTATATGGGGAAATCATAGGTACTCCGGGAAGTTTTGAAGACAATACACATGTAATATTTGAACGCATTTGACGGTAATCCGGATACTTCATTTGATTATATACATCCGGATGGAGGATGGACCGGGATGGACTTTGGAAGTCCCCATCGTGTGGAGAAGGTGGTGTATACTCCTCGTAATGAGGTGAATTTTATTTATAAAGGTAATTTGTATGAATTGTTTTATTGGGGTGGAGGAAAATGGAATTCTGTCGGGCGGCAAATGGCTGTGTCAGATTCTATTGTCTATTCAGGGTTTCAAGGTGCTTTATTTTATCTGAAGAATCACACAGCCGGTAAAGATGAACGGATTTTTGAATATAAAGACGGGAAACAAATCTTTTGGTGAATTATAGAATACTATTGAATATTTGATAGATAGAATGAATAATGTACGTAATCTATTGACTGGAAGTTTGGTCTACATTGCTTGTATAGTTTTATTGTCTTTGGCATGTAACGTTTCTTCCGGACTTCCTGTAGCTGATGTTATAGGGCAATGGCTCTATTTCGATAAAAGTGCATTGGTAGTTGCAGGATGTCTGTTGATGGCTGGATTGATGATGGAAAAAAGGTATTTTCTTTTTATACCGGTTTCGTGGGTATTGGTAATGCTGGGGGGCATTGAGGCTGTTTGGGGATTGAGGCAGCTTTATGGTTATGCTGTGTCCAACCATTCCTTGTATGTATTGACAGGTTCTTTCTTCAATCCGGGGCCTTATTCCGGCTATTTGGCCATGATACTTCCGGTCTGTCTGCATCAATGGCTGACCAAGAGGGGGGGAGATTCTCTGCTCTGACCGGAATGACGGGAAAGGATGGAAAAAGGTGATGGATAAAGTTGGAGCTATGGTCGCTGGTGGTGTGATGCTGCTTATCCTTTGTGTGCTTCCGGCAGGAATGAGCCGTTCGGCATGGTTGGCGGCAGGAGTTTCCTGTCTGTGTGTATATGCTTGGCATATGGATTGGACGGATAAGTTCAGATTATTATGGCAGCAGCAAAGGCAGCGTGTGGTGATGGTAGTGGTCGGTGGATTCTGTGTCTTGCTATTGGCGGGCTATTTACTGTTTGTCTTGAAACCCGATTCTGCACGTGGCCGTCTTTTCATGTGGAAGATAACTTGTCGTGCCATTGCAGAAAAGCCGTTGACCGGATATGGGATTCATAATTTCGCAGCAGCCTATGGAAATGCGCAGGAAACTTATTTTGCAGCAGGTGATTATGAACCGTGGGAGGAACGTGTGGCGGGAAGTCCGGAATATGCATTCAATGAATATCTGCAGGCTGCGGTCGAACTGGGCATTCCTTTGGCGGTATGTCTATTGGTTGTGGTCGTGCTGTGTTTGTATAGGGGAGTCCGTAAAGGACGTTATGGTATCTGTGGGGCTATTCTTTCTTTGATGATATTCTCTTTTTCCTCCTATCCGCTACAACTTCCGGTATTTATCGTTACATTTGGAGGATTGCTTGTGGCGTGCTTGTCCGGTGCCGACCGTTGGCAATGGTTGGGGCTGGCTGTATCAGTAGGCATCATTGGCGGTTTTCGCCTGAAGAATGACTTGCAAGTGGAGCAGGCCTGTCGGGAGTGGATGAATGCGCGGGTGCTGTATAATGCAGGTGCGTATCAATCGGCAGAGAAAGAGTACGGGCGCCTTTATCCTCTGTTGAGGGACCGGGCATCTTTCTTGTTCGAATATGGGCATGGATTGCACAAGCAGCAGCAGTTCAGTAAATCCAACCGTATTTTGAAAGAAGCTTTACAGCGTAGTTGTGACCCCATGATACTGAATGTGATAGGCAAGAACTATCAGCAGATGGGTGATTGCTTGTCAGCGGAAGACTGGTTTATCCGTTCCACCCATCGTTTGCCGGGACGTATTTATCCCTATTATCTGCTTGCGAAGCTTTATGCGGAACCAAGCTTCAGGCAACCGGACAAGTTTGAAAAAATGAAGCGGATGGTATTGACGAAAGAGCCGAAAGTGCATTCTACGGCAATACGACAGATGAGGGAGGAAATAAAAAGATTCAGCTTATTTTGTCCATATCAAAAAAGATGAATAAAAACGGAAAGTGTTAATAATGAGCGAACTAATTGCTAAAGTGCTATGAAAAAAGTGTCCACATGCAAATATCGGTTCGTTTTTTTGAAACGATTAATTTTATCAATTTATAATTGAGTATGAATATGAAGACACAGAACTATCGATACCTGCTATGCATGGCCGTTGCCCTGCTTGCCGCCTGCTCCGATGCCGGAAAGGGAAAAGAGTCCGAGGAAGGGGTGGCAACCGTCCTGCCAAGTGAAAGCAATGAAGTGACCGTGAAAGTCCTGAAGCGGGCGACCTTTGAGCATGAACTGGTGAGCAACGGAAAAGTAACCGCCGGTGCCATGGCGGATTTGCGTTTTGAGACCACCGGTGTAGTGGCACACATCTACGTGAAGAACGGTGACCCGGTGCGCAAAGGGCAGAAACTTGCCGAACTGGATAAGTTCCGCCTGAAGAACAAGACCGCGCAGGCCAAGGATGCCTTGGAAAAAGCGGAACTTGAGTTGCAGGATGTATTGATAGGGCAAGGCTATCCGGTGGGGGATGCCTCCAAAGTACCTGCTGACATCATGAAGCTGGCCCGCGTGAGGAGCGGTTACGACCAGAGCCTCGCCCAGTATGAGCTTGCCGCGTATGAAGAGGAACACGCCACGCTGGTTGCGCCTTTTGACGGGGTAGTGGCGAACCTGTTCTCCAAACCGTTCAACGAGGCAAGTACCTCGGAAGCCTTCTGCTCCATTATCGGCACTCAAGGTATGGAGGTGGACTTCACGGTGCTGGAAAGCGAACTGCCGTTGATAAAGAGTGGCGACAAGGTGATTGTTACCCCTTATTCGGATGCCGGCTTTAGGCAGGAGGGGCGCATCACCCAAATCAATCCTCTGGTGGATGACAAGGGGATGGTTAAGGTGAAGGCTGCCGTCAATGGCAAGGGACGGCTGTTCAGTGGGATGAACGTGAGGGTGAACGTGCACCGCTCTCTGGGCGGACAGCTTGTAATCCCGAAGAGTGCCGTGGTGTTGCGTTCGGGCAAGCAGGTGGTGTTTACCCTGAAAGACGGAAAGGCGCAGTGGAACTATGTGCAGACCGGTCTGGAGAATGCGGAAAGCTATAGTATGGCCGACGATGCCCTGAAAGAAGGCGATACGGTCATTGTGACGGGAAATGTGAATCTGGCACATGAAGCATCGGTGAAGGTGGTTGATAGATAATGAGTGATAAGTGGTAATTCAAAATTCATAGTTCAATTGATAAAGTTTTTGATACAGCGGCCTATTGCCGTACTGATGGCATTTACAGCATGCTTCATTGTCGGGCTGGTGACTTACTTCACCTTGCCGGTATCCTTGCTGCCCGATATTGCCATCCCGGAAATTACAGTGCAGGTGTCGGCGCAGAATACCTCGGCGCGTGAATTAGAGAATACGGTGGTGAAACCTCTGCGGCAGCAGCTCATCCAGGTGGCGAAACTGAAGGACATGGACAGCGAGACGCGCGATGGTGCAGGCATCATCCGCCTGGGCTTCGACTTCGGTACGAATACCGACCTTGCCTTCATAGAAGTGAACGAGAAGATTGACGCCGCCATGAACTATCTGCCCAAGGATGCCGAACGCCCGAAGGTGATAAAGGCAAGTGCGACGGACATTCCTGTCTTCTACCTCAATCTGACCCTAAAAAGCGACAGTGCATACGGCAAGGTGGACGAACGCGCGTTTCTTGATTTGTGCGAGTTTGCCGAAAATGTCATAAAGCGTCGCATCGAGCAGTTGGCGGAAGTGGCAATGGTGGATGTCACGGGTTTGGTCGAACGCCAGTTACAGATTGTGCCCGACCCGGATAAGCTTGCTGTGTTGGGGCTCTCCATTGAAGACATAGAAAACGTGCTGGCGCAAAACAACGTGGAGCCGGGCAGCATGACTGTGCGCGACGGCTACTACGAATACAACATTAAGTTCTCCACCCTGCTGCGGACAGAGGAGGACGTGAAGGGCATCCTGCTGCGAAAGGAGGACGTATCATCCGCTTGGGAGACTTCTGCCGGGTAGAGATTGTTCCTGCCAAGGAGAAAGGTGTCTCCATGAGCAATGGCAAGCGTGCCGTTACCCTTGCCGTCATCAAGCAGGCGGACGAGAATATGGAAGACATGAAGCTTGCCATCAACAGCACGATGGACTACTTCAAGAAAGTATATCCCGACATTGATTTTAGCATCAGCCGTAACCAGACGGAGTTGCTGGACTATACCATCTCCAATCTTCAGCAAAATTTGTCGTTGGGTTTCCTGTTCATCTGCATTGTGGCGGTACTCTTCTTGGGGGATGTCAAGTCGCCGTTCATCATCGGCCTGAGCATGGTGGTGTCCATTGTAATCTGTTTCTTGTTCTTCTATCTGTTCAGGATGTCGCTCAATATAATTTCTCTGTCCGGATTGATTCTGGCGTTGGGTATGATGATTGACAGCAGCATCATTGTCACGGAAAATATTTCGCAGTACCGCGAACGGGGTTATTCGTTGAGGCGGGCTTGCGTGGCGGGTACGGGTGAGGTGGTGACGCCGATGCTGAGCTCATCCCTGACCACGGTTGCCGTGTTTGTGCCGCTGATATTTATGAGCGGCATTGCGGGAGCGCTTTTCTATGACCAGGCATTCTCTGTTACGGTGGGGCTGCTGGTTTCCTACTTCACGGGTATCATGCTGCTGCCGGTCCTCTATATGCTGGTCTACCGGACGGGGTTGCGCGGCAGGTCGTGGTTCTCCCGCATCCGCATCAACAATCCGTTGAAGGAACATACGCTGGACCGTTTTTATGATGTGGGCATCGACTGGGTATTTTCCCATAAGACGGTAAGTATCATATTCTGTGTGGTTTCTATTCCTCTTTGTGTCTTTCTGTTTTATTCCATAGCCAAGGAGCGTATGCCGCAGATAGACCAGAATGAACTGATAGTCCACGTGGAATGGAACGAAAATATACATGTGGACGAGAACCGGCATCGTGTGAATGTGCTGTTCGGACAGTTGTTGGACAAGACTGTGGAACAGACGGCTGCCATAGGCCAGCAGGACTATCTGCTGAACCGTGAGCAGGCTCTCTCTTCTTCGGAGGCAGAATTGTATTTCAAGACTTCCTCGCCTGACGGGATTGCTCCCTTGCAGAAGCAGGCGGGCGAGTGGTTGATGCGGGAATATCCGTTGGCGACAGTCTCCTTTTCTCCACCCGAAACCGTGTTCGAGAAGCTTTTCGTGACCGGGGAGGCCGATGTGGTGGCGGAACTTTATGCCCGTAACAAGGAGAAGGCGCCGGCGGCGGAAGAATTGCGCGGACTGGAACAACAGTTTGCGGAGCTTACGGGGACAGCGCCCGTAGGTATCGCTTTCGAGAACCAGCTTGACATAAGCATCCTGCAGGAAAAGCTGTTGCTCTATGACGTTTCGTATGACGAGCTTTACCGTACGCTGCGGACGGCATTCAAGGAGAACAGCGTAGCTATGCTCCATTCCTACCAGCAATACCTGCCTATCAGCATTGTGGGCGAGGAGCGGACAGTGAATGAGGTGCTGCAGCAGACATTGATACAGACCCGTCCGGACAGTAAGGGCGAAGTGGAGTATATTCCGCTTCGGGAGCTGGTAAAGGTGCGTCCGGCCGAGGATTTGAAAACGATTACGGCAGGACGCAACGGTGAATATATACCGTTCCGTTTCTATGAAGTGGACGATGCTCCGGAGTTGATGGAAAAGGTGAAGCGGGAGGCAGATGCCACGGGTGACTGGGATACGGCCTTCTCCGGCAGTTTCTTCTCCAACCGCCAGATGCTGGACGAGTTGGTGGTGATTCTTTTCATCTCTATCCTGCTGATGTATTTCATTCTTGCCGCCCAGTTCGAAAGCTTCGTGCAGCCGCTCATCGTGCTGCTGGAAATTCCGATAGATGTGGCGTTTGCCCTGCTTCTGTTGTGGATATGCGGGCATACCTTGAACCTGATGTCTGCCATCGGACTGATAGTGACGTGCGGTATCATCATCAACGACTCCATCCTAAAGCTGGATGCCATTAATGAATTACGGAGGGCTGGTATGCCGTTGCTCGAGGCCATCCACGAGGCGGGACGGAGAAGGCTCCGGCCCATCATCATGACATCGCTCACCACGATATTTGCCATGGTTCCGCTGCTGTTCTCGTTCGACATGGGCTCGGAGCTGCAGAAGCCGCTTTCCATAGCGATGATTGGGGCGATGTTCGTGGGGACACTGGTCAGTCTGTTCATCATCCCGTTGATATATTGGTTTATTTATAGAAAAGAAAGAGCATGAAGAAATTAAGTCTTATACTTTTGTTCAGTCTGGGAGCCCTTTCCGCTTTTGCCCAACAGCGGATAACGCTCGATTTGCAGCAGACCATTGCCCTGGCGAATGACAGTTCGCTGGAAGCCTTCCGCACCAAGAACATGTATCTGGCCGGTTATTGGGAATACCGCACCTATAAGGCAAACCGCCTTCCCAGCTTGACGCTGAACATGACTCCGGCACAGTACAACCGCGATATCACCAAGCGTTACGACTCTGAACAGGACCTTGACATCTATCGCAGCCAGCAATCCTTCTATGCATACGGCAATCTTGCCGTCAGACAGAATTTCGACTTGACGGGCGGTACGTTCTATCTGGATACGGAGCTGGGCTATATGCGGAGCTTCGGTGGAAACAAGTATACCCAGTTCACCAGTGTTCCGGTTCGTTTGGGCTACTCGCAGAGTCTGGTCGGTTACAATCCTTTCCGTTGGGAACGCAGGATTGAGCCGCTGAAGTACGAAAAGGTGAAGAAGGAGTATATTTACAATGCAGAGCGAGTATCCGAGCAGGCCACTACCTATTTCTTTGCGCTTGCAATGGCACAGGCGGAATATGACTTGGCCAAGGACAATGCCGTCTCCACCGATACCCTCTACCGCATCGGCATGCAGCGCTTGAAAATAGCCGCCATCAGCCGTGCCGACCTGCTGACGCTGAAACTCGACGTGGTGAACGCCCGCAATACCTTGCAGAATGCCGCCAGCGCCTTGAAGCGCGCCATGTTCTCGTTGGCATCTTTCCTGAATATGGAGAAGAACACGGATATCAGGGTGTCGCTTCCGGGACGTCCGAGGGCGCTGACCATACCGGTTGATGAGGCTTTGCTGGCCGCTCAAGCCAACAATCCGGAATTTCTGGGGCTTCGTCAGGAAGTGCTGGAAGCCGAGCAGACAGTAGACAAGACGAAGAAGGAATCGCGCTTCAACGCCAGCATCAACGCCAGCGTCGGCTTCAACCAGGTGGCAGAGAAATTCGGTGAAGCATACAGGCATCCCATGCAGCAGGAGATGGTGTCGGTCAGTGTCTCCATTCCACTGGTGGACTGGGGCGTGAGGAAAGGCAAATACAACATGGCGAGGAACAATCTGAACGTGGTGAAGACTTCTGCCAGGCAAAGTGAAATCAGCATTGAGGAGGAGGTTATCATGACCGTCAGCGACTTCAACGTCCAGCAAGCCCTCGTCGCCAGTGCCGAAGAGGCCCTCGACCTTGCCATCCTGGCGTATAACGAAACCCGCCAGCGCTTCATTATCGGCAAGGCAGACATCAACAGCCTGACCCTCTCGCTGAACCGCCAGCAGGAAGCGCAACGCAATTACATCTCCGCCTTGCAGGACTACTGGCTGAATTATTACAAGATACGGAAACTGACGTTGCACGACTTTGCCAGCGGATTTTCGCTGTCGGAAAAATTTGATTATAATAACTGATGAAACGAGTTTCTTCCTTCACCGTCATAGTGGCGTTTGTCTGCCTTGCTTTGGTAGGGGTGGCGTTGATACCGCTGCTCCCCGTCAAGCTGAATCCGTCACGCAGCCTGCCCGGCTTCACGGTGGGTTTCAGCATGCCTGGCACTTCGTCGCGGGTGGTGGAGATGGAAGTGACCAGCAAGCTGGAATCCATGCTGGCGCGTATCCGCGGAGTGAAGCGGCTGAACTCCACCTCGGGCAACGGCTACGGCAACATTACTGTGGAGCTGGACAAGCATGCCGATGTCGAGGCAGTCCGCTTCGAAGCTTCCACCATCATCCGGCAGACGTGGCCCCAATTGCCCGAAGGTGTCAGCTATCCCACCATTCACATGAAATTGCCCGACGAGAACGCCTCACGCCCTTTCATGTCCTTCACACTGAATGCCCCTTCCACTCCGATATTGATTCAGCAGTATGCCGAGGAGCATATCAAGCCGCGGCTGGCAAATATTCCGGGTATCTATAAGGTGGAACTCAGCGGTGCCACGCCCATGGAGTGGAGACTGGAATATGACAGTGAACAGTTGCGCTTGCTGGGTGTGGCACTGTCGGACATCAGCGAGGCAGTACAGCGGCATTACCGGAAGGAATTTCTGGGTACGCACAATGTGGATACAGGTAACGGTAGCCGGGAATGGATACGCCTGGCACTGGTGCCGGAGAGCAACTCCCTTGGTTTTAATCCTGCTGCCATCACCGTGACGGCTACCGACGGGAAACTGCTCCGCTTGGACGAACTGGTGTCGGCTGTCCGTATGGAGGAGGAGCCGCAAAGCTATTACCGCATCAATGGGCTGAATTCCGTCTATCTATCCATTACTGCGGAAGAAACTGCCAACCAGTTGCAACTGAACCGTGCCGTGATGGACGAGATGGAAGCTGTTCGGCAGGTACTTCCTGTCGGATATGAAGTGCATACCAGCTATGATGCGACCGAGTACATACGGGAAGAACTGGACAAGATTTACTTCCGTACCGGTTTGACGGTACTCATCCTGCTTGTATTCGTATGGCTCATTACTCGTAAGTTGAAATATCTTTTTCTGATAGTTACCAGCCTGGCTGTAAATATAGCGGTGGCACTTATCTTCTACTACCTCTTCGGACTTGAGATGCAGCTTTATTCGCTGGCGGGTATCACTGTCTCGCTGAATCTAGTGATAGACAGCACCATTGTCATGACCGACCACATTCTGCATCGGCGTAATCTCAAGGCCTTCCTGTCGGTGTTGGCGGCAACCCTCACTACGATGGGTGCGCTTGTTATCATTTTCTTCCTTGACGAGAAGATACGGCTCAACCTGCAGGACTTTGCAGCGGTAGTGATCATCAATCTGGCTGTTTCCTTGATGGTGGCGTTGTTCTTTGTTCCGTCGATGATTGAGAAGATAGGACTGGTGAGGCGGATTACGGGGAAGAAGAGGCGTCTTGTCTTGCCGGGGCTGACGCAAACATTCAAAACAAGGTTGGGACGGATTTTCAGACGTTTCCCCGTTTATTTCTCCTGCTGTTACTCTGCTCTCATCCGTTTTCTATGCCGTTGGCGCTGGGCTGTATGCCTGCTGTTACTGTTGGGTTTCGGTCTGCCCGTTTTTCTGTTGCCCGGCAAACTGGAAGGAGGGGGAAAATGGGAAGCTGCTTACAATAAGGTATTCGGTTCGGATACCTATAAGGAGTCGGTGAAACCCGTTGTGGACAAGGCGCTGGGCGGCAGCTTGCGGCTTTTCATACAGAAGGTGTACGAAGGCAGTTACTTCACCCGTAATGAGGAGGTGGTGCTCTATGCCAACGCCAACCTTCCCAATGGCAGCACCCTCGAGCAGATGAACACTTTGATGAAACGTATGGAGACCTACCTCAGCCGGTTCAAGGAAATCAGGCAGTTTCATACTTCCATTTACAGCCCCCGGCGTGCCAGTATGCAGATTTATTTCAAGAAGGAAGTCCGGAACAGCGGTTTTCCCTATACACTGAAAGCCAATATGATAAGCAAGGCACTGGAACTGGGAGGCGGCAGCTGGGGCATCTACGGATTGCAGGACCAGGGGTTCAGTAATGACGTCCGCGAGAGTGCCGGCTCCTACCGCATCAGGATGTACGGCTACAACTACGACGAACTCTATGAGTGGGCGGAGAAGCTGAAGGCCAAGCTGCTGACGCACCGGCGTATCAAGGAAGTG
>ENA-OQJB01000892-OQJB01000892.1-human-gut-metagenome-genome-assembly--contig:-NODE-892-length-10498-cov-3.565037_pt1 | contig 10498 bp, 10 predicted proteins | sample MGYA00242599_ERZ504765 | MGnify/ENA primary metagenome ERZ504765 (study PRJEB26092, sample SAMD00036354) | human gut metagenome | host: Homo sapiens | study: EMG produced TPA metagenomics assembly of...
TGGTGTTCTACCGCGTCAACGAGGAAAGCAAGATCGTGGAGATCCACCGTGTGCTGCGAGGTGCATGGAACCTGCCGCAGTATCTGGAATAAATTCAGGTTCGAGTGCTGTGGACAATGCTCCACCACAAAAATCCTCAGACTTTCGTCTGAGGATTTTTGTTTGTGGTGGGCGGTACAGGACGAGAACAGCACGTGCCGAGCGCAGCGAAGGCAATCAAAGCCCCAGTGGGGCTTTGATTAGTGCGCGGTTCCCAACGCCTAGGAATGTCTACCAAGAAAGATGCCGCCAGACCATTCGGCCTGGGGGCTTTTTTCGTGGTGGCGGTACAGGACTCGAACAGCAGCGGAGGCGACCGCCGCCTGCGGCGGAAACAGGGAGCCGAGGCTGGGACAGCGTTCTGATTTTTCAAAGCCCTGCCAAGGGGCTGCGGAAAAATCAGCAAACGCAACCCGTACAGGCGCCAGCCGTCAGATTCCGTCAAGGTTCCCAACGCCTAGGAATGTCTACCGGGATGACTGCCGTTTTGTGGTGGACGGTACAGGACGAGAACCGGAACGAGCAAAGGCAGGGTATCACTATGGTAGTGGTATCCTGCCTTTTGCTATTCTTAATAGAGTATGGTATACTCGGCTCAGTTCAACAAATCTGCATTTGGAGGATTGAATCATGTGGAATGAATTAGGCATAAGCGGAGGAACCGCAATTATTATTTTGATTGCGCTGTATTTCGTTATCAAATGGGCAGTTAAAAATGGCATCAAAGAAGCATATAGTGCTATCACCGGAAAGAAAACCGATGAAGATATCCAAAACGAAAAAGAGCTGAAAGAACTTGGATTGGATTCGGAAGATCAATAACTTCGCGTTTGCGCAGCGATGAAAGAGGCTGTTGCAAAATAGCTCTCTGAAAAATCATGTACAAAACCCGGAACCTTTTCAGGGCCAAAATGGCTCAAAAAGGGTTCCGGGTTTCTGATTTTTGCGCTATTCCTTTGTGCAAGCTGCTATCGCATTTTTATTTTGCAACAGCCCCTCTTTTTTATTTCCGGAGATTTTATTTTCGGGTATAGGCTTCCATGCCGTGCTCGGCGGGGTCGTAATATTCCATCAGGGTGATGTAGTTTTCCGGGTAGTGGCAGAATGCCGCACGCAGAACGCTGTCTGCCGGGCTGTTCACGCTCATCAGGCTGAGGATGTAGTACACCAGCATCCGCAGCACATCGCTCTCCACCTCGTAGCACAGACCCACCGCCAGCACCGGCACCACCACCTGCTGCGCCCGCAGCGGCACGATGGCCCCCACCTGCTCCAGAATGGGTCGGCTCATGGCCGAAGCCGTCATCACGCAGCGCAGCACCTTCGTCCACGACATTTTGCGGATGTTCTCCATGCTGCGCAGCCGTTCCATCACAGCTTCATCGTCCAGGATCACGCCCTCGGCTGCCTCTTTCTCCGAGAGGGTAAAGGCACACTGCAGCATATCCATAAAGGCAGCTTCATATTTTTCGTGGTAATTTGCAGCGCTTTTGCAGAACACCAGAGCCGCCGCGACCACCGAATCCACATCTTCCTTTGTGGCCAGCTGGTCGAACCGCAGCGGCACGCCGCCCATCCGGCTCTCGATGATGCTCAGATCATCCAGCTCGTTCTGGTACGCCGTGGAGGGCAGAAAGCGGTCGTTTCCGTTGCGGTGGTAGCCCCACTCTTCCGGCATCACGCGGGCCACGATGTCGCCGCTGGAAATGATGTTGAAGATATTGCTTACATCCCAATCCGTTTTCAGTCCGCCGTCTGCAGTGTGGTCGTTGTCGTAGTCCGCCTGCAGATCCGGGCGGTCTGCTGCCGTCAGTGCCGCCGGTGCGGCAAAGGTGTAAACAAAGGTATTTTCCTGCGCGATCTGCGGCAGCTGCTGCCGGATGCGCGCCGCCGTCAGGTTTGCCACAGCCGCGCCGCGGCTGTAGCCGCCCAGCCAGAGCTTGATGATGCCCAGCGTTCCCGCTGCAGCCTCGGCTTTTTTCAGGTAGTCCTGCAGATCCTCAAAAAAATGCTCTGCTGCTGTCACAAAGCCATAGTGCCCGCCGCCTTCGCCCACATGCAGGTTGCTGGCCCACTCGGCACCATAGCCGACACCGCGCAGCATGGCTGCAATAATGGTGGTGCGCTGGCCATCCTGTACCAGTGTTTTCTGCGCAAAAGCACAGCCCGCGGTATCCACCGGGGTGTTCAGGCTGCACTGGTAGCCCGCATAGACCGCATTGGCAAAGCCAAGCTTCTGGTAGGCATCCGCAATGCTGTCCTCACGGCCCGCTTCACCCTCCACCCAGTAAAGCGCATCGCTCTGGTAGGTGTTGCCGCTTGCCGCCACAAGGCCCAGCGTTGCCAGTGCCAGCTTGTGGCTGTACTGCAGCGCCGTGTTCTCAAAAAAGGCATCTGTATAATAAAAATCGTGGGAGAGATCTGTTTTCGCTATGGTCGCTGCGGAAAGCAAAGGAGTAGTAATCCTCCGGCACCGCACTGCCCACCACAGCCTGTGCGGCCTGCGGCAGCAAAGCCTCTGCCGCCGCGTGCGGGGCCAGCACGCCTGCCACGGCAGCTGCTGCCGCCTTGCAAAAGGCACGTCGTTTTATGGTCTTCATCTTCCTGCTCCAATCAAGGCTTCTGCATAAAACCAGCCTGTTTTTCTAAGTATAGCGGATTTTGCACGCTGATACAATCGCTCTTTCTTAATAAAAACAGTCCATGCTCCACACACAGACTGTTTTATGGTATAGTATAAAGGTGTCCGGCTCATCTCGGCTCGATCTGCCTGCAGTAGTCCACGATGTGGTGGAACATCTGTTCCACTGCCGGGGCCATTGCGGCGGGACGCTGCACAGCCAGGCCCACCACACGGTCTTCCTCTGGCTCGATGGGATAGATCTTGATCGCAGCCTTGCAGTCGCGCAGCAGCATCTGCGGCATGATGGAAATGCCCAGACCTGCTTCCACCATGGCGATGTTGGACTGGTCGTCGATGACATGGCAGCGGCGCTCGGTGCCGATCTTATATTTTTTCAGGAACTGGCGCATCTCAGCATCGGTGGCATCGCACTGCACAACGAAGCTTTGGCCGTTCATCAGGGCGGGAGTCATCACGCCGTTTTCCGGTTCGGGCCAGTCCTGCGGCACGATGCACAACAGCGGCTCGCGGAACAGCTCGGTGAGGTTGAACTCTTCACGGCAGGTGGAGGAAAGGAACGCGATATCCACCTGACCGGTTCGCAGCCATTCCTTCACATCGTCGTAGGTGCCCTGATACACCTCGATCTCGATCTGCGGGTAGTGGGTCATAAAGCTTTTGAGCAGGCCCGGCAGCAGCGAAGCACACACCGAGTTGAATACGCCCAGCTTCACCTTGCCCTTTTCCAGGCCGTTCAGGCGGGCGATGCTCTGCTTGAGGGCCTCGTCGCTGTTGAGCACATCGCGAATAGAGGGATACAGGGATGCGCCGTAGCTGGTCATGGATACGCCGTTTTTGCCGCGGTTGAACAGAGCAAAGCCCAGCTCCTCCTCCATTACGGCAATGGCGTGACTGATGGCCGATGGGGTCAGGTGCAGCTGCTGTGCCGCCTTGTTGAAGCTGCCCTGCCGGGCCACGGCATCAAAAATCTCGTAGGAAAAAGCGTCATGCCCAAAGCCTCCTTCCGTTTTTACTGGTTCGGAGACGCCCGATTCTCTGTGAATCTTTTTCATCTTTCATTTGAGATAGTTCAATTATCTTCTTGATTGTACTATCCCGCGCCTTTTCTGTCAAGCATTTTTGCCCGATTTATGCGCCTTTCCGGCGTATTTTGTCAAGGATGACGCAGGAGCCTGCCAGCCTGCGCCGTATCATTAAAAAGCACAAAAAGTAGATTTTTTATCAAGTGAGGGATTCCTTATGACCCAGACTGCCAAAGCCCCTGTCCGCTGTGGACTCAGCGGCACAGCGCTCAAATACATCGCCTGCATCACCATGCTCATTGATCACATCGGCGCTTCCTGCATCGAAGCCGGTATCCTGCTGCCGGCCCTCGCCGCCGGTGCTGCCAGCTGCGGTGGCATCCCGGTCAGCACCCTGCTGGCGGCAGACCGTGTGCTGCGGTATATCGGGCGGCTGGCCTTTCCCATCTTCTGCTTTCTGGCCGTGGAGGGCTTTCTGCACACCCACGATGTAAAAAAATACGTCCGGCGGCTTCTGCTGTTCGGCCTTCTGAGCGAGGTGCCTTTTGACCTTGCCTTTTTCCGCACACCGTTCGCCCCGCAGCACCAGAACGTTTACTGGACGCTGGCGCTGGGCGTGCTGGCTATGGCAGGACTCAAGCGCTTTGAAAAGGAAAACGGCCTGCCCGGCTGGCAGGGGCTTGTGTGGGCGGGCGGCTGCGCCGCGCTGGCGCTGGCTGTCAACACCGACTACCACGCCATCGGCGTGCTCATCATCTGCACCCTGTACCTGACCCGCGCAGACCGCAAGCGGCAGTGCCTTGCAGGTGCGCTGCTGTTTTTGTTCGAGCTGACCGCGCCGCTGGCCTTTGTGCTGGTCTGGTTCTACAACGGGCAGCGCGGCGCGTGCAATCCGCTGCAAAAAAAAGCCTTTTACTGGTTCTACCCGGTGCACCTGCTGGTGCTAGCAGGTATCACGAACCTTATGCTATAACAACAGAAAGCCCGCCGTCCAAAGACAGCGGGCTTTTTTACAGCTTCTCACATCGGGAACATCGCACCGGTCAGCAGCAGCATGGCAGGCACTGTGACCAGCATACACACGGTGGAGTGGGCCACCGCCTGACTGGCAAGGGTCGCTTCGGTGCCGGTCTGCTTGGCCAGCACAGCGGCAAGGCTGCCGGCCGGGCAGCATGCAATGATGGACAGGCCGGTGCGCAGCACATTGTCCAGCGGCAGCAGCCACAGCAGCAGCATGAACAGCAACGGGAACAGGATACCGCGCAGCAGGGTGACCCGGTACAGGAAACCGGTGTGCAGCAGCGCACGGATGTCGCTGTCTGCCAGCAGCACACCTACGATCATGAGCGCCAGCGGGGTGGTGCAGCCGCCCACCGCACTGCAGAACTGCTGCACCGGTGCGGGCAGCCGCCAGCCGGTGGCCAGCAGCACCAGCATAGCCACCGTGGCAATGTTGGTTGGGGTGATGAAGGTCTTGAGCCGGATCTTCTCGCCGGGGCGGAACAGGCACACCACATAGGTAAAAAACCATACATTATAAGAGGCCATGGCCATGCCTGCAAACACAGTGCCGCGCGCGGTGCCCAGCAGGGCGCTGCACAGCGGCAGGCCGATGAAGCCGCAGTTGGGCATAGCCGCCGTGCCCACCAGCACCGCATACTTGCCCGGCGTGTCGTGGTGCAGCCAGCTGCTCAACCGGCACAGGCCGGTGGTCACCACAAACAGTGCCAGCAGCAGCACGAACAGCACCCCTGCCTGCGTGAGCAGCTCCGGCTCACCGTCCACGGCTGCACCAGCCAGCATGGTACAGGGCAGCAGAAGCTTCATGATAAAATCCGACAAAAACTTGCTGTCACGATCCTTGATGATGCCGCTGCGTGCACCTACATAACCCAGCAGCACTTCCAGAAAGATCACCGTGATCTGACCTGCCAAAACGCCAAACGCCATTGGTTCCTCCTCTTTGTTCCACAAGCCGCATTTTTCCTTACAAAGGAAAAAGCCCATTGATTTCAACGAATCAACGAGCTTTTTCTTGGCGGAGTAGGAGGGATTTGAACCCTCGCGCCGTTGTTTAGACGACCTACGCCCTTAGCAGGGGCGCCTCTTCGACCTCTTGAGTACTACTCCAGAGCAAAGTGTGTTACACTTATTCAATAAAAAATGGCGGAGAGAGTGGGATTCGAACCCACGGTACGTTGCCGTACGGCAGTTTTCAAGACTGCTTCCTTAAACCACTCGGACATCTCTCCTTGTGGACATCCGCCTTACGCCGTGTCGAATGCCTATTTAATTTACCAGATTTGCACGCCGGTGTCAAGCCTTTGGGGCAATTTTTTTCTTTCAGCCCTTAAAAACAAAATTTACCACAACCTTTTTGGGTCTTGGCCTGTTTCAGGTCTTTACAAGTACACCTTTTTGTTGTATAATAAACACAAGAAAATTCCCTCGCGGTGTAAAGGAGAAATATACCATGTCGTTTTCAGAACTTTTGAAGCAGTGCCGCAAAAAGCAGGGCATCAGCCAGGCTGAGCTGGCTTCCAAACTGGGCGTGACACAGCAGGCTGTCGGCAAATGGGAAAGCGGCAAGTCCTCTCCCGATCCGTCTACCGTGGCCCGCATTGCCGAGCTTTTGAACACCACAGCAGATTATCTGCTGGGCCTGTACCGCCCGGTAAGCAATGTTTCCGCCCCGGAAGAGCGGTTCTTTGGCAGCTATTCTGAAAGCCTGATCCCGGTGATCGGCACGGTAAAGGCCGGTTACGGTGCCCTCGCCTTTGAGGAGGACTACGGTCAGGAGTATGCCCGTGTGAAGGACCCCTCCAACTATTTTTATCTGGTGGTGCGCGGCGACAGCATGGAGCCCCGCATTCAGGACGGCGACCTTGCCCTTGTGCACAAGCAGGACACACTGGAAAACGGCGACCTTGGCGTGCTGATCTACGGCGATGAGGGCGAGGGCACCCTGAAGCGCTATATCCAGCGCGGCAACTGCGTGGTGCTGCAGCCCTTCAACCCGGCCTACAGCGAAATGGTCATCAAGGGCGAGGACCTGAATCATCTGCACATCGCCGGCCGCGTGGTGGAGACCAAGGCGAAGTGGTAATAACTCCTTCCGTCTGCTCACGCTGTTCGCAGCCACTCCCTCATCGGAGAGAGGCCTTGGCAAAACCGGAAACTTTCCCGTACTGCCAAAGGCTCCTCCTCCGGGGGAGCTGGCACGGCGGCAGCCGTGACTGAAGGAGTTCGGCACAAATTGATGTAAAGCCATCTGCAGCTCTGCGCATGGCTTTATTTTTTGACCCTTTTTTCCGGTTTTTCCCACTTTGGAGGTGTATTCTGCATGGAACAGACCCTGATGGACAAGCTTACCATTCTGGCCGACAGCGCCAAATATGATGTTGCCTGCACCTCCAGCGGCGCATCCCGCACCGCGCGGGCAGGCATTCTTGGCAGCTGCTATGCACCGGGCTGCTGCCACGCCTTTACCGCCGACGGCCGCTGCGTGAGCCTGCTCAAGGTGCTCATGACCAACTGCTGTGCCTTCGACTGCAGCTATTGCGTCAACCGCAAGTCCAACGATATCCCCCGTGCCACCTTCACGCCCCGGGAATTGGCTGAGCTGACTGTGGAGTTTTACCGCCGCAACTACATTGAAGGGTTGTTCCTTTCCAGCGCGGTACTGGGCACGCCGGACTACACCACCGAACGGATGCTGGCCGCCCTGCGGCTGCTGCGGGGCGAATACCGCTTTGGGGGCTATATCCACGCCAAGGCCATTCCCGGCACCAGCCCGGAACTGCTGCAGCAGCTGGGATATCTGGCCGACCGCCTGAGTGTGAATGTGGAGCTGCCCAGTGAGCAGAGCCTGAACCTGCTGGCCCCGGACAAAGGGCGGCACTCCATTTTCCGGCCCATGAAGCAGATCGCAGTTTCCGGCGCGCAGAGCAAACAGGAGCTGACCGTCTACCGCCATGCGCCAAAGTTCGCACCCGCCGGGCAGAGCACCCAGATGATCGTAGGCGCTTCGCCGGAGACAGACTACCACATTTTAAAGCTCACTGAGGGCATGTACCGGAAGTACAGTCTGAAACGGGTGTTCTACTCCGCCTACATCCCGGTAGCCGAGGACACCCGCCTGCCTGCGCTGGACACCAAACCCCCGCTTTTGCGGGAGCACCGGCTGTATCAGGCTGACTGGCTGCTGCGGTTTTACCAGTTCAAGGCAGACGAAATTCTGGATGAAGCCAACCAGAGCTTCAACCCCTACCTCGACCCAAAATGCAACTGGGCCGTGCAGCACTACGGGCTTTTTCCGGTAGATGTGAACCGCGCGCCCTTTGAAATGTTGCTGCGTGTGCCGGGCATCGGCCCCAAAAGTGCCCGGCGCATCTGGCACGCGCGCAAGCTTTCCAGCCTTGGGTTGGACGAGCTGAAGCGCATGGGCGTGGTGCTCAAGCGGGCACAGTATTTCATCACCTGCAAGGGTTTTGCGGGTGCGCACCCGGGCCGCGGCACCGCCGGGCGGGAGCGCATCACGCAGGCGCTCATCGACCCCAACGTGTTCGGCGGCAGCTGCGAACAGCTCAGTCTGTTCACGCCGCCTGCGGTGGACGATCTGATCACGCAGGGCGTGGCACCGCGCGCAGCCATGCGCATGGTGCGGGAGGAGGCGGTGCAATGTCTGGCGAAGGCGCTGTAAATGTTCAAGTTCAGAAAGCCCGCAGGCTCCACGATGCGGATGTGGTGTACCTCTACGACAGCAGCTTTGAAGGCTTTCTGTGCTGCGTGTTCGAGAGCTTTGCCCAGCACGAGATCCCCTTTGCGGTGTGGACACCCCAGCGGGAAACTTCCACCCTGTACCCGGTCAAGGACATCCCCACCGACCACGCCAAGGCTCAGCGGGTGTTTGCCAGCTTTGGCAGAAAGCTTGGCCCCGAGACAGAGTACCTCGTCAGCCGGGATTTTCTCTCCGGGCGGGAGGACAAGGAGCTGCTGCTCATCCGCTTTCTGCATCTGGCCTTCGCCCTCGGCCCCGGCACCGTGAAGCGCACCGGCCACCCGGACGTGGCCCCGCTGTATGAGATGAAGAAAAGCCTTGACTGGGAAGTGGACAAGTTTCAGGGCTTTGTGCGTTTTGAGGAGCACGACGGGATGCTGGGCGCCGTCATCCACCCCAAAAACTACATCCTGCCGCTGCTGCGGCCCCATTTCTGCGGACGGTTCCCGGAAGAAAACTTTATGATCTACGATGCGGTGCATCAGGCTGTGCTGCTGCAGGAGGACCACAAGGCCCGGCTGCTGGAGCTGGCCGCGCCGCTGGAGCTGCCGCCGCCCAGCGAGCGGGAGCAGCAGTTTCAGGCATTGTGGAAGCAGTTCTACCAGACGCTGGAGATCAAGGCCCGCCACACGAAAAATGCCGCATGACCCACTGCCCCAAGCGCTTTTGGGCCGATATGGTGGAGATGAAAGATGAATTTTAACAAAAACGTTGCATCTGCGGCGTTGCAACCCCCAAAACCTATGGTATACTATAAGAGATATCCGGCAGGCCTTCTGCCGAACACTCCCGCACTGCTGCGGGGCAACACAAAAGGAGTATTGTAGCGTTATGGTTCGCATTACTATGGAAGACGGCGGCATCATCGATATCGAGCTGAACGAAGAAGCCGCTCCTATCACCTGTGAGAATTTCAAGAAGCTGGTCAGCGAGGGCTTTTACAACGGCCTGACCTTCCACCGCGTGATTCCCGGCTTTATGATCCAGGGCGGCTGCCCGCTGGGCAACGGCACCGGCGGCCCCGGCTGGAACATCAAGGGCGAGTTTGCTGCAAACGGCGTGAACAATCCGCTCAAGCACACCCGCGGCGTGATCAGCATGGCACGCGCCATGAACCCCAACAGCGCCGGCAGCCAGTTCTTCATCATGCATCAGGATGCACCTCATCTGGACGGCCAGTACGCTGCCTTTGGCAAGGTGGTTGCAGGCATGGATGTTGTGGATAAGATCGCAGCTGTCCGCACCGACTGGAACGATAAGCCCACACCCCGGTCAAGATGAAGACCGTGGAGCTCATTGAGGGCTGATTTTTAACCTAAAAAATCCCGACACCTTACGGTGCCGGGATTTTTGTTTTCGTTGATGCTTGTTTTTAGCAGCCTCCTTTTCGGCCAGCTTGCGGCCCATGAGCACGCCCATGACCGAAGCCATCATCAGGCCGCGGGTCCAGCCGGAGGAGTCGCCCAGACAGTGCAGGCCCTTGATGTTGGTGTCAAGGTTCTCATCCATCTTCACCTTGTTGGAGTAGAACTTCAGCTCAGGGCTGTACAGCAGGGTCTCGTTGGCGGCAAAGCCGGGCACGACCATATCCAGCATCTTGATGAACTCGATGATGTTGGTCATGGCGCGGTAGGGCATGGCGGCGGTGATGTCACCGGCCACGGCATCCTTCAGGGTGGGCTTGACGTTGGACTGGGCCAGCTCCTTCTGCCAGGTGCGCTTGCCGTCCAGAATGTCGCCGTAGCGCTGCACCATGATGTGGCCTGCACCCAGCATGTTGGTCAGCTCGCCCACTTCTGAGCATAGGCGATGGGCTGGTTGAAGGGTTCGGTGAAGTTGTGAGACACCAGAATGGCCAGGTTGGTGTTCGGGCTCTTCTTTTCCTTGAAGCTATGGCCGTTGACCACGGCCAGATCATTGTCGTAGTTTTCCTGTGCCACAAAAGCCGCCGGGGGTTCTGGCAGAAGGTGCGCACCTTGTTCTTCCAGGGCTTGGGGTAGCCGATGAGCTTGG
>ENA-OQJB01000893-OQJB01000893.1-human-gut-metagenome-genome-assembly--contig:-NODE-893-length-10493-cov-5.112290_pt1 | contig 10493 bp, 9 predicted proteins | sample MGYA00242599_ERZ504765 | MGnify/ENA primary metagenome ERZ504765 (study PRJEB26092, sample SAMD00036354) | human gut metagenome | host: Homo sapiens | study: EMG produced TPA metagenomics assembly of...
CCGGTTTCTTCTCTTTTGTCGCTCTTTTGTATGTTTTTCTTTTACTTTCCGTCTCTGTATGCGTCCATTGTCTCACATTCAGAAACTTCAGAAGCAAATTCATCATCCAGCTCCGGAAGTTCTTTTGCTTTGATTGTGTGTACTGTACACTTAAATGTAGCATCTTTTCCTGCAAGCTCTTCAGAGTGATACTCTTTCGGGAATGTCACATTCACTTCTACTTCTTTGTCGATCTCAGCTCCGATCAGCTGCTCTTCAAATCCAGGAATGAATGATCCGGAACCGATTGTCAGCGGATAATCTTCTCCTTTTCCACCTTCAAATGCAACACCGTCTACAAATCCTTCGAAATCTAATGTTACTTCATCTTTATCCTGAACTGCGCGGTCTGTCACTTCGATTGTTCTTGCATTGCGCTCGCGCTCTTTTTCAATCTCTTCATCAACTTCCTTCTGTGTCACTCTTGTAGATACTTTATCTACTTTCAGTCCTTTGTAATCTCCGAGTGTCACTTCCGGTTTTGTAGCTACTTCTGCTGTGAAAATGAACGGTTTTCCTTTTTCCATCTGTACAACCTCGATCTTCGGCTGAGACACGATGTCCAGTTCACTTTCATCATAAGCTTTTGCATATGCGTCCGGAATCATGTTGTTTGCTGCTTCATCATAGAATACTTCCGGTCCGTACATTTTTTCGATCATCTGACGCGGAACTTTCCCTTTACGGAATCCCGGAATATTGATCTGTTTGCGCTGTTTTAAGTAAGCTGCCTGCAGTGCTTTCTCTACATCTTCTGCAGCTACTTCTACTGTAAGCTTCGCCATATTATGCTCTAACTTTTCTACCTGTAAACTCATCTTTCTATTTCCTCCTTGATTCGTACCATTCAAACGCAAATTGTATATTCGCAGTCATTGAATTAGTATAGCATAGTCACTTCAATATTTCCAGTACTTTTTAATAATAAACTACTCCATGCCCGATTTCTTCTGCCTTTTCCTTTCCGCACAGGAGCTCGATCAGCTTCAATGCGAATGGAATCGCGGTTCCCAGTCCCCGGCTTGTGATCATATGCCCGTCTACATTTACCGGCTCTTCATTTGTCTCTGCGTGAGAAAGTCCTGACTCCATGCCCGGATAACAGCATGCTTTTCTTCCTTCCAGAAATCCCAGTTCTCCAAATACAGTAGGCGCTGCACAGATTGCTGCCAGATAACGCTCTTTTGCATAAAATTCTTTGAGCAGCGCACACAAATCTCTGTGTTCTTTCAAATGCTTTGTCCCCGGCATCCCACCCGGCAGTACGAGCATATCCATTCCCTCAAACTCCATCTCCTCAAACAGGGCGTCTGCCTCGACACCGATTCCGTGTGAGCCATGTACTGTCTTTTCTCCTGTGACCGATACGTTCGTCACAGTAACACCTGCCCTGCGCAGCAGATCCGTAACCGTAAGTCCTTCGATTTCTTCAAATCCTTCTGCGAGAAATACCGCAATCTGTTTCATGATCATTTCCTCCTGACTTAAAATCTGAACCTGATTTTCATTTCTTTCATATGGTAAAAAGTGTAGCAAATCCCTGTTAAAAATGCAATGCCTCCCCGTTTACATTTTCCGTTTTTCATATTATGATGATACCGGATATCAAACAACAAACGATGTTTTCAAAGAAAGGAGTTTTTCATGGAAATCGAGCGCAAATATCTGATTTCATCTGTCCCCTTTGCTCTTTCATCATATCCATGCCGCAAGATCGAACAGGGATATCTCTCCACTGCACCTGTGGTACGTATCCGCCGGGACAACAATGACTACATTCTGACTTACAAATCCAAAGGAATGATGATCCGGGAAGAATACAATCTTCCGCTGACAAAAGAATCCTATGAACATTTAAAAGAAAAAATCGACGGACGGCTCATCACGAAAAAAAGATATGTGATCCCTCTTAAGGATTCCCTCTTTATTGAGCTTGATATTTTTTCCGGAGACCTTGCGCCTCTGATGCTTGCGGAAGTAGAATTTCCTGATAAAGAGACTGCCAATCACTTTACTCCACCCAAATGGTTCGGCGAAGACGTTACCTTTTCTTCTTCCTATCATAACAGTACACTCAGCAAACTCTGATATCAACTTTTTGTGGCTTTTTGTTCTTTCGCTACGTTTTGTCGCATAGATATCTATTTATAGGGAAAATTGTTATAATTTACTAAGCTTTTAACAATTCCCTGTAAATGGAGGTACAGCAATGTCTAATATTCAGCTTGTTGAAAATTTATACCGTCTTCGTAAAGCACATCACTACACTCAGCAAGAGATCAGTGACTTGCTCAATATTTCCAGACAGGCTTATTCCAACTACGAAACCAGTAAACGGACACCGGATCTGGATTCTCTGATGCGTCTGGCTGATATCTATGGAGTATCTCTCGACCAGCTGGTCAATCATCCCTGTACAAAAGACGGACTGATCCTCGAACAGAAAGGTCCCTTTACGTATGCCATGGAGATCGACACTGCCGATACACTCTATCTTACGCGGGAAGAAGTCGAACTGATCAAGGGATACCGGGCCATGAATCCGGAAGATAAATTACTATTGAAAAAACTGTTGTAATAAAGAAAAAGGAAATCCGCCAGCTCCAGTCGGATTTCCTTTTTTATTATTCTCCCAGTCCAAATCTCTCGTGAACTGCATTGATCGCACGTTCTACATCGCTTTCATTGATCAGAACCGTGATTCTTACTTCTGATGTTGAAATCATATGGATGTTGACTCTGGCATTTGTCAGTGCCTCGAACATCTTGGCAGCAACACCCGGATTACTCATCATTCCTGCTCCGACAATCGAGATCTTCGCTACACTCTCCTGAGAATTGATTTCCTGGATCGTCAGCGCTTCTTTATTTTCTTCCAGGATCGCCAGTGTATCCTGAAGATCATCCTCTGCCACTGTAAAGGAAATATCTTTTGTACCGTCTCTTCCTACAGACTGAAGAATGATGTCCACATTGATATTCTTCTTTGCAAGTGTATTGAAGATCTTGAACGCTGTTCCCGGTTTGTCTTCGATTCCGATGACAGAAATTCTCGCTGTATTTTTATCAGATGCAACTCCGCTGATTAACAATTTTTCCACTTTTACTACCTCCTTGACCACCGTACCTTCTTCTCTGTTCATGCTGGAACGTACAACCAGCTGTACTCCATATTTTTTCGCCATTTCCACAGAACGGTTATGCAGGACATTCGCCCCCATGGATGCCAGCTCCTGCATCTCATCATAACTGATTTCTTTTAATTTTCTCGCAGAAGGAACAATTCGTGGATCTGCGGTATACACACCGTCTACATCCGTATAAATCTCGCACGCATCTGCGCCCAGAGCCGCTGCGATTGCAACTGCCGTGGTATCTGAACCGCCCCGTCCCATTGTCGCATAATCCTCATATTTGTTCACTCCCTGGAATCCAGTGACGATCACGATCTTCCGGTATCCCAGTTCGTGGAGGATTCTCTCAGATTCTACCTTCTTGAATCTTGCATTTCCATAGGTGGATGTGCTGTGCATCTTTACCTGGAATGCATTCAGCGATACTGCCGGGATTCCCAGCTTATGAAATGCCATCGCCATCAGTGACACAGAAATCTGTTCCCCTGTTGTCAACAACATATCCATCTCTCTCTTGGATGGATTCAGATTAATCTCTTTTGCTTTTGCGATCAGATCATCTGTTGTGTCTCCCATCGCTGAAAGGACCACGATCACATCGTGTCCGTTTTATAATCTTCCGCGCAGCGCTCTGCCACACGAAAATACACTCTTTATCTGCGACCGAACTGCCGCCAAACTTCTTTACTATCAGCATTTTTTCTTCCTCTCTGTTTACCGTTCATTGTCCATCTCAAAAAGACGGGAAAGCAGCCTGTGTCCTTCTTTCTCGAACAATGGGCTCTTATTGCCCAGTCTTTCTGAATACTCCGGCATTTCCTTCTGCTTTCTTTCTGGAATCATATAAAAGATACGGAACCGGATTACCGGTATGTGTGCGGACACAGATCGGCGTCGGATGATCCGGAAGGACTAACGTCCTGAAATCCATGCAAGATCTTCCAGTTCCCCAACGATCGGTCCGATGATCTTCTGATCGATATTTTCAATCGCCTTAATCTTATCCGGAATACTTCCCTGATGTCCCATCTCATCCGGTGCTTCAATGTGTACATATACAAAATCATAATCCTGCGCCGCCAGCGCGTCCACTGCTGCCTCCGCTTTTCCTGTATAGTTCGTATGAAGTCCTCCGTTTGCACCTTCTACGATAATATTGTCAAGCCCTGCTCCTACAGCAATCCCCTTCAACAGATCCACTGCTGAGATCATGGCTCCTTTTTTATGATATTTTTCCTCGAAAGAGGTCAGCATCGGCCTGGTACCTGCCCCCCAGAACCATACGGAATTGGCAGGGTTGAGTCCTTTTGCCTTTCGCTCCAGATTCAGCGGATGATTGCTTAAGATCCGGTAGCTGGTCTCCATCATTTCCCGAAGTACCGCATCCTGAGGGAGATACTCCCCAATCCGCTTTGTCAGGATATCATGAGGCGCTGTCAATTCGACTACACTTCCGAATTTATGGATCAGCAAATGCCTGTAACTCGTGCCTGTATAAAACTCATACCCACCTCTTCGCATTTCCTGCATCAGGGTCTCCATCAGAACAGCCGCATCCTCAGTGCTGATCTCGCTGGAACTGTGATCCAGAATCCGTTTATCCTCATACCGCTCTTCTTCCTCGGACAAGGTCACCAGATTACAGCGAAAAGATACATCGGTTGGCGCCATATCCACCCCGATACTCAACGCCTCCAAAGGGGAGCGTCCGGTATAATATTCCTTTGGATCATATCCGATCACAGAAAGATTCGCCGTATCACTTCCCGGAGCCATCCCGTCGGGAACAGTCTGCACCATGCCAATCTCTGAAATCTGCGCCATGCGGTCCAGATTTGGAGTATGCGCCTTCTCCAGAGGTGTCATACCGCCCAGTTCTTCCAACGGTTCATCTGCCATCCCGTCACATAAAACAACAACATATTTCATACGCATCCTCACCCTTCTACTCTAATCCGGTGGAGAATGGACGGAAATTCTTTCTGGCACTGTTCAAAATGTCCTTCTGTCATAATTTCTGTCAGAAATCCGAATTCTCCCTCCAACGGTTCCACCTGTACAATCTCAATCGGTCCGAATTTACTTTCCAGATGTGCTTTCATTGCCTGTGGTTCTCCCTTGATCCGCACAAAGAAACGCTTGCTCGTATCCGAGATCGGAAGCAGTTCCACTTTATCCTGATCCCACATCGTCATAATATTCCGGTTCAAATGCTTTACTTCATCTACAATATCAGAAACAACCGCACTCGCTGTCGGAAGCTTTCCTGCACCGCTTCCGTAAAACATTGCATCTCCGAGTACATTGCCATGTACAAAAATCGCATTAAAGACATCATTTACGCTATACAATGGATGCGAAGAGCTCAGCAGATACGGAGCAACGATGGCATGGATATGATCTTCATCCCTTCTGCTGCATGCAAGAAGCTTGATCGTCATTCCCATTGCCTTTGCATACATCATATCTTCTTTTGTAATCTGCGTGATCCCCTCTGTATAAATATCTTCAAAATCCACCTGCTGTCCGGAAATCAAAGATGAAAGAATCGCAATCTTCCGGCATGCATCATATCCTTCCACGTCCGCTTCCGGATTTCGTTCCGCATACCCTTTTTCCTGCGCCTCTTTTAAAACTTCCTCATAATCTGCTCCTTCATAAAACATCTTACTGAGCATATAATTGGTCGTTCCGTTTAAAATCCCTGTGATTTCTTCAATCTCATCTGCTGTCATTGAAGAATTTAACGGACGGATGATCGGAATTCCGCCTCCGACACTGGCCTCAAACAGAAAATTGATATTTTTCTCCCTTGCAATGGAAAGCAGCTCTGCACCGTGCTTTGCCACCAGCGCTTTGTTTGAGGTCACCACGCTTTTTCCGGCCATCAGGCACTTCTTCACAAAAGTATATGCGGGTTCAATCCCGCCCATTACCTCTACTACGATCTGAATGGAAGGATCTTCTGCGATCACCTGAAAATCATGTACGATTTTTTCCTGAATCGGATCTCCCGGGAAATCTCTCAGATCCAGAATGTATTTTACATGGATCTCATCCCCGGCTCTCTGGTCGATTCGTTCCTTATTGGTCTGTAATACTTCAATGACTCCGGATCCCACCGTGCCATATCCCATAACTGCTATATTTACCATATTCGCCTTCCTTCCTGTTCTTTTTTCTGCATCTGTCCTACTCTTCCGGGTTTTTCGGAGCACTTAAATATGCGTTGATAAACGGATCCAGGTTGCCGTCCAGCACACCGTTCACATTGCTGATCTCCATATTCGTACGGTGATCCTTCACCAGTGTATACGGCTGCATGACATAGGAACGGATCTGGCTTCCGAATCCGATCTCCTTGATCTCACCGCGAATACCGGACACTTTGTCTGCTTGCTCCTGCTGCTTCATCAGATACAGCTTGGCTTTGAGCATTTGCATGGCTTTGTCTTTATTCATGTGCTGAGAACGCTCATTCTGACACTGAACAACAATTCCTGTCGGGAAATGCGTGATACGGATTGCCGAAGAAGTCTTATTGATATGCTGTCCACCTGCTCCGCTGGAACGATATGTGTCGATCCTGATATCGTCATCATTGATCTCAATATCAATATCTTCCTCAATATCCGGAATCACATCACAGGATGCAAAAGAAGTCTGCCGCTTTCCGGCCGCATTAAACGGAGAAATTCTGACCAGTCTGTGCACCCCTTTTTCAGAGCGCAGATATCCGTAAGCATTCTCTCCTCGTACTTCAAATGTCACGCCTTTGATTCCCGCAACATCTCCTTCCAGATAATCCAGAACTTCTACGGAAAATCCCTTTTTCTCTGCCCATCTGGTGTACATTCTGTAAAGCATGTTTGCCCAGTCACAGGATTCTGTTCCGCCTGCTCCGGCGTGAAGCGTAACGATCGCATGATCTCTGTCATACTCTCCGGTCAGAAGTGTCTGGATCCTCAGCTCTTCAAACTCTCCTTCAAAACGGAGCAGTTCTTCCTCGATCTCCTGCACCGTCTCTTCGTCCTGTTCCTCCTGACTCATCTCAATCAGCAGTCCCAGATCCTCATAATCTGCGTACATCTGCTCAATCTGCTTTACCGAATCCTGAAGACTTTTCAATACCTGCATCGTCTGTCTGGACTGATCCGGATTATCCCAGAATCCCGGCTCCTCGATCGTTCTTTCTAATTCCTCAATTCGTTCTTTCTTTGACGCTAAGTCAAAGTGAATCCCTCAAATCTTTCAGCGGCTCTTCGTATGCACTCAGTCTTACTTTCAGTTCATCTAATAAAACCACCTTGATCACCTCTTTCTTTTTTCAAAAATCTGTTTTAAATCAACATTGACTGTGTATATATTGCAGCACAATGTCTGATGCAGTATACACACAGTCAACAAAATATTCAGGCACTTACCTGGTTACTATTTTCTTCCGCAGCACTGTTTGTACTTCTTGCCACTTCCGCACGGGCATGGATCATTTGGATAAACCTTTTTCTCTTCCCGTTTTTTCGGAGTGTGTGATGCGCTGTCATCTTTGTTTGTTCCGGTCGCCTGTGCCACCTGCTCTCTTTCTACCTTCTGCTCGATCCGGATATGGAATAAGGTACGGATCGTCGTCTCTGCGATGGAATTGGTCATCTCGCCGAACATATCGTATCCCATCATCTTATATTCTACCAGTGGATCTCTCTGTCCGTATGCCTGCAGACCGATTCCCTGACGGAGCTGATCCATATCATCGATGTGATCCATCCAGCGTGTATCGATTGCCTTTAACAGTACCACTCGCTCCATCTCACGCAGCTGCTCTGCTTCCGGGAATTCTGCTTCTTTCTCCTCGTATGCTTTTACAGCACGCTCTTTCAATGTATGCTTGAGCTCTTTCTGTCTCATGTCCTTGACTTCCTCTGCATCCGGCATCTTCAGCATCGGAATCTCCCCGTGAAGTGTCAGCTCCAGTCCTGCCAGATCCCATTCTTCCGAATCTGCATCCGGTGCGGCAAAGCGGTCTGTCATATTTTCTACATATTCTGTCATCATATTGTAGATGGTATCTCGCATGCTCTCTCCGTCCAGAACACGACGTCTTTCCTCATAAATGATCTCTCTCTGCTCATTCATAACCTGATCGTATTCCAGCAGATTCTTACGGATTCCAAAGTTATTGCCCTCGATCTTCTTCTGTGCTTTCTCAATCGCACTGGAGAGCATCTTATGCTCGATCTGTTCTCCGTCCTCTACACCAAGTGTGTTGAATACACTCATCAGACGTTCAGAACCAAACAGACGCATCAGATCATCCTCCAGAGAAATATAGAAACGGGATTCTCCCGGATCTCCCTGTCGTCCGGAACGTCCGCGCAGCTGGTTGTCAATACGTCTGGATTCATGACGCTCTGTACCGATGATCTTAAGACCTCCGGCCTCTCTTGCAGCATCATCCAGCTTGATATCCGTACCACGTCCGGCCATGTTGGTCGCAATCGTGACTGCTCCGTGCTGTCCCGCATCTGCCACGATTTCTGCTTCCAGTTCATGATACTTGGCATTCAATACCTTATGCTGAATTCCTTCTTTTTTCAGCATTTTGCTGAGCAGCTCTGAAACCTCGATCGTGATTGTACCAACCAGGACCGGCTGTCCCGTTGCATGCGCTTCTTTCACGGCTTCAACGACTGCGTGGTATTTTTCCTGTTTTGTCTTATATACTGCGTCTTCGAGATCTTTTCTCTGAACCGGACGGTTGGTCGGGATCTCTACAACGTCCATTCCGTAAATATCACGGAACTCTTTTTCCTCAGTCAAGGCAGTACCTGTCATACCGCTCTTCTTCTCATACTTGTTGAACAGGTTCTGGAATGTAATAGTTGCCAGTGTCTTGCTCTCTCTTCTGACCTTCACATGCTCTTTTGCTTCGATCGCCTGATGCAGTCCGTCCGAATACCGTCTTCCCGGCATGATACGTCCGGTGAACTCATCCACGATCATAACCTCTCCCTCCTGAGTCACCACGTAATCCTGATCGCGGAACATCAGGTTATGCGCACGCAGCGCCAGAATGATGTTGTGCTGAATCTCCAGATTCTCCGGATCTGCCAGGTTCTCGATATGGAAGAAGTTTTCTACCTTCTTCACACCGTCTTCTGTCAGATTGACAACCTTTTCTTTCTCGTTGACAATAAAATCTCCGGACTCTTCAATATCTTCTCCCATGATCGCATTGATCTTGGAAAACTCACCGCTTGCTTCTCCTCTTTCCAGCTGGCGTGCCAGAATATCGCATGCCTCATACAATTTTGTAGATTTATTACTCTGTCCGGAAATGATCAGCGGAGTTCTGGCTTCATCGATCAATACAGAGTCAACCTCATCGATAACCGCAAAGTTCAGCCCTCTTTGTACAAGCTGTTCCTTGTAGATCACCATGTTGTCTCTCAGATAATCAAATCCCAGTTCGTTGTTCGTTACATATGTAATATCACAATTATATGCCGCACGGCGCTCATCATTGTCCATATCATTGAGAACCACACCGACTGTCAGTCCCAGAAATTCGTGTACTTTTCCCATCCACTCGGCATCACGCTTTGCCAGATAATCATTGACTGTGACAATGTGAACTCCTTTTTCTTCCAGCGCATTCAGATATGCCGGAAGTGTGGATACCAGTGTCTTACCTTCACCTGTACGCATCTCTGCAATACGTCCCTGATGCAGGATGATACCGCCGATCAGCTGTACCCGGTAATGGCGCATCCCCATACTTCTATATGCACCTTCTCTTACAACTGCATATGCCTCCGGGAGAATATCATCCAGTGTCTCTCCCTCTTTGAGACGTTCTTTAAACTCTCTTGTCTTATCCTTTAATTCCGCATCCGAAAGTGCTTTCATCTCTGGCTCCAGCGCCTCAATGCGATCCACGATCGGATAGATTCTCTTCAGCTCGTGCTGGCTGTGAGTCCCGAAAATTTTATCCATTAAACCCATAATCTGCAATCTGCTCCTTGTCTAAATTTACTCTGCCTACCATTCTATCACTAACTTTCCATGAATTCAACCAATTCATGTTTTTGTTCCGCTTTGTTTACATTTTCATTTACAAACAGAGCAGATTTTTTATAAGGAATTGTCCCTCCAAACAGATCCAGTGCACTTCCGATCGTAAAATCCAGCTTTCCATGTCCAAGATTTTTGAATTTTTCCAGTTCTTCCATACTTCCGATCCCGCCGCATAAGTAACAGGAATCCCTTCCCATCTGCCAAGCAGTTCTACAAGTTCTCCTTCCACTCCGGAAGATTTTCCTT